>OFER01000001.1_pt1 | contig 22011 bp, 24 predicted proteins | sample 1521091 | NCBI WGS metagenome assembly OFER01 (sample SAMN04272335, study PRJEB24112) | coral metagenome | biome: Coral reef; feature: Shallow seawater; material: Coral tissue | host: Coral | place: China: South China Sea | collected 2014
AGTAACCGACGAAGTGAGTGACATGACGAGACTAACCGGTTATTAACTGCCAGACCGAAGTGTACCTCATAACCTCCCTATGCCTTACGTGCTCCCTTCCCTCCGTTCCATCCGGCGGAGCCGCTCCGCGTAGCGGAGGTAGATGGAACGGTGAAGGGAGCTCGTAAGGAGGAATGAGTGAGGTTATGAGGGATCCGCCGGAAGGAGGAACGATAGACGGCGGGAACCGATGAACCGAATGAATGACCGACGAACGGAACTGGCAAATGATGGACCGTGTCTTGCCGTTTCCACCGCTCTGTGGTCGGGTCTTAACCTCCCTCCCTGCTTCCGTCGTCTCTCTGTGACCGCTCGTGTCTCGTTCCTTCCGTCACTCAACACTCCCGTTCACATCATAGACTTGGAAGCAGTTGGAATGGAGTGAGGAGACCCGACGAGCGGAGTGGAAACGGCTGGAAAGGGATATGATGTGATGAGGGAGTGTAGAGGGACATGAGACTAAGGTTGGTTCTAAGCCTGGAATGGTCGTCTAACCGGTTATTTCTCAGACCTTACAGTTCCCGTTCCTTTCATTCACCTTACGGTTCACTTCCGGAACGGAGCCGAAGGCGGAGAGAACGGAAGTGGGGAGGAACGACCGACATGAGGAGTGGAACGACGAGCCGAAGGACAGAGGAACAGAGGCGAGTAAGTGACAGGCCGAGCGGCGGTCGTTCATCCCTCCCTCACACCTTCCGTCGTCTGGTCGAGTCTTCCGTCCTCCGTGCCTTCGGCTCTTCGTCCTACATCCTCTCCCCACTCCCTTCGGTTCCCTCCGGGAGTGACGAACGACGGAAGGAGTGAGTAACGTGAGGAGGGATGAGCGAAGCGAGAGAAGGGATGAGGAGAGGATGTAGGGACAGGATGATAGGCGACCGAAGAAGCCGTTCCATCCGCATCCCGTCACTCTCCCTTCCATCCCACTCCTCTCATCTCGGCCGGAGGCCTCGCTTCGCGTCGGGAATGGAAGGTGAAGGGTGACGAAAGGAGACCGAACCGACCATGAGCGACGGGAAGCGGATGCCATCAGAAACTCGGGTCTTATGTCCTTACCCTCACATCCCATCTCTCTCGGCTCATTCCGCTCCTTCTCACTGCGTTCGCTTCCGCTTCTTTCACCTCTAGATCTAGGATGTGAGTGTAAGGTGAGAGAGGTAACGAGTGAGCCTGGAACGAGCATCCGACGAGCAGAGGTGATAGGAGCATGGAAGCGGACGACATGGTAAGGATAATGAGCCGATAGACAGGAGGGAACTAACCGGTTGGCCTCGTCATGTCGTCCCCACACCACCGGCCGTGTCCTTTCCCTCTACGTTCCCGTCGCGTACCGCTCCGTCTCACTCCGAGAGAAGGACACGAGCCTGTGGCGAGGGGCCGGAACGAGGAGAGAAAGGAGCGGGATAAGACGGTGAACGACATGAGGGAAAGGTAGACAGACGGAATCTTTGGTAGGTTCACTCGGCTCACTGTCCGGCTCGTATCCTCACCGTCCATCTCACGTTATCTCCGCTCTTTGCCAGGTTCTGTCGGTCCTTTCTTGTCTCACATTATCCCTCTCCTCCTACCTCCTGTCGGCCCTCCGGAGGAGGAGAGGATGTGAGGAGAGGAGTGTAACGAGACGCCGAGCAGACGAACCGACAACGGAGGGACCAGACTGTTACCAAAGGCTTGAGTTCTTCATCCAAGTTCTCAGGGTCTTGTGTCCCAACCTTACAGACGCTTCCCTGGTCGTCTCCCGTGTTCCTCGTCTCGTCTCGGTCATCTCTCTCTTCGTTCGTGCTTCCCTCGCCTCGCCTTCGGCTCACGAGACGACTGTAAGGAGTGGAGAGAGACGGAAAGAGGCGAGGAACAGGGAAGCGGCTGACATCAGATAATCCTCGTTCCTGTGACCGCTTCCTCCGTTCGTTACTCACTTCGGTTCGCTCCATGTCTTTCATCACTTCCCTTTCCATTCCATCTCGTCTGAGCCGCTCACTCCTCACGTCCTTCGCTCGGGGCTCAGACGGGAATGGAAAGGAGATGAAAGACATGTCACTTCCTACCTCATGGTCTGGATGGTCCTCGGCAGCGGATGGAACATGGGAAGGTTGGTCTCTTCCTGGCCCGTTCCTTACACCCTCCACTTCCTCTCCGTCTCTCACGTCACTCGTTACCTCGTTCCGACGAGACGGGAGTAAGTGGAGTGTAACGGAACGTAACGAGCGGAACGGGAAAGGAACGAGGAATGAGTGACAAGAGACGGAGATGACTTGACAACAGCCGGATGTCTCACCTGGCCATCATATGTCACCTCAGGACCTTTTCCATCTTGGCAGCGGCTGTTTCTATGATCGGTTAACCATTCCATCCAAGTTCTGCCGCTGTTTCCTCGTCCACTTCTCTCGCCGGTCTCTTACGTTCCCGTCTCGTTCGTGGCCGAAGGCGAGGAAAGGAGCCGAGGACACAGGAGCGAGACGGAAGTGGACGAGATGAGGCGTGGACAACAGACTAACCGGCTGAGACACACCACCTTATCCCCGCCCCACATCTCATTCCGTTCCTTTCTCGTCTCGCCTCCCTTCGGTCGTCTCGTCTCGTACGGAACGGAACCGAAGGTGGAGAGACGTGAGAGTAAGAGACACGAAGGGAAAGAGACGAAGAGAGACGAGACACGGCGTGAGAAGTGAAAGAAGAGAGCGAGTGAGCCGTGTCCCGTCTCGTCTCTTTCCCACATCACTCTTCCTTCACATCACTCGTTCCGTCCGGAGGCACGGTGAGGCACGAGCGGTAGGAACGGTAAGGGATTGAGTGACGAATGGCGAACCGAAGGAGAGACGTGAGACACGAGAGACCGACCGTTCCCACCGCCTCACAATCACTTCCAAGCCTTTCAATCATCAACAGTGGTCACAGGATGGCGGAGACAGACGGTGGCCACTGGAGGTGATTGAGAGGCGGGTCATAAGGATTCCCGGTGTACCTCGCTTCCATGTCTCACCCTCCGGTCTCGTCGGTCGTCTGTCCGGTCGGTACCCTCCTCCATTCCTCCCTCCTCGCCCGAAGGGCTCGACGTAAGGAGAGACAGAGGGCGGGGAGTGGGAGGAATGGGTAAGGAGCGGTACACTGAGAGACCGACAGACAGACCGGAACCCAACCTTAGGAATCCCGCTGTTTCTAAGTTCCGTATGCTCTTGTCTCGGTTCGTCTCTTGTCTCTCTTTCCGTCTTACTCTCGGCTCCCTACGGTCACCTCGCGTCGCAGACGGAAGGAGACGAACCGAAGGACGAAGGACGGAGGTGAGTTGAGTGACGGAAGCGAGACGCGAGGTGGGCGAGTCACACGGAACGAGAAAGAGACGGAAAGATAGAGTGCTTCCGTGTGACTCGCCGGTTCCTCTCACTACCCTCCCCTCACCACCACCCGTCGGATGTCGCTCTCGGAGAGAGCCGGCCCTTGGCCGATCCGACGGGAGGTGGTGGGGAGGGGAGGGGTGAGAAGGGTAAGGGTAACAGGAACAGACCAGACCAGCCGGTAACCTATCTCCGAGTTCCTGCCGCTGTCTCAACCCTCTCCTCTCATTACTCCCGGTCTCCGTCTCACCTCCTTACAGTCGGTTCGGCGGAGCCGGTCGTAATGAGATGAGAGGTGAAGGACGACAGGACGAACCTCGAGGCGAATGAAAGACCGGCAGAGACGTACCGACGGGTGAGACAAGAGACCGATATGCTGAGACAACTTCCGGAACTGTAAGGTCTGAACGGTCATCCTTAGAGACAGCCAAGGGAAGGAAATAACCTACCTTAGACACAGCTTATGATTGAGGATTTTTCCGGTAGAAATCTCATAAGCTGTGATGGAGGGACGGAGTGAAGAATGAGCGACGACCCGACAGTACGGCGAATGAGATGAGACCGGTAAGATCCGACGGAAGGCTTGAGACAGTGAATCGGATGTCATGTTATCCGCTCCTCTTACCATTCCGTCTCCGAACCGAAGGTGACGAGGGACGTAAGGAGTGAGGAACCGAGGAGAGGTGAGACGGAATGGTAGGAGCGGAGACCAACAGATAGCCGGTTATTTCTAAGGTCCTCCAGTTGTGTCATCTCCTTATGCTCGTCTCTCACCTTACATTACCCCCGTCATTCGCCCGGTCCGAAGGACACGGAGTGAGCGGAGCGTTAGGCGGATGGAATAGGAGCAGAACTTAGGTGGTTCATCTAGCCGGTTATTCTTCTCACCTTGTCTGCTTCTCGGTTCGTGTCTCAGTCGTTTACCCCACCTTTCCCACCTCGTTCGTCACCGCCGGGCGTAGCCCGTCTCGCTTCGCGTAACGAACGAGGGGTGAAAGGTGAGGAGACGAGACTGAGCCACGAGTGAGTGACGAGAAGCGGGGAGAATAAGATACAGATAAGAAGATAATAATAATGTAATGTCAAGATACGACCATAAGATAGAAAGTTGTCTACAGGAAATTGACCACCTATCCAAATAAAAGAAAAAAGAAGAAGAAACCAAAAGCACAGATAAAAACCATTAAATCTATTGGTGAAAAATATTATAAAATAGAATGAGATTGAAAGACTTCTCATAAAGTAAAATAAGATGAAGATAGAAGTAAATAATATAATGAATCCTGCATTTTTATTTGGCACAGCTTTTAACATAGCATATTGGCATAAGAAATACCATTCAGGTACTATATGTAAAGGAGTAAGTAATCCACATGCTTCTAATGCATTATCTGGATGTGAGAAAGAAGAGAAACCGAAATGAATTTGAAGAAGATATAGATAGAGAATTAATATCTTTCCATATAAATCTTTACTAATAATGAAAGGGAAAAATGCTATTTTATTATTAGTGGAATTCCTTAAAGGATTATTAGAAGATAGAAAATGTAGATTAAAAATATGATAAAGAAGAAAACCACAAAGAAGAAATGGAAATAGAAAATGAAAGACAAAGAACCTCTTAAATGTAGGATTGTAAATGTAATGTCCTCCACAAAGCCATTCTATTAAAGATGGAAATGCAGATAATAAATTTGTAATTACTGTAACTCCCCATAAACTCATTTGTCCTAAAGGTAACACATAACCCATAAATGCTGTTCCCATTAAGAAGAAGATAATAATAATTCCAGAAAACCAAGTATTTGGATTATAAAAATATGAACCATAAGATATAGCTCTTCCAAGATGTAGAAATATAAAAAGAAAAACAAATGATGAACCATTAGAATGAAGATAACGTAAACACCATCCATAATATATTTCTCTAATAATAAAGAAAATACTAAAATATGCTGAATTAATATCTGATGTATAATGTAAACCTAAGAAGATTCCAGATATAATTTGTAATAAAATAGTAATCCCTAATAAAAAACCAAGATTCCAAAAATAATTTATGATCAGAGGACAAGGATATGATTGTAAATGAGATTTCATTAGTAATAAAAAATATAAGAAAATAATTACAGGAAATCTATAAAATCAAGAGTTTTACAGGTTATGAACGGTTATTTGGCTTAACAGAATACCAAAAGATAGATAGATGAAAGGCATAAGAAATACCATAAAAAATATCACATAAAACTTCTTATTTTTGTACACTTCTTTTATGAATGGAATTTATATGGTTAACCACTTCAAAGAATTAACTGCTAATGACCAATAATTGATGATAATAATGAAAATAATAAATGCAGATTTTACAGATTATATGTTATCAAATGCTGGCGGTATATGGAAATAATAAATTCTTCATAGATTTAATGGTTGATTTCTTGATTCACTCTTTACCCCAATCTTTTAGTTGTTTCCCAATAGTCTCGCTCGGTTTCTTTTGTCGGTTTACATTACTTTCATGTCTTACATCATATATCTCTCTTTATTTATTGGTGTTTCTCTAATAATAATATTCTTTTTTTATTTTCTATTTACAAATATTATTTACGGGTTATTTCTTCATTTATGATATTATTATCTTTATCTTATTTTTGTCTTAATTGTCTCTCATATGCTTTTATAATATAAGATTTATTTATTTTTGATTTTCTCTTATTATTTTCTTCTTCTTTTTGGTAATAATCTCATCTAATAAAAGATTCTGATAATTTCTTCTAATTTCTTACAGTTTTAACCCGTGATTTCTTAAGTCATTAAATCTTATCTGATTTTATATTAAGTCTTATATTTGCTGCTATTATAATTCTTCTTTTATAATGAGTTTTCTACATGAAAGATTTATGATAAATATTCTAATTTCTTCCCTTGGTTGAGGGTTACAAAAAGTATAATTCTTTAATCCTAAGTTCCATTCATAAATCTAATGATATTACACCTTAAATCTGATGGTTTTCATAAAGTCTTCTCCATTCAATCTTTATTTTGATGGTATTGTCGTTACAACTGGAATTCCAAAGGATATTATTATTATTTTATAATATTTTTTACTTAAGAATTATTATTTACTATTATTTACTTCTCTTTTCTTATTATTTTCTTCTATTTTCTGGTTAATTTCTTAGTTCTCTTTAATAATATCTTTTTGGTTTTTGGACATTACTCACGCCGGTCATCCTCTGTCTCTCGGTCATCCTCCTTCCCTCCTAACCTCTCTCCACTCCCTTCGGTCGTTCCGACGGAACGGAGTGAAGGAGGGCCCGAAGTGACAGAGGAACGTAGGGGCCGAGTGAACGACGTGAAGGAGGAACGGACGAAGGGAGGAAGGAGCGAGGTGCGAGGGCGACATGGTGACGTGAGAGACAGACGGAAAGAGAGTGACATGTCGCCCACCTCGCTCCTTCCCCCGCTCGTCTCGTGTCGTCTGTTCCTCGGTTCGTTCCCTCACTACGCTCGGTTTCTCACCTCGTCACTTCCTCCACTTCTCCGAGCGGTACGCGTAGGGAGCGAGGGAAGAATGACCGAGACACCGGAGCGTAACGTGAGGGAGAAGTGAGAGGAAGGGCTGGGACTGGTGAATAATCGGTAGTCGGGTGGCCAGTGGGGTAAGGAGATAAGACCCGAGATCCAGGTTCCGTCTCTATCACTCACCTCCCATTCCTCACCGCCGGGGGCGTCTCGTAATGGAACGGTGAGAGTAACGAGACGGAACATGAAGAGACGACACCGTGAGGTGAGGTAGGGAGGTGATCTAACCGGTTGGCTGTTTCCCTCGGTGATCGGCTCTTGTCTCACTGTGTTCGCCCTTCGCCTTCTCACCTCATTCACCTCCGTCTCCCGTCGTACCGAAGTGAGCCGTAGGCGAGGGAGGTTAAGGCGGGATAGACGGAGGTGTCTCTAAGGTCTTATGTTCTATCCTCATAATCACCAGTTTTTTACAGGTTACTTCCGGTCTAATCTCAAGTCACGGAAGGTGGAAGGAACTGAGGATGAAAGACCAGTCCAGACAGCATAGATAGGTGGTTCATATCCTTCTCATGTCCTTCTCCTCCCGTTCACCTTCCTCCTTCGGAGCCGGGCGTAGCCCGGGGTGAACGGAGGAGGAGAAGGATATGAGGGATATGAGGTGAGAGGATAAGACACGACCCTACGGCAGGACCCTTCCCATCCCCGCTCCGCGTTCCGGCCATCGTGTCTCGGCTCTTTCCCGTCGCCTCGTCACTCCGTCCGAACCGCGTAGCGGCGCCTCCGGCGGGTAAGGAGTGACGGAGTGACGGAAAGTGACGAGAAGACACGGGGCCGGTCGGTTCCTTACGCTTCACATCCTTCCTTCCTTCACTCGTGGCTCTCTTCGTTCGCCTCTCGCTACGGAACGGAAGGAGGTGAACCGTGTGAACCGACCTCCGTGACGTGAAAGAGGCGGGTCGCTCACTCACCTCACGCTCACGCTTCCTCTCACTCGTTCCATTCCGCCCGGAGGGAGGAATGGGTGAGAGGAACGTGAAGCGCTCGCTTCGCTCACTCCTCCCTGCGGGGCGAATGACATGAGACCGGAGGTGATCTGAGCGGTAGAACATTGGAAGTCCTTAGAGCCGCTCCTCGCTTCGTCTACTTCCGTGTCTTCGCTCGTCATCCTCATTCCACTCCTCTTCTCGTCACTTACTCGCGTCTTACGCCGTCTCGTGTGACGAGGAACCGAGGAGCGATGGAGGTACGAACAGAGCACCGAGGAGACGAGGAACAGAGACGGCGGGAAAGACACGAGTAAACATTCTATCTTTTGGTGAGTGACGGTAGGAACGAGTGGAATGTTGACGCGTGTCTTTCCCCTCGCCTCTCAATCCTCCCCACTCACTCCACTCGCGCCGCAGGCCGGGCGGAGCCCTCCGGGCGAAGCCCTTCGGGCCGCCTGCGGCTGGCGAGTGGGTGGAGTGAACGTAGAGAACGGAAGACGCGAGCCGGAAGCAGGTGGTCCGGAGACAAGGCGCGAGGGTGGAGCGGTGGGACGGCGGTACGCTCGTGTCTCTCTCCCGCCGTTCATACCCACCGCTCATCGCTCCGCTCACTCTCTTCTCCCTCCGGTCACCTCCCTCGTCCCTCGGTCGGTTCCCTCCGGAAGAAGAGTGAAGTGAGCGTAGCGAGGGAGCGATGATGACGGAAGGGAGACGACAGTGAGGGACGAGAGAGGTGTAAGGAGGGAGGTACAGACCGGTCCATGGAATCTTGGCTCAGTTCTTTCAGTCCTCAGTGTACCGGGTCGTGTCTTGTCGTCTACTTCCCTCCACTCCTTCCTTCCGTCCCTTCCACTCACCTACGGTTCGTTCCGGAACGGAGTGACGGAAGGAGGAAGGGAACGTAGTGAGTGGACGACTGACGACACGACGGAAGGAACGAGCCGTAGGTGGGGAAGGGTATGAGGTGTGGGGGCGGGTCATTCAGTCTCAGCCGTTTACCGCCTTGTCGTCTCGTCCCTCGCCTTTCATTCATTCCGGCCGGAGGCCTGGGCGAGGGGAGTAAGTGAAAGACGCGAGACGACAAGACGAGCGGCTGAGTGAACGACCCTCGCCCCCCCACTCTCCTCCCTCACTCGTCGCCTTTCGTCGGCTCGTGGGTCGTTCACTCGTGCCTCCCTCACTCCCACTCGCCGCCTTCGGCGCCTCGTTCAGAGGAGAGTGGAGAGTGATGGAGGGCCGTGGGAATGACAAGAGGCGACCAGACACGGCGGCTGTAAGGTTAGGAAAGGTCCTAAGGTAGCAAAATTCCTTGACAGGTAAGTTCCGTCCAGCATGAGCGGTGTAAGGACTTCCTCACTGTCACTACCCTCGTCTCTCAGAAATTGAGTCATCCTTGATTACGAGGAAGCCAACGGCCTGACAATAAGACCCTGAGCACCAGTTTTCTCCCCGTTCACTCGCTCATGCCGGGCTCTGTCGCTCCTTTCGTCACTCCTTCACCCGTCATTCACTCCCGAAGGGTAAGTGAAGGGAGTGGGTGACGTAAGGAGTGACAGAAGAGCCCGGAAGTAACCGCTCGTCACACTCATTCTCCATCCGTTCCGCCTTCCGTTCCTTCGCCGGTGGCTCACTCACGAGGCGGATGTAGGATGGAGAATGTGACGAGTAAACGGTCGGTTTCTCAGGTCTTCCGTCCCATCTTGTCATGTTCCGTTCGCTCACACGTTTCTTCGGCTCTTTGTTCGCTCTCTTCACCCCATCACGTCTCGTCCCGGTTCGTCTCGTCTCCTTACGTCACTCGCGGCTTCGCCGGCCGAACCGGGTCTACGACGTGATGGGCCAATAAGAAGAGGAAACGGAATGACCATGAAAAATAATATCTTGGATCAAAAGAAACTTCAAAATAAATCCAAAATAAATAAATATCATAAATAATAAAGCTTCATAAATGTAAAAAGATAATAAAATAATAAAAGAATCCAAAAGAAGATTTGTAATTAATTATGAAGCTTTATTATAATTTATTATTTTTGTACATTTATTATCTCTCATCATTTATTTGGAGTTTTCAATAATAAAGAAATGTAAACCTAATAAAAAACTCCAAATAAATAACCATTAAAACTTATGTAAAATCCTCTAACTTTAAATCTCTTAACCATTAATTTCCTATTTCATTCACTAGTTAAAAATTGTAATCATAAAGGCTTAGGAATCTATTATTTATTATCTGGATTCATCTTTGGAATCTCCGGTACATTAATATCAGTCCTTATAAGAATAGAATTATATTCTTCAGGAAATAGGATTATATCTCCAGAAAACCAGAACTTCTATAATATAAGCATTACATTGCATGGCTTTCTTATGATTTTCTTTTTAGTAATGCCTGGCTTGTTTGGAGGATTTGGAAATTATTTTGTACCTATCTTTCAAGGGTCTCCAGAAGTGGTATATCCTAGAGTCAATAATTTTTCTATCTTAATTCTTTTGCTTTCATATCTTTTCCTAATCCTTTCTTTAATCTCAGAATTTGGAGGTGGTACAGGGTGGACGCTCTACCCACCATTATCCACTTCTTTTATGACTTTATCACCTTCAAGTACAGGAAATCTTATATTTGGATTAATAATCTCTGGTATATCTTCATGTCTTACATCTCTTAACTTTTGGACAACAATTCATTTTCTGAGATCTTATTATCTGATATTATCTTCTATCCCATTATTTCCTTGGGCTTTCTTGATTACAGCTTTCATGCTTTTATTAACATTACCAATCTTATCTGGTACACTTCTTTTAATATTGGGTGATCTTCATTCTAATACACTTTTCTTTGATCCAATATTTGGAGGAGATCCTATATTCTATCAACATTTATTTTGGTTTTTTGGACATCCAGAAGTTTACATATTAATAATTCCTGCATTTGGGATCATTTCCATAATAATTTCTGGTATTTTACAGTTAATAATCTTTGCTAACCAATCAATGATCTTTGCCATGTCATCTATTTCTCTTCTTGGAGGTCTTGTTTGGGGACATCATATGTATACTGTAGGTTTAGAAAGTGATACAAGAGCTTATTTTACAGGAGTTACAATTTTAATATCCTTACCAACTGGTACAAAAATCTTTAATTGGCTTTTTACATATCTCTCAAATCCACCATTATTACACCTTAGAATTACTTCTGTCTTCCTCTCACATCTCTTTTTATTAATGTTTACGATAGGTGGGTCAACAGGAATAATTCTTGGAAATGGTGCAGTGGATCTAGGATTACATGATACATATTATGTTGTAGCACATTTTCATTTTGTTCTTTCTTTAGGAGCTATAATTGCTATCTTCTCTGGAATAATCTTGAATGGAGAAAAGATTGTTGCTACTAAGAATTTATTACTTTCATCCTCATGTACACTCTCTCTTTATCATTTACATTTAATATTTATTGGTATTCTTCTTACCTTTTCCCCAATGCATTTCTTAGGATTTAATGTTATGCCAAGAAGAATCCCATCCTTTCCAGATTCTTTTCATTCCTGGAATTCCCTGTCATCTATTGGATCAGGAATAACTTTCCTATCTTTTGGTCCCTCCGTAGGTGGTTCGGTTCGGATTCCTTTCACATGTTCCCCGTTCACCTCTCCTTACGCTCGGATTCCCTCTCGGTTTGTCATCCTCACGGTTCACCCTCTCCATACCTCCCGGAGGGCACGAGTGACGGAAGGAACGAGGAACCGGAGGGAAAGGTATGGAAGGTGAGAAGAGAACACCAGACCGAGGGTAGCAAATACAAGAGTTTTATCCGCCTCACGGCTCTTCCTATGTCTTACCCTTACCGTTACGCATGCCATTCACCTCCTCCGTTCCTCTTGCCGGCCGGAGGCCTCCCGCTACGCGGGACAAGGGAACGGAGGTGGAATGGCAAAGGAACGGTTAGACAGCGTCCGACATTGAGACACGAGCTGAGCGAGTGAATGAATGACGGGCGATGTTACCGTTCCGTGTTCCTCGGTCACGCTTACGCCGTTTCCTCGTCTCACTCCACTCCATCGCCCCGCGCAGCGGAAGGGACCGGTCCCGTTCCCTCCGGGCCCGGGCCCGACCCGCTGCGCTAGGCGATGGGTGAGGGAAAGAGACGCGTAAGCGACGTGAGGAGTGACACGCGGCTCGTCCCTTCCACTCGCCTCCTTACTCCACTCGTGTCGTCATTCTTCCTCCACTCGTTCCGTGCCGGAGGCGACTGGAAGGAGACGACGAGCCGCGAGAGAGACGAAGGAACGGGAACGAGCGAAGAGAGAGCGAGCCGACTGTTTCCGCCGTACCGTCGTCATTCTGTCGTCTCGCTATCTCTCCGTACGCTCGTTCCACCGGCTCGCTACGTCTCGCCTCTCGCCTTCGGCTCACACCCCGCCCTGTCACTCGTCGCCCCTCCTCGTGACCCACCCCGCTCGTGAGTCGTTCACTCGCTCCCCACGGCCTTCGGCCCGCTCTCTCGCTCGGCGGCTTCTCGCTACGCTTTCTCGCCTCGCTCACCCGTCCTTCGGCCGAAGGGAACGGCCGGAACCGGACGGGGTCCGAAGGGTATGAACGGTGGAGGCCCTTCGGCCGAAGGTACCGGCCGGAACCGGGCCACTCCGTTCACTCGCCGCTTCTTCTCACTCTGTTCGCTTCGCGTCTCACTCACTCCGTATCACTCGGAAGGAACAGAGACCGCCGGTCGACTCGCCACTCATCTTCCGGCCCCCAACCCGCCCCGTTACCCTACCTCTCTCGTCTCGTGAGGAACGGTCGGTCACTAATTCGCCTCCTCACTTCGTTCCTCTTCTCATTACGTTCCCTTCCGTTCCTTTCCCGAGACGAACGAGGTAACGAGTGAGACGAGAGAAAGGGAAACGGAAGGGAAGAGACCGGCCGTTCGTCCTCCGTTCGTGTCACACGGTCGGTCTCTCGCTCATGCTTCACTCGCTCCCTCCGTCGTTCCACTCCGGAGGCCTCCGGCCGGAATGAGTGGAGTAGGGAGGCGGACAATAAGACTATGAATCCTGGAACTTGGAACCCGAGATCATATTGTCGTTACGGTCCTTTCCACCCACCCGACCCCACCCCTCTTCCCTTCCCTTCCGCTCCCTTCGGTCACGAACGGTACGGGAAGAGAACGTAGAGAACGGACCGTAACGTGACGTGACAGAAGGGAGGGGTGGAGATGTCGTAAGTTGAGAGGTGAAAGAACATTATCATAAAGACAACTTACGACATCTCCCTCGATTTCCAGGATTCTTTGTTACCTTTAGGATTCTTGTCACATCACTCTCTTCTTCTCCCGTTCGGTCCGTGTCTCGGCGGAGCCGCTCCGAAGGAGACGACACGGTGCCGAACGAGATGGAGAAGAAGTGAGAGAGTGATGTGAATGGTGAGGGGCGAGGAAGGTACAGACGAGACCCGACATGAGACAAGGACATGAGATCTAGCCTGTTGTCCCTACCCTTCTCATCACCTTCACTCCGTCCATCCCGTCGGAGACGGGCCCCTTCGGGGCGAAGATGGACGATGAAGGTGATGTGAAGGGAATGAGAAGGGTAAGAACCGACCTTAGGCAGTGGAAAAGGATTGAGAGAACCTGGATGTGAATGAAATTACACCTATAAGATTCTTCAGGAATTAATAATCTTTGCTACCTTCCGGTTCTTCTCCTTGTCACTCCCTTCCGTCCACCTCACCTCCGGTTCGGTTCCCGACAGGAGTGTAACGAGAGGCGGAAGAACCGGAAGGCGAGAGAGATGAACGGCGAACCACACGGCTCACTTCCGTCTCCGTTCCTTCGTCTTGCGTTCACCGTGCTTCGCCGTTCATCGTTCGCTCGGTCTTCCTTCGTCTAACTCTCGCTTCACCGTCTCTCTCGTCGGGCCGCGGGAAGGAACGGGCCCTCCTCATGTCGTCTCTTCCGGCTCGCTACGGTCGCCGGGAACCGAGCCGACCGACGTGAGTGACAGGGACAGAGACCGGCCCGCTTCCTCCGCCGGAGTGAACCGCGGGCCCGTCCCCCGGCGTCCTCGCCTCTGGCTCGGCACCGTTCACTCACCGTTCCCTTCGGTCCCGTCTCGCTCACTCGCCGGCCGCTGCGCGGGGCGTAAGGAGAGTGTGACGGGCCTTCGCCGGGAGGGAACCGCCGGAACCGGCCCAGCCGCCTGTCGTCCCCGCTCGTCACTCACGTCCGTCGTTCTCTCGCTACGCTCGCTTCCTCCTACCGCTCGTGCCTCACCGTGCCTCCGGCGGCTATATGATAGGTGAAAGACAGAAGCGAGCCCAGAGAACCAGTGAACCGAGCTTACATCCTAGATCCACTTCTCCTCACCTTTACCCCCACTCGTTCCTTCCGCCTTTCGTTCGTTCCTCTCTCAAGTCGTTCACTCACTGGGGTAAAGGTTAGGAGAAGAAGAGAAAGATATGAGAAGATTTCTATTTTCTAGCAGCATTTTATTCATCTACATTATCTTCTTCCAAAAAGAATCCAACTGTAAAATGCTTATATAATATAGGAATTTTGCCAGGTTAGGCGAGTTACATCTGTAAAATCTTCTTAATTCTAACATCCCAGTTCTTTTGTAGGATATTATATTAATCCAAATTTAGGATTTTCATTATCATTTAATTCTTCAGTAAAAAACTCTATAAAAATGAAGATAACTAATAAATGCTCATGATTCTCTCTTCTTATTAGCATACCCGCCGGAGGCGTGAGGGACGAACGAAGAGAGGACCGAACCCCCCTCGGTAGTGAGGCGTAAGCCGAGCCGAGGGGGCCTCCGGCGGGGATGGGAAGGTGGTGAGGGGTAAGATAGAGAGTGACGTGAGACGCCTCACAACTCGCTCATTCTCTTCATTCACTCACTTCGTGAGGCGTCTCTAAGGAACGGAAGGAATCTTGGCAGTGTGTTCCGCTCGTGATTCGTGTCCCTTCGCACCTTACGGCTTGTCGGTCCACATCTCACTCACTTCACTTGTCACTACATCAGGTTCTCCAGTTACAACCGTGTAACACCTTAAATTTATTATCCTTGTCACTTCTGTTCCCTGTTCCCTCCCGTCGGTTCCTCTCTCCGCTCAGTCGGTCCCTCGTTACCTCACTCCCTCCACACGCCTCGCTCACGTCTGTCACTCCTTACGTCCTTCAGCCGCTTCGCGTGACGAGTGGAGGGAACCGAAGGGAACCGTAACGAGAAGACGCGAGGCGGGTGAATGGCGTGTGACAGACGTGGAGCGGGGCCCATCTCACTACGTTCATCCCGCTCCCCTCACGTCTCTCTCCCTTCGGTCACGAGCCGTGAGGCGCCTACGGCGTGAACGGAACGGGGAACGGTAGTGAGCCGGTCCCGAACGACGGAGGTAACGAGCGGTGAGTGGCCGGGAACGGGACGGCATGCGATTCATCTCTCAAGTCGCTTCCTGTCTCAGTCGTTCATCCTCAGACCCTTGGAATCGCATGCCAGTTACTCCCGTTCCCTCCCTCGCCGCTCACTCACTCGGCTTCTCGGTTCTCTACGTTCACCTCATCACCTCGTTCGCTACGCGTCTCGTACGGAATGGAATGGAGGAAGAGAGCGTAGCATGAGAGGTGAAAGAGGTGAGTAAGAAGAGGACCGAAAGGAAGCCACAACAAAGGACTGACAGAAGCCGGTATGAACAGAGGACGGAAAGAACTTGGATGGCAATAACCTCCTTTGTCACACCTCTTCCTTCTCCCTTCTCCTTCTCTTCGTGCCCGGAGGGCCTCGCTACGGAGGGGAGAAGGTAACGAGGTGAACGTAGAGAACCGAGGAACCGACGACCCGACGTAGCGAGCGACACACGACACGAGACGGTGAGAGACGAATGGCGGAACCGGCGAGTTACGTGTGTCTCACGGTTCGCTCACTCTCTATCCCATCGCGTCGCAGACCCCGTTTCGCCACGCCCGAAGGGACCGCGTGAGAGACGAAGGAACGGCAGCGGAGGCGAAACGGGATAAGACGCGATGGGTGAGCGAATGACAGACGAACCGACAGAATGAGGTGAGAATGGAAGAAGCGAGCGATTTCCTGGTTGTTCCCGTTGTCTCTTCATATCCGGTCTCTTCTTATCACCTTCCTCATTACTCCCACTCGTCACTCACTCCCTTCGGTCCCTCGTTCCTCGGGTCGTAATGAGAGGAGGAAGAGACCGTAGGGAACTGACGACGAACAGAGGAGCCGAGGAATGAGGGTCCGAGCATGAGTGACGTGGGTGACGAGAGGCGTGTCTCACTGTTCCCGCCGCTTCTTCGTATCGTCGGTTCACATCTCGTCACGTTCCTCTCGTCTCGTTCATACCCGTCCCCACTTCCTTCCGTTACGTCGTCCCTCCTTCACTTCACTTCGTGAGACGGGTATGAGCCACATGAACGAGGGGAATAACCGGCGAACATGGAAGCGGTTAACCTTTCCTTTTCCTTTCGTACACCATCAATCTCATGACTTAAAAGAATCCTGTATGTGAAGGGAAAGGGAACGAAATACGAGCGGAGGAACAGAGCGAGGATTGAGAGACCGCCTCCCTTCACCCCCACTTCGTCTCGCCTCTGTCGGTGCTTCGGTCGTTCACTTCTTTCACTTACCTCCGCCCCTCCATCGTCTCACGAAGTGGAAGTGAAGGGAACGAGAAGTGAGCGAACGACACGAGTGATAGACGATGAGAGGAAATGGCGGAGATGACAGAGGCCAACCGATAGAGACCACCATATGCTTCCGCTGCTCTGTGTCGGTCCACCTTTCTCCATCCTCGTGTCTCCCATTCGTTCCGCCTCTGTTCACCTCCGCTACGCTACGGCTCACGCCGGCTCACGAATGGAGGACACGAGTGAAAGGAGGGACCGACATGAGTGAGACAAGAGAGCCGGGAAATGAACCCCAAAAACCCCCAATTTTTCATTAATTTTCTTTATTTTGGGGTTTTGTAGATAATAAAATTGGGGTTTTTGGGATCATTTCTACATTTATTATTTTGTAGGTGGATTTATTATGGATTTTATTATGAAAATAACAAAAGAAACCCATAAAATCCATAATAAAATCCACCATTCATAAGTTCCTTTCCCCTTCCGTAGCGGCTTCGTTCGGTTCTCGGTTCACTACGTTCCCGCTCACCTTACTCATCCTCTCCGGAAGGAGGCCACCGGCCGACTGGAAGGAGAAAGGATGAGGAAGTGAGTAAGACGCGGGAAGCGAGATGAATGACGGAAGGAATGAGGCGAGATGAACCGCGTCCTCACTTCCTCTCCCTCCTGTCCCTCCGTCCTCTCCGTGTGTCGGCCGTTCGCTCATCCTTCACTCACGTCCTCCTCACGTCGGAACGGAGTGGAGAGGGCCGAAGGCGATGAGCCAAGAGCGATAGAGCCGGAGGACCGAAAGTGAGGAGGAAAGAGAGTGAACGGCATGCGTAACGGCTCCGTACGGTCATTCTTCCCGCCTTCCGCCGTTCCTTCGCATGCCGTATCGCTACGCCGTCGGTACGGTCCGTCTTTCGTCTCTCACGTTCCTCTCTCGGACCGGTCGTGCCGACGGCGAATGATTATAAGAAGAGAACCACATCATATCGCCGGCTTTTCCGGTTCTTTGCTATCACCTCCTTACAGCCGGCTATCTCCGCTCGCTCGTCATTCTCTCGGTTCACTCGCCTGTGGCTCGGTCCCTCGTTCATACCTCACTCAATCCCTTCCACTCCACTCTTCTCCGTCGGATCGGCCAGGGGCCGGGTCCTTCGGACCGCCATCCGACGGTGAGGAGTGGAAGGAAGGGAAGGAAACTGCCGGCATAGACCTCTTATCCCTGCGGTCGCTGCCAGGATGGTAATGTTGAGCCAAGGAAATGATCCCAAAGGTTTCAATTGTCTGTCTAATGCTCCTTCATGTCGGTTTCCTTTCCTCTTCTCATTACGCGCCGCAGGCGGGAGCCGCGAAGCGGCGCTACTCGTGAGGAAGGTTGACGACATGACCGGAGAGAATGAGGAAACCGACCGAGCGAGAAGAGACGTGAGCGGCTCCCCCCACTTCCTCTCCTTCGGACGGAAGTGGTAAGGAGATGATAAGGAGTGAGCCGTTCATTCGCCGTCCGCTTCCGTCTCTGCTCATCCGGCTCATGTCTTTCACCTCATAACTCGTTCCCTTCGGTTCGGCTTCCGCCACGCTACGCTCCGTCTCCAGCCGTTCCCTTCGGTCACTCATTAATGCTGTAGGTGAAAGACCGTAGGGAATGAGCCGGAAGCGGTAATGAGGTTAAGGCGAAGAACCTGAGAGATGAGCCGATGACCGAAGGGAGCGAACGGCTGGAGAGGGATGTAGGTGGAGAGAGCCGGGAGCAGGATGGAAGGAGACAGGAAATTATTGCCAATATGGTCCCTGGGCTGGCTGGAAGTCGGTTCACCCGGTTCTCTGTTGTCACTCGTCACTTCCTCCCTGCGTCTGTCTGTCGTTCATTCACACGGTTCACTTACTCCATCCATACGCGCCGCAGGCGGAGGAACGAAGTGACGACTGGGAGTAAATGACGAGGGAACCGTAGGGAGCGAGGAAATGACGACCAGGCGGAACGAAGTGACGAGGAAAGAGGCGCGTATGGGAATAAGAGACACATGTAAAAAGACGAGTTTCTCCTGTAAAATCTTCCAAGCCTCAAGAATTAACCCTTAGAAAATAGAAATTCTTTATCATATTCTCACATCTTGGAAGGGTTATGTCTGGACCGGTTTGTAAGCCTCATGAAAGGACTGGATTTATGACAGAAGCCTTACGGTGATCTCCATTCTTCTCCTTACTCCCAGTTCACTCGCTCGTTACACTCGCTTCGCTCACTTCACGTAATGAGAGAGAATAATAAATGGAGAAGATAATAAAGAAAATCATATATTTGTAAAGTAAATTTAGTAAAGAAAATAATCCTAAAAGATACAAATATTATAGCATAAGAAATACCAATAAATAACCCATAATAATAATAATAAGATAAAAATAATTGAGATTAATAAGATAATTTCATATAAAATACTAAAACATAAGAAAATTAATGTTAAAGATAATAAAATCATAAATTAAAAGATATAAGATATATGAAGTGGTTATAAGGATAAGATTGTAAATCCTAAGAAATGCATTTGGTTAAAGAATAATAATTACAGGAATAAGAATATTTATAAGATAATAATAATCTTTAAATGGTTTTTCATAATAATATAATAATTTCTAAGGAATTTTCGTTCATCTACAATAATAATAATAATAATAAGAAGAAAATAATCACCAAAAACCCCAATAATAATAACCATAAATAATAAATTCTTTGCAGATTATAAAACCAAATAAAAGAAGAAAAGAACAGAACAAAATAAAGAATTATTAATTGATATTTTATTTGGTTTTATATGATATGTTTAAAAAATGAATGAAGAATTCCTATTTTCTTTGCTCGCATTTCTTTCTTCTTTCTTTTGGTCTGTTTCTCTGGAGGGTTATGTTCTGTCACTCCTTTGCACCTCATTATCAGTTGGCTTGTCGGTTCATCTTCCATTCATTCATCTATTGGAATTACTTATGGCAAAATGAAGGTTGTGAGATGTAGAAATAAGATGAACCGACGACACGAGGAAAGATTGAAAGACGGGCCGCTCCATGCTGTCGCTTCTTCGTATGTCTTTCAATCTTACCGTGAGACAACATAGAAGAACTCAATTTATGAGAGGTTAATCATAGAATTAATTTGAAGATTTCATAAAGATAACTCACTTCCCAAAGATTATTTCCTCCTTACGGTCCTTCTCCTTCCCTTTACGTCCGCTCGTGTCTCGGTTCTCTCCTTACAGTCGTTTCCTCGTCTCTCACGGTACGGACGGAAGGAGAAGGTAACGACAATATGAGACAAGATGCCAAGGAAATCTATTCCAAAGAGCAGAGATAAGGATAATAAAAATAAGATAATAAAAACAAGATATAGAAAAATAATAAAATATAATAAGATGTAAGACGTAAAGAGAATTAAGATATTATAATATAGGAATTCAATTAAAAAATATAAGAAGTTTAAAGATAATAAAGAAAACTTAGGATTAAAGAATAATAATTGCAAGAATGTGGATTTTACAGATAATATTAATAATAAAAGTGAAAGATATAAGAAATTATCATATCTTTATTTGAGAGGTTTTTTGTATTTATTATTTACGGTTATTTTGTTCTTTTATTAATTTCCATCATAAACCTCTCAAATAAAGTGAATAATATCTTTCTAACGGCTTCCTAATAATTCTTCTAATGCATTTCTGTTTCCAATACGAGAAGAGAACTGGAAGTAAATAATAATCACTGGAATGGCTTAACATATTTTACAAAAGATACAGATTTAATCCTTACATTTGCCACAGGAATAATTTCATCTAGCTAAATTCTCTATTCTCATCGTCTAACTCCCCTTCCCTCACTCCGTTCGGAGCCGTGAGGCGAAGGACGGAGGGGGAGTTAGACGACATGAGATTAGAGGAAGCAAGAAACCGACAATCATAAGCCGTTAACTGCCATTAAGTTCCGTCTGTAGTGGTGTGGTCAAAGATTCCAAGGTACAAAAGACCCGAGTAAATGATGGAAATGCTTTTATTATCTTTATCATTCTCTTTTCTGGTTTTTCTTTATTATAAAAGCATTTCCATAAAATCAGATATTATATTTGCAAATAATTCTTATGGTTCCAATATTCTAATAAGCTGAAATAATAATAGAAAATATAATATCTGATTTTATAATAGAAATCCTGTAATTAATATAAATATAATATTTTTGTACATTAATAAAAGAATTTCCTAAATCTATAGCTCTTCAAATATAGGATAAGGATAATAATAATATTGAAAATCCATAATAAATATAATATTTGGTTTTCTGCTTCTTGGGTTATGTGTCTGGCAGTTAATAACCGGTTAGTCTCGTCATGTCACTCACTTCGTCGGTTACTCGTGTCCTCCGTTTGTCGTCTCACTCGTCACCCTCCCCCAACCTTCCCCTCCCCACGTCCGATCCGCGGAGCGGAGTCCCGTCGGGACCGTGTCGGACGTGGAGGGGAAGGTGGGGAGGGTGGATGTGAGGAATGTAGGAAGCCGTGAGGCGGAACGGTCGGACACTCGTCGCTTACTTCGTCGCTTCTCGGTCCTTTCCGTTCCTTTCACGCCTCACTCCTCACTACCCCCACCTTACCCCCACCTCCCGTCTCACCCGGCTTCGCCGGCTCCCTCCGGGAGGAAGTGAGACGGGTGGGGGTAAGGTGAGGGGTAGGGGAAGGAGACAACAGAACCAAGGAAGTAAGATCGATAGGCGGGATGGATTCTCGGTGTTCTTGCCATCCCGCCGGCCTCCGTCACTCACGGTCTGTCTCTCGGGTCCTCCGTTCTCTACGCTCACTCCGGTCCCTCCTTCCTTCCCGTTCGTCTCTCCCTACGCTCTTTCCTCGTCATGTCACTCCACATTCTGTTCCGTTCCATTCCGTCGGGACGAGCGTAGCGAGGGAGGGAGTGAGGTAACGAGTGACCGAGTGAGCGGAGAGAGGAACCGACATGGTGAGAGAGACGAACGGTGGACGGGAGTAACAGACGGAGATTGAATGACGTGAAGCGAAGCGGCATGAACAGAGCGTAGCGAGGATGCTCGTCATTCAATCTCCACATCATGGACGCGTCTTGTCTCTTCTCATTACGTCCGCCACGCGGGGCGGGGTGTAGGTGGAGGGGAGCGGACGTAATGAGCCAAGACGCTATCAACATTTCTTTAATCCACCCGTTCCGTCGGTTCACGCCCGGCTCATGCTCGTGGCCTCACACTTCCCCTACCCTTCACCTCCGGAACGGAGCCGGGAACCGGCGCTACGCTCAGGACGGAGAGAATGAGGCACGAATGAACGACGTACGGAGCGAAGGGACGGTGAACCGGCTCCCCTCACGGTCTCTCACGTTCCGTTCGTACCGTGTGCCGTGAGTGAAGCGAACGGAGCCGGAGGCGAAGTGAGTGAAGGAGCGGTGCACGGTGGGAACGGGGAAGAGACAACAGCCGGATCCTTTATAACCTCTCTTGTCCCTTC
>OFER01000002.1_pt1 | contig 20547 bp, 4 predicted proteins | sample 1521091 | NCBI WGS metagenome assembly OFER01 (sample SAMN04272335, study PRJEB24112) | coral metagenome | biome: Coral reef; feature: Shallow seawater; material: Coral tissue | host: Coral | place: China: South China Sea | collected 2014
ATTGGTGCATTGGTCAGCCAAGCCAAGACATGTTTGAATTGACACCGATAAGATTACAACAAAATGGGTAAACTAGTTTTATCCTTCACTGTACATGCACCAAAGCCAGCTGCAGACAGCTATAAACCTCAAAAACTGTTTATTAGGAAAACAGGGACCATGTACCCTTAACTAAATGCAGTGGCACTAATGAAATCAAGTAGCAAATCAAAATCAAAGTATAGGTTTATTTTTAGGCTGGGTTAAAATGCATTATCATCTACTTGACATATCGTCTAAGCATTTCACCAAACAAAATTAAATGGACAACAACAAAATAAAATGACGAAACCTACACAAACACGATATGTGACCACCTAAAATGTCAAGCCTTAGTGGCTGATACGGGAGGTGGTCACTTACGAGAAAAAAGTAAAGCCTTAGAGCCAAACCTGGCCCATAGCTGCCAGAGCTTATCCCGGTTTCTGTAGCATGAAGTGGCTGGAAGTATTTCTACTTCCCCAGGACGGGATGCTAGTCCATCGCAGGTCACTCCCTAGCAATTTTGTTAGGTTTCCCCAACAATTTGCAGGTACCCATTTATACACCTGGGTGGAGGGGAGAGAGGCACTTTGAGAGTAAATTGTCTTGCCCAACTACACAATGTCCCCGGCCAAGAATCAAACTCTAACCGCTCGCTCCGGGGAAGAATCGAACGCACTAACAATGGGGCTACCGCGCATCCATTCCTCTATATTTTATTTGTATATTTACTTCAATCCAAATCAATACTTCAGTGATTAAACTGGCAAATTTAAAGGTTTCATTCAACAGCATAAGTGTTTTCTTAAAATACTAACCCTGGTTAAAAATGCACTGTTGTATAAATAGCTGTATAAAATTCCGGAAGTTTGACACATATTTGCTTATTAACGGAATACATCAGTGCTCGCTTTAATACACGGCATGTAAAGCATGGCTATTATCGTGGTATTTTTTGGTCGAAGTCGAATATCAAGAGTTGAACAACTTCGCGGTGGTCTTAAGTTATCACGCTAGATCACGTGATCCTCCTAGTTTCTTTCTCCATTCAAGGCTGTGTGCCGCTTTATATATGGTTCCAGTCTCACGCTGGAAATGTAAACTCTCCTTACAAATTACACGCCATATTGTTAAGACCTAAAAAACTATCAGTAGTAGAGTTACTTATGAGAATTTAATGTGAACATGTTATAGATTTTCTTTATTCTTGCCGACTGCCTGTTTAAAGTAGAGACTAATTTACTTTCGAGTACGCTTTTGAGATCTGACCGCGAGTTTCAGGTTTTCAGCGACTAATAAAGGTTGATCTCAGACTGGTTTATTTTTACTCTTAGAACTTAATTACCGAACATTTTGAGCTGCACGATCGAGAATAATCAGTCGTCATTTCCTAATTGTCAAGGTATGAGCTTACCTATTTTGAAAAACTCCATGGTCATGACAACTGCTGCTGTTTTACGCGCCAAAATGACGCTGGCTCGCATTTCTCTTCTCATGATTGGTAAATTACTTTCAGTCAGAACTCGTATTGGAATCTAAACTACTCCTAAGCTCTGTCAATTGATGAAAGCCAGAAAATTTTCACAGAATTTTAAGGTGAGTGGGCTAGCTATAACACTAAAAATGATTTGTTCCTTTAACCTAATCGACAAGGCATTAGAAAGTCGCGAAAGTCCTTTTCAGGGAATAAATCGAGTCATAATCCTCCGCTTTTGGAAACTGATGAAGTCATAGTTCAAACTACAGTCATCAGAAAGTCAATCCTGTCTTCGATCACGTGAATACATGGTGTAAAGACTGAAAAACAAGGTCTATTTGCAACTGTGTAAAGAAAAAAAAGGGAACCAGTCCCTTTCTGGTAGGATTATTAGCGAAAATTACGATGCACGCGAGTAGCAGAACGCCACCATCTTGGAGAGCAACGACAGAAGACCCTAGGAACTAGGAACGAGAATGCAGATCTCAAAGGCGAGCGAGCGTATTTCTTGCTGGCCAGCAACAAGGCACTGGCGATGATGACACGAAATTCCTGAGGGCGAGTCTGCCTTTCACTCTGATTAGAAAAAAGATCAATTGTTTTAAGTTGCCAACTAGCGATCTAATAGGATAAGTCTTTCTGCTAATTCGCGGCATTTGCAAAGTATGTTAAAATTTGCGATTAATTAATTACAGAGGCCAAAGTATGCGCTAATTGATATACTGTTAAAGAAAATCAAAGAAAGCAGATTTTAGCATGCGATACTGTTAATGTTGCTGTACAGCTCGTTTGCTGCAAAAAAAAACTCCACAAGGTCACCAAGCGTTTGCTTTATGTTCGGCATGCAAAATCAAAGCTGAAATCCCTCATCCTTATTTGAATCTCGACTGATATTCTGTTGCTGCTTGTTGAAAGAGTGTTTCACGTTTTTTTCAAAGGTTTTGTTAATAAGCAGGGTTAACCACAGCCCATACAAACTGTCGATAAAAAATATCAGCAGAAACATCAGTTACTATCATTATCAGTTCCGATCAGCGGCTGGCAATTAAATTAAATCGAGCCAAGCTGGCTGCAACCGAGAAAGAAAGGGTACGTTTTGCTGTATCGCTATTTATTTTTCGTTGTCAAGAAACAATTTCTGATATTGAATTCACAAGCCTCATACAGACATCGATCGAAGGGATAATAGTTCTAGTCGTTTCTTAAGCTTAATGCTTGCTTTATAAAAACTATAATTGTTGCCTTCAGATCTCCCGCTTTGTTCCGTTGCTGACGGAACGAATTGGGGTGAAAAATAGCAGCTTAAGTTTGAAAGATTTGCTTTCCGTCCGGCCAAGTTTGCTATGTGTACTTCTCATCATGAAAGTAAGAGATTTCGGAAATAGCCAAGGACATGATGGCATAACTCACAGCAATATGTCGTCCACAGACTGTTAATATCAGTGGCGATAGGCCATATCAGCCTTAGAAGTCTGTCTTTTTAAACAAAAGGCGCAATAATTTACTTAAAAAAGTCAAGAGGAGTCATTTCCGTGAATATGCTTCTTTTAGAGTCGATAACAGATCAGTACTAAGCAACTCATCAGAAACTGGTGGCATAATTTTCTTGTAAGACGTTTTTTAAGGAAAAATTTGTCGTGAGAAATATTCAACTGAGACTCTGACCTTCTAAAATGTGAGCAAACTACCGGAAGAGCAATATTTACATAAAAGTTGAAATAAAACAATATATATTTCGAAATCCCACTGAGAAAATAAGAATAAAATATAATAAAATTAGGAAGTCATGTTGTGAACACTTTGAACTGCGAACAGGCCGGAAAAGATGCTATTTCTTTAATTTACTTTTCAGTTTTTATTTTCACTTAGCAAAATAATCAATGTTTATTGACAGGAATATTTTTAATTTCCAATGAGATTGATTAATTGTTTTCATCCAATCATTCTTCGTGGTTCGGTAACCAAATTGTCGGGGAATCTAAAGCACGCTTCATAAATTCAAGTACCACCCCTCAGTGTCTTGGCTTTTTTTGCTGATGAAGGACATTTTGTAGCTGCAGTCGCTTTATATAACGATTCCGTGATATGCGGCAGCACTCAAAGCCCTCTCATCTAGCCTAATTAAGCTGGTTTCAGTCTTCACGGGCTTGGAATAAGAGAAAGTACTTTTCAGTTATAGCACTGAGAACACTGAAGCCCTTAGGTTTTCTTTGTGCAACGTTTGTACACAGAAAACAAGTAATTTGGCCGGCAAGGCTTGAAAACGAATTGACGAATGGTGGAGCTCTTTCGACCGAAATCAGGTATGTTTAAACATCTCAAAGCTCTCCGGGGTCACTCGAATTAAACTCATTGGCAGAACCACACTAAAACCTTTTTAGGTTTATAATCGTTGTTATCAGATGGACAGTGGATAACAAAGTGAAATGGTTCCGTTAGATCGATAATCTCAGTTGTAAGTCTCTTCAAGCCCTCTTCGTCCTGGATTGCTCTTCTAGAGAAATTTAACCCCTTCGTCTAGCAAGTCGTTTATTCCTCTCAATATGTTTTCTCAGTTAGCACGATCTTCTGGATCTTTGTTCCTCATGCTGTATTATTGCTGTGTGATTGTTTGGTATTTTCTGGCTTACTAGACGATCATCTTTACAAAGCTGAGATTTTTCTCGATTTTAAAGCGATTTCATTTATCATTAGCAGAGAGTTAAGATTTCACAGTAAACCCGGCTCAGAATTTGGTTCTGTGTTTATCGCGACGGAAATCAAGATCGCAATTGAACGTTGAAATCAAAAGTGTCTGTGTTCAAAAGGTATCCTATGGTTTTTGGGCTTGCACCAGCTCGCATCGGGCTTGAACTGCCGAGATGAAAAAGAATGGACGAAAACATTACAGGTGCAACTGAACTTTGAGTGCGATCACACGTTTTCCCGAGTAGTAATTCTGAAAAAGAAAAATTGTGGCGTAGATTTGTCTTCTGAGCCTTGTGCATGCTCGAGTTCAAGAACTCTTTAGACAGATAAAAGCATTTTTTTATGCTATTTGCATGTTAATCTTGGCATCTTATAATCTCCAGAGGATTTTTTCCAGAGGGTATCATCTTACTCCAGAGAAACGAGCATCTTTTAGACCCTTTGAACGCTTTGGTCTGGTTTTAGAGACTGTAAATCGAACGGCGGTTCAAACAGTCTGTCTTTGTGATTGGATTATAGACTATGTATTTTAATAGTTTTACAGTAATTTAATCAGTGTACTGAAGGCTTGTGTTCCGGTATGCGGGTCCTGTCTTTTAGCTGGAGAGTCTGATCTGAGGGAGTTCGTGACCGGAAATTGGCAATTTTTTTGGTAGCTGTAATGTTATACTCACAGGTTCATTCGTAGCTTTCAGAAAAGACTACATAAAGAGGACAAAGCATTTTTAGCACTAGAAAATCTTTTAGGACATCTTATTGTAGAAATATTTCTAAGAAATAAAGCTCTAGATTTCGCTGGCCGCAATAACTCGGCCACCTTTGGCTGCTGGGTAGTGTCTAGTACCGAGTCCTTTTGATTTCGCTGCAGTTGAGAGATACTGAGGATGAGGTTGCTCTAAAATCACTCCAGCGCTTTCACAGCCCAATATCACTTTAAACAATAACGCAAGAAAAAGCGTTTGAATTTTCCAAACAATAGTGCAAAGCGAGGCGGGTGAAGTTAATTGTCAACCGAAACCCAAACTCGGACACAAACAAGAATTGAACAAAGAAGGCTCATGATTTTAAAACAAAGAAATTGAATAACTGCTCTGATCTGTCAAGTAAACCGACCATTCTTTCCGTTAATTGTTTTATCGATAACTAGAAAGCGTCTTCTTTGCGGAGTCTGCAGATGCTCAATACTTCCGTCGCGTTATCTCCGATTTTTCTTGAGGAGAGTAGTACGGCTCTACAAAGTCTACAATAACTCCTGCTCTGGAACAATATATATCTTGATTACTGTTTCAGATATTCATTTACAGTTGAAAACAGCTAGTTAAAAGATAGTTTGTAAAACTCACTGAAACAATCTAGCACTTGTTAACTTTTGACATAATTATAAAGAAAAATTCGTTTCTTGCGGGCTAAAAAAAGATACGAAAGATTCCAAAGACCAGATTTTACACACAGTATTAATACCGATATCTTGCAAAGAATTTAATCAGATTTGCATTTAGGAAGTGACGTCATTTATAGTTTTATGTAAACCTAATATAACTGCCACAGCTAGAACAATATTTCTAATAATGGAAGAAGTTTTGAAATTGCATGGAATGCACTTGTTAGATTTCTCGTGCTGTCTTTAATAAAATCTTGTTTATAAGATTCCACTCCGAATAGGACAGTTACACCACAGTTAAGTCCTTGTTCGATTTGAGTAGCTTGAACTGGTGACAATTAGTTATTTTATAGATAACTTCTACTCGTGTTTCTGTTTGAAGAAGAAAAAATAAGATTATAACGTGGGGTTAAAGTTCTGCTTCATTAATTGCAAACTTTGTCACCGATTTTAAACACTTTTTCTGCAGTGACATTTCCTATGGCATTGTCAAAGTCGTGTATGGCCTCTGTGTCGGATAATCGACCGCTTTATGAATTTTTCATGTTTTATTCGTGACTAAAACTACTTCAGCACTCTTCAGCGAAACAATTTCCGCTGTTTAATGGCCTCTAGCAACGGAGATTGATTGAGAATAATCACGACAACGCGACACATAATCCGCCAGAAGGCAAGTCTAAAATGGAGAGCATGTAATCTTATTCAATGCTAGCCAATAAAACTACTCTTTTCACAAGGTTTAAAATAAATCTTTAGCATGGAAAGCGATAACCCCTAAAATCCTTGATAGTGCTTGACTCAATCTACGTCACAGCAATCCAGCACAGTGATGTTTGCCTTACCGAATAGACGGCGCGTGTAGAGAATATCTCTGTGTGTCTGTCCTAGTAGGTGGTCTATCGAAAGAAAAAAAAAGCGTCTTTTAAAATGTCTTGTTCTCAGTAAACGCTTTCTCTTTCTTGCCCTTAATTGCGTTCCCCTCTCTGACCAAGAGGTCAGGTCGACCATAGTGCTTCTTTATGCTCGAAATCCAATCTTTCAATTTTGTGACAATGAACTTGTTTGCGTCCAACTGTTTTTCATTTGTCAGACGTAAATTGATCGCCACTCAAAGACGGACTAAACGCACGCCCCCTTTAGGACAGGAAACCAAACTGACTAAATGCTCGACGTTTTAGTTCCGGAAAGACGTGATTTTCGACCGTTCTGCGGCAGAAAAATTTGCTGGCAATAAAGATGGTGTAGTATAGCGCAATTGTTATGCTAACTGGATTGCAAATTCCATGTTTTCCGCCATTTACACGAGTGTTGCAAGGAATGTAAACAATTTGTCTGTAAGGTCACGTGCCTTCATAAAACTCCGCCCACTTGTGTTGTTAGACTGATACGCGTCATTAATGATTGACAGATTCAATCATAGTGGTGACTTCGCTTGTATTCATAAATTTTATCCCGAAAAGTAGAACGTGAGGTCTCTCGGAATATTCGCTTGGAAACACGAATTTTCGCATTGTTTGAGTCGTGGAGAAGTGTGAGAGATATCGTTGTTTGAATCTCTAGTGTGCAATCGATTGAAAGCAGCGACAGTTTTGCTGAAGCTTAGAATACGGAATGTTGAACGTTGGTGAAGTTTCGACTGTCTGTGTAACGCACTAACGGTTTTGTAATGATTTTCCTGTAGTGACTCTAGACTTTACGACTATGGTTGCTCTCAAGTTTGGAACTGTCGTTCGTCTTTCACTATTATGACACCTGAAGTTCTCACGGAATCGGCTGAACTTAGAAACGATGGTTAAAGAAACCCTCGCTGGAAAAAAGAGGGTTCGATTACGGCATGGTACATTACCATGGACGCTTCTGTGTTTGTATGCAGCAATTTTACCCGTTTCTGCTACACAATACAGTTTTCATGTCCAAGAAGAATTATCACCGGGAGCCTTCGTCGGACAAATAACTACTACACCTGGAGTATCATATACATTTGAAGGGAATCCGTCGCGGTTTTCCTTAAATCCTCAAACTGGAGTGATCACCACAGCTTCGCGAATCGATCGGGACACTTTGAGCTCAAATCCGATTGCTCTGCGAGTTCGGACTTCACCTACTCCTTCCTCTATCGATGTGGTTGTTCATGTGGACGATATTAACGATAACCCTCCAGAATTTACTTCCTCTGACTTTCCTGTCAGTATTATCGAAAATGTGCCTAAGAACAGCGTGTACCCGATAGACCCGGCGTCTGATAGAGATGCAGCAGAAAATGGCACCGTTGATTACTCGATCATTTCCGGCAACGATGCAGGGAACTTTCAACTCGGTAGGAATTCTACCGAATGCGGTGGCTTCGACTTATGTATCATTACCCAGACAGAAAATCTTGATAGAGAAAATGTGTCTGTTTATGAGTTGAATATCTCTGCAAGCGATCGAGGCACACCGTCATTGCATGCATATTGTTTGGTAAACATTACAATCTTGGATTTGAACGATAACAATCCTGTGTTTACAACAGACTCGTACAATGCTTCGGTGGACGAAAATACTCCAGCTGGTGTGAAGATATTAGCTGTGAGTGCAACAGACAAAGATCAGGGCTCGAACGGTGAAATCATTTATTATTTTGATGATACGGACAGTGATTCGAAGCTGTTCGATTTGAATTCGACAACAGGGGTGATTAGAACTCGAGATCCTCTCGACTATGAAACGAGAGAGCTTTACACTTTTGATGTTCTCGCTAGAGATCAACCAGAAGGTGTGCAACCGAAAATTGGCCGAGCCACAGTGAAAATAAACATACGGGATGTCAACGATCACAAACCGAAGATACAAGTGTTCTATGCAGGAAGTATCCCTGCAAGAGTATCTGAAGGTGACTCTGCTGGTCAATTTATAGCAGCTGTCATAGTGAAAGATGGCGACGACTTTTCTGGTCCAAACGGGCAAATAACTGCGTCTGTTTCTAATGGAAATGGAAGCTTTCGCTTGATTCTCAAACAAGCTCCTCCTCAGAGAGCTGACTATTTTTACCAACTTGAAACTGCTTCGCCGCTAGATCGAGAAAGTTTTCCATCCTATAACATCACAGTGACTGCCAGAGATGGAGGAAATCCCAGCCTTAACACATCTGAACAGGTTTTTGTCTCAGTTATGGATATCAATGATGAAGTTCCATCTTTCACCCAGCAAAGTTATTCGGCATCCATCAGTGAATTTGCCCAGAATGGAAGCACTGTTTATCACATGACAGCTATTGATTCTGACGAAGGTATTAATGGCCAGATTTTGTACTCAATATTAAGTGGTAATGCCTTGCACTGGTTTCAAATTGACTCTTTGACAGGCCTTATTACCACTGCTGGACTTCTAGACAGAGAAAATTTGCAACAAGTATCTTTGACTGTACTTGCTAAGGACAAGGGTCTGCCGCCACTTAACAGTACCACGGTGGTGACTGTAACAATCAATGATGTCAACGATAATCGACCAACATTTTCTCAGGATGTCTATAACAAGACACTGGCAGAGAACTTGAATCCTGGAACTACTGTTATGACGCTGCAAGCTAAAGATAGTGATGCTGGTGATAATGGTAATGTAACATACATGATTGATTCATCCTCCCGAGAAATAACTGACACTTTTGGCATTGCACAAACGACTGGTGTCTTGACTACAAAGGTAGAACTTGATCGTGAAATTAAAAGCTTCTATATCATTCCTATCAAGGCTAGTGATCACGGCAATCCATCACTGTCATCAACAACATTGGTGCATTTGCGTGTCACAGATGTAAATGATAACTACCCAATATTTTACCCTATCACTTATGTTGAAAGTGTGCTAACAAATACGCAACCAAAAGTCATTACCCAAGTAACTGCAACCGATGCAGATGCAGGGGCTAATGGGAAGATCAAGTATATCATTGCTGATGGTGATTATGGAAAATTCTTTATTAACAGCTCTACTGGAGAATTAAAAACTCTTTCTCCACTTGATGGTCAAGTACAAGGATTTTACAAACTGAACATTACTGCTCAAGACATGGGTGGTCTATACACAAAACAGCCAGCGTCAGTAGAAATCACTGTCCAAGGACAGTCAGATGATCCTCCCAAGTTTGAATTCAGCATTTACAACTTTTCTGTGTACGAGAATGTTCCCTCTGGGACATATGTTGGAAAGGTCATTGCTACTACAAAAGCCAATAATAGGAGTATACAGTACTCCATAGTTTCAGGCGATCCAAACAATTTGTTCCTTGTTGACGGTGCTGGTGGAATTATTATGGTCGACGGACACTTGGACAGAGAAGTGAAAGATAACTACTTCATTAGTGTTTTAGCCAAGGTGGGAACAGTGCGTCCATTATCTGCAAGTACGTCAGTGAACATAGATATCTTGGACCAAAACGACAATCCTCCAGTTTTCAAAAATCCTAGTGCACAAGTGACTATTGATGCTACCTGGGCTGTCGGGAAAGACATTTACCTGGCTTCTGCATCTGATAAAGATGCTGGTCTAAATGGAGTGGTTCATTATCAGTTGGCTGCTAATGGCAATGGCCTCTTTAAAGTGAAAGTTACTTCAGGCATGGTTTCATTGGCCAGGAAAATAACCAGCATAGATGATTCTGTTTATATGCTGCAAGTGTTTGCATCTGATCAAGGATCCCCTCCGCTTCATGCAACTTTTATGTTAACTGTGAGCATTGAAACTAATCATCCACCAAGATTTTTGTCATCTTCGTCTGTTGTTGACATTCCCCGTAATTTGCCTGTGGATGAGCGCTTTCTTCCTGTTATTGCTTTTGATCCAGATGCTGGTGACAATGGTGTGCTGACATATTTGATTACTCCACAAGGAAATGAGGAAGGATTCTTTGGAATTTCCTCAAAAGGATTGTTGTATGTAAGAAAGCAGCTTAACCAAGCAAAGAGTCCAGTCCAAATCACTGTTACTGCAACTGACAAGGGAACTCCACCTCTCTCAAGTTCTGCTTCAGTTATAGTTAACATTCAAGATTCCACTGAGCACCAAGCCATGTTTCTTAATAACACTTTTGAATTTTCTCTGATGGAAAACCAACTGCCAGGTACCAATGTTGGCCAACTGCTTCTCAAGGCAGATAATTCCTTGAAAAACAGGAAGGTTGCTTATTCACTTGTTGCGGTTCAGGAGGATTTTGTAGTCAATCCTCAAACAGGACAAATCACTACAAGAAGAATGTTCGATCGTGAGCAACTAGTTTCACAGAGTGGACATGCTATTGTAACATTTCTAGCCAAGGCAGAGTACAATGACACACCATCAAGGCAAGACTCAGCTGTAGTGTTTGTTACAATTCAGGATGAAAACGACAACCTACCCTTGTTCCGTCGTTCAGTGATTTATGTGACAGTTCAAGAGTCCTCTCAAGTAGGAATTGTTTACAAAGTCATGGCAACAGACCCTGATGACGGAGACAATGCCAACTTCAATTTCTCCATTGTGGCGGGGGCTAGTCCACAAGTGTTTTACATCAATCCTGTGGATGGAAATCTCTTTCTGAACTCCTCACTTGACAGAGAAGTACTGGATCATTACACTCTCACTGTTCAAGCAACTGATACTTCCAACTCCTCCATGTTTTCTCAAGTGCGTCTTGAAATTGTGGTGGGTGATGCTAATGACAACAAGCCTAAATTCAACGTGACATTCTCCACAGTTAATGTCTCTGAAAATTTGGCATTATCTTCCCAAATTGCTGTGGTTCAGGCAACTGATATGGACGAAGGTGTAAATTCTGAGATTGCATACACTATTACATCTGGAAATTTAGAAGCTGTATTTGACATCAATCACTTGACAGGCGAGGTATTTCTCATCAAGCCACTTGACTTTGAGAAGACGACAACGTATCTCCTCAATATAACTGCAGATGATCGCGGAAGCCCACCCCAGTCTTCTGTGTCATGGCTCACTGTGAATGTCCTTGATGAAAATGACAATGCTCCCAAGTTTGCAGATCAGCCAAATACTATCCGTGTTTTGGAAAATGTTACAGTTGGTTCTGAGATTGGTCAGTGCTCAGCGACTGATGAGGACAGTGGTGAAAATGGCCATGTAACATTTAGTATTGACAGTCAGACTCCAATTGAAGACATAGCTTTCGAGGTGGACCCTGTGACTTGTATGATCAAGACAAGACGGAAGCTAGACCGTGAACGTACCCACTCGTACAAACTTGTTATCAGGGCTATGGACAATGCAAGTCCTGAACCAAAGAGACTTTCATCTACCAAGGAGATTACAGTTGTGCTAAAGGATGTGAATGACCACAAACCCAGATTTGTGACTGCCCCTGCTGTGGCAGTGGCCGGTAATTTAGCTGCTAATGATCTTATCACAACTGTACTAGCCAAGGATGCTGATACTGGAGTGAATGGGATGGTAGACTACATCTTCAAGAGTGGAGATACCAACTTTTTCAGGTTAGACTCTAACACAGGACAGTTATTTGCAAAATCTCAGTTACCCGGCAACCAGCTGAGTTTCACCCTAACAATATCAGCCAAGGACCGCGGTGTTCCTTCATTTAGTACCGAAACTACCTTAACAGTCTTCAAGAAGGGACAGCCAAACAGTGGCCCTACATTCAGTTCAGCTATTTACAGAGATTCTGTGGATGAAAACAGTGGTATTGGGACATCAGTTACACAAGTTCAAGCATCATTTATTCCAAGTTTACCCAGTGCAAGAATCAAGTACTACATCACCTCTGATTCCAGTAATGGTTCATTTGTCTTGAATGCAGACACTGGTGACATTACAACTGCCTTTGAGCTTGATCGTGAGATTTTATCCACATCTCTGTTTGTACTGACTGTATATGCTGTGGATTTGAGTGGACCGAGCGCTCGCACCAGTAGTGCAACAGTGGAAATTTCCCTGCTAGATAACAATGACAACAACCCAATATTTTTGTCCAGTGTTTACAGATCAAGTGTAAAAGAAAATTTACCAGCTGGAGCAAGTGTTGTAACTGTTTCTGCCATTGACAAAGATGATGGCTCCAATGCAGAACTTGTGTATTCCATTGTGGAAGGGAACGATGGCAATGCATTCCAAATTAATATCACAACAGGTGCGATAACCACCCAGACAGCACTCAGGTACAACTCTCCACCAAAGTACAGCTTAAATGTGACTGCAACAGATAAAGGGAGTCCAGCACTATACTCAAGCTGTGTTGTAATGGTAACAGTGACTGCTGCTAACAACAATGCACCTCAATTTCCTCATTTGTTTTATTCTTTTGATGTTGTGGAAGGGACTGCGGTTGGCACTGTCATAGGGACGGTGACAGCATCAGACAATGACATTGGACCAAATGCTGTTATCAGCTACAGCATCACAGGTAGCCATCAAGATGTCTTCTCTGTTGACCCAATGAGTGGAAATCTTAAGGTTGCAAAATTGCTTGATAGAGAAGCTGTTGAAATTTTCATTCTCAATGTCTCTGCAAGTGACAGTGGTGATCCATCTATGGCTGCCCATGTTGAAGTTTATGTGAATGTTTTGGACAAGAATGACAATGCTCCACAATTTAAACCAAGTTTGTACTCTGTAAGTGTCTCAGAAGACACTGCGGCACACAGCAGTATTGAGACGGTGTCAGCTACTGATGAGGACTTTGGTACCAATGCACTCCTTACATACACAATACTCTCTGGGAACAATGACCGCACTTTCTCAATTTACTCAAATGGTACTATCTACAACATTAAAGAATTTGACCGTGAGAAAAAGAGTTCTTACTCTCTCACCATCATGGCAAGAGACCAGGCAGTACCTGTGGCAGCTCAATTATCAAGCACGGCAACTGTAACCGTGAACATTGTAGATGTCAATGATAACAGCCCATATTTCATATCCAGTAATATCACCCACATATCTGAGCATGCAACAACTGGTGATATTGTGACCACAGTCATGGTAGCTGATTTAGATGCAGGAAGTAACAGTAATATTAGTTTCAGTCTAGTCAAGATTGATGCTCTGGCACCATTTAGCTTAGGCGCGACTAATGGCGTACTCCGAGTGTCAGGAAGCCTGGATCGTGAAGTCAGAGACCGCTATGTTGTCAAAGTGATTGCAGCAGACCAGGGTGTTCCAGTGAGGCGCGCAGAGCTGAAGATGACAGTTGTAGTTGATGATTACAATGACCACGCACCAGCTTTCCAACCAGGGCCGAGTGAAGTGAGAGTCAGCGAGGACATTTCGATTGGAAGTCAAGTTACAAGCTTGTCAGCCACGGATGCTGATGAAGGGAGTAATGCAGAAGTGCGCTACAGCATTGTGTCTGGAAATGAGAATGGAACCTTTGAGATGAATTCCAAGAATGGAATACTAAGTACCATCAGATCCCTGGACAGAGAGACCACGCCCAAGTATAGCCTTGTCATTCAGGCATCCGACCTGGGAACTCCATCTCAATTCACTGATAAGGTGTTGGAGATTATTCTACTTGATATCAATGACAACACTCCCACCTTCTCTCAGGCTTCTTACACCAGACAAGTTCCTGAAAATTACCTTGAACCCGATGTCATCACTGTGCAAGCTGTGGACAACGATGAGGGAAGAAATGGTACTGTCACTTATGACATCATTGATGCTGATGGTGTTTTTGAAATCAACAGCCTTACTGGTCAGATAGGACTGAAGAGTGCTTTGGACAGAGAGAAGAAGGCCGAGTATACACTGAAAGTTCTGGCTAGAGATGGAGGAAGCCCGCCCCGTGTAGGAGAAACCCAGGTCATTGTGAAAGTGAGCGATGAAAACGACAACCCACCGGTTTTCCAGCCAGCCAGTCTCAGAGCTTCAGTCAGAGAAAATGCTGCTGCAGGTGCAAGTGTCTTGCAAGTGACTGCGACTGATGCCGATGCTGGAATAAATGCAAGGATCACATACTCATTGACCATGACTTTCGACTTGTTTAAGATTGACTCTGACACTGGAAAAATAACAACCACAGCTCCTCTCAATCGTGAAGTGACTCCGGTGTATAGGCTGGAAGTGGTGGCCACTGACAGAGGGACCAGCAGTCGCCAAGGAAAAGCTGAGCTAGTTGTAACGGTTCAAGATGTCAATGACTTTGATCCTGTGTTTGACTCAAGACAGTATACAGCAACAGTAGCACCAGGAGCTCCTCCAGGTACCTTTGTCGTTATGGTGTCTGCTGTGGATGAAGATATAAGCCCTAATGCCGAGTCAGACTATACCATAATAAGTGGCTCTTCTGCAGTCTTCAATATTGCTCCAAGAACAGGCATCATCACTGTGGCCCAAAACGTGCCCTCAAGCCCCTTATCGTATTCTTTCGCCGTAAAGGCCTCTAACGTGAATGCACCACAGCGCTCGGATACTACAAACGTACAAATCAGTGTGAAGTCAGGATCATTCCCAGTATTCCAACATCAGGACCAAAGTATCAGGGTCTCCGAGCAGGCGCCAGTGGGTACTAAATTGGTCACTGTCAATGCAACTGGACACACTGCTTACTTCATTGCTGCGGGCAATGTGGGAGATGTATTTGAGCTGGATAATGTTCGTGGAGAGTTAAAGATCAAGTCGTCTTTGGACTACGAGGAACAGAGAAATTATACTGTGGTGATTGGTGCCAAGGATGGAAGCAGCCAGCCACTCTCAGGCTTTGTCACGATCCATGTCGAAGTCGTTGACGAGAATGACAATCGTCCTATATTCAATCAGACCATTTATCGAACTCCCAGTCAACACAACAGTGTTATGGGTGTCTGCGTCGGATGCTGACTCGTCGGCCAATGCAGTGTTGGAGTATAAACTGGTGTCTGGTACTAGCCAGGCCAGTTCAGCTTTTGCAGTCTCTTCCAAGACTGGGCGTGTCTCTACCAAAGTTCAACTCGACCGTGAAAAAATCTCTTCGTACACATTTGAAATTCGCGCTGAAGATGTAGCGAACAGGTCCATGGCAAGCGAAGCAGTTGTTGTGGTTAACGTGCAAGATATCAATGACAACTCCCCTGTGTTTGAAGATCCTCTGACAGCCTCCGTTTACGAAAATGTTTCAGTGGGAAGCCTTGTTGCTGTGCTGAAAGCTGAAGATGCTGATACTCAAATTGGTTCCCTGCTGCAATTTGGTTTTGCTGCTGGAGGAAATCCAGACGATGCCTTCCTTCTTGATAGAAATAACGGCAGACTGACAGTGAAGAACGCCCTGAATCGAGAGGTTAAATCCCACTACACACTGCAAGTAACAGTGAGTGACTCACAGCACATAACAACGTCTAACTTCACTGTTATTATTTTAGATGTTAACGACAGTCCACCAAGATTCCTTTCTGATCCTTTGACACAACAAATTCGCGAAAAACTGCCAGTGGGAGCTGCGGCAATGAACGTGAGTGCTATTGATGATGACGAGGGAACCAACGCTGAAATCCTGTATTCTATTCTGCCTTCTCCTTCAAGCGATACTTTCACAATAGATCGTCAGACGGGTGTTTTGCGCCTCAATAAGGTACTGGTCTACAAGAAACCAAGCGCTGCTGGGAACGAGAACTTTTACAATGTCACAGTTAAAGCAAGGAATTCGTATCCGCCATTTTTTGAGGAAACCGTGCTTGTCATTGTTGAGGTGACTGATAGTAATGACCACACCCCAGTATTCACGTCGTCTTCGTATAATTTCTTCGCCGTTCGTGATACAAATGCCGGGGTGACAGTTGGACGCGTGGAGGCGGTTGATGATCGGGATGTAGGCACAAATGCACTTGTACGCTACGAGGCAGTCAGCGGGAACGGGACATCGTGGTTTAACATTGATCCAGACAGCGGTAATGTCACTGCCGCCAGTCTCCTTAATACTCTGGGTGTGTTTTACTTGCGGGTCAGGGCTCGGGACTCGGGGCAACCCGCCAAGGAGAGTTTTGCCAGTCTTCACGTAGAAGTTGTAGAACCCAACAACGACACACCCAAGTTTCCAGTTAACCAGTACCTTTTATCTGTACAAGAAACAGTCCCTGTGGGGGATGAAGTTGAAAAAGTAAGTGCCTCAGATTCGGACACAGGAACGAACGGCCAAGTGTTTTATCGCATAGAGAGCAGTGATCCACCAGGATTTCTTGGAATTGGTCGAGAGAACGGTTCAATCGTAGTGAAGAAACCGCTTGATTACGAATTTTCTAAAGAAATTGTACTCATTGTTGTGGCTACAGACGGTGGAAAAGTGCCTCTTTCGGACACCGTGACTGTCCGAATTTCACTCTTGGATGCAAACGATAACCGACCAGTTTTTTCAAGTCAAGAATACGATGGATATATTGCAGAGAATACAGCATCCGGAGCGTCCATTGTTTCTGTTACAGCTTCCGATCCCGATCGGGGCGACAAAGGACGGGTGGAGTACAGCATCTCTAACGTGGATCTCCTGGCGTCATTCGAGATAAATCCAACCAGTGGACAGATCAACAGCAAGGCAGTGTTCGATTACGAAGTGAAACAGTTGTACGAGTTGTCCATCATGGCCAGAGACAAGGGATCGCCTCCTTTAGAATCACAACCATTGGCCACAGTGCTTGTTCACGTGACCAGTGTGAATGAATATACACCGAAGTTTAACAAGTCTCTTTTTCAAGCTTCTGTGGCCGAGAATGCGCCACTCGGGCAGTCTGTGACTCAAATATACGCAACAGACCAAGACAAGGGTCCGGATGGTGAGGTCGTTTATTTGCTGGTCGGCGAAAGTAACAGTAAAGGATTCAGCATAGATCGCTACTCGGGGGTTCTGAGTGTCTCTGGGATGCTGGACAGCGAGCAATTTGGAATTGTAACGCTTCGAGTTCTCGCGAAGAATGCGTTACAGACGAGCGCGACCCCAGATACCAGCGATCTGGCAACAATAATCGTTACAGTCACGGATGCTAACGATGCTCCCCGATTCCTCAAGAGTGTTTATCATGCCAGTGTCAAGGAAGAACAGAATCCTGGCCAGCCTGTTACTAATGTCACGGCTGTGGACGATGACTTTGTCAATCAGCCGAAAGGCACAAGGATAGAATACAGAATTTTTGCTGGCAACACTGGAGATGCTTTTACCATCGATTTGATTTCAGGAAGAATATGGACAGCGAAGAGACTCGACAGAGAGACCATCCCGCAGTATCGCCTGACAGTCACCGCCACAGATCAAGGGCTTCCTCCCATGTCCGGCAACACTACTGTCATTGTAAATCTTGATGACGTCAATGACAATGCGCCCCGCCTTGCTGTCGGATTTACGGGCATGGTCAAAGAGAACAAACCTGCTGGCACCACTGTAGTGACATTGCAACCTCAAGACTTAGATGTACATCCCAATCGAGGGCCTTATACGTTCGCCATCAGCGGCACTGATTATGGAAAGTTCCGGTTAAATAGCGCTAGTGGTGTGATAACAACAACCGCAGAACTGGACCGTGAGGCTGTCTCGTCATTTAACTTGTCTATCAAAATTACGGACAGTGGCTCCCCAAAGATGTCCGCCGTGTCGCTCTGCCGAATTCTTGTCCAGGATGTGAATGACAATGCCCCTCGCCCGACCGCTCGTGTGGTGCAAGTGAACAGTCTTAGCAACAGCTTCGCAGCCGGGACAGTAGCTAAAGTTCAACCTGATGACCCGGATGTCAATGACGTCTTCACATGCCAGATTCTAAAGAACAGCGACGGATTGTTCAGTTTCCTACCAAGAAGCTGCATTTTGAGGACAAACACGAAATACGATGGAAGCGGTAACCATAATTTGGTAGTGAACGCATCTGACAGTAAATCAGCAGTTTCATTCGACGTTGAAGTGCGTTTCGTTGCCTACGACTCGACAACGGTCAACAACAGTATAACAGTGCGAGTGCACGCGTCAAGTCCAGAAATGTTCCTTTCTCAGTCCTATCAGGATTTCTTAGATGCCATCAATCTTATTCTGCCGTCTGGTTACCGGTCGCAGCTCTTCAGTGTCAAGTCCGTATCAGGAGGTTTCGTCGACTTGTTGATCGCCGCGAACAAAAACGTTTTGCCTTACAAAACAAGAGAGGAGCTATCTGCCCTGCTGAGCAACAACAAAGCTGTACTGGAAAGAAATGGTAATGTCGTGATCCAGAATGTGGACTACACTCCTTGCACTGCTAGCAGCCCCTGTCACAATGGCGGCGAATGCACCAGTTACGTTCAAACTCTGGGAACCACGACCACTCTAGATACTCTGCCGGTGATATTCTTATCTGTGGATTACGAATGGAGGTTCAAGTGCGTGTGTAAACCCGACTACATCGGGGAGACGTGCGAAATCAGCGATAAAGGATGCAATTCCAAGCCGTGCCAGAATGGAGCCACATGTGTGGATAAAGATTTTTCGTACGAATGCCGATGTCCGGCCGGTTTTAACGGACCCACTTGTGCCACCGATATAGACGAGTGTCAGCAGAATCCTTGCAAGAACGACGGACAGTGCGAGAATCTCGCCGGGAGCTACAGGTGTCACTGTAAACCTTTCTGCCAAGTATCGTCTTCTAATAGCTGGGCGCAACCCAAGTGTAGCTGCGATTCTGGTAAGGCGTGCCAGTGCTCGTGTCTCGGGTTTGAATCTGTGTCGTACCTGACGCTGTCCACCCTGGAGAGTCTACAACAGGGCGAGTTCAACAACATCACTTTCGAGATTTCCACGGCCAAGAGCGACGGCTTGTTGCTTTACAACGCAGACGGGAAGTATAGCAGAGACTCTGATTTCATCGCCATACAGGTCATTAGCGGAAAGATCCAGATGTCGTTTAATCTCGGATATGCAAGAAGTGCAGTTGTTGTGGAGCATGACAAGCCCGTCGACGATGGACAGTGGCACATTGTCACGGTGATTAGAAATAGGAAGGTGAGCGCATGCGTATGTCTTGTATGATAAAACTATATTTTCTCCTTACAATTTTAGCCTTGTAAAGCAGAGATGTGACGAAGATTTCAATAAAGGATACTGTTCGATGTACTCACTACTTGGTTCTTGGTACTAAGTAGAAAGAGAAATAATTATGGGAATGCGTAACGAGATTCGATACCTCAAGATGAAGCAGCAGCGCCTTGTTATTCTCGCATCGCATCTAGTGACTGATATCTTCAAAGAAAAGATTTTTTTGAATGTTTGGAACATTTATTGACGCCTACATTATTTGACAGGTTGGTGAAGTGACTGTGGATTCGTCTGCCAAAGTGACAGTGGAATCGGAAGGACGATTAACGTAAGTTAAAAAAATGTATATTTGCATGTTACTTGTGGTAAAATCTCAGGTAAAGTCAATTTCTGAAGAATCCGGTTGATCGTTTCTGTTTCAACTGGCCTGACCAAAAACATAATTCTCCCCTGGCTAATTATTAAAATGCGTGAACATAATAGAATAATGAGAATTTTGAAGTGGATCTTGCTGATTTTGTCTGTAAACACCTTGCAATTCTGTTCTGATGGACGCCCTTATTTCCATGCGCAGGAAATTAGACTTGTCTGACTCACCGTTGTTTATTGGCGGGATAAAAGACTTTGATCGTTCGCTGGATCACCCTGGCAGTCATATCCAGACAGATGATTTTCTTGGTTGCATGCGGAACGTGTTCATCAACGGCAAGAAACTGGACCCGGCTAGCGCCACAGAGACCGCTGGCATCGTTGACCGCTGCCCTCGGCTTGGCCAGTGTGCCTCGGGGACGTGTAAGAATGGAGGAAAATGCGTGGATTACTGGTTTGATTACGTCTGTGAGTGTGTGGATGGATTCAGTGGGAGGAATTGTGAACAAGGTTAGTTGACTGATTGCTGGGTGTTGGAAAAACCTCGGGTATATTGGAGATTTATCAGAAATATGCGCGATCTTGGGATGGGTAACTTCTAAACAATTATTGGATGAGGTTTTTGTGATATCCGGAATAATCAAGGTCGAGGTA
>OFER01000003.1_pt1 | contig 20495 bp, 23 predicted proteins | sample 1521091 | NCBI WGS metagenome assembly OFER01 (sample SAMN04272335, study PRJEB24112) | coral metagenome | biome: Coral reef; feature: Shallow seawater; material: Coral tissue | host: Coral | place: China: South China Sea | collected 2014
TAGGCGACCGAAGAAGCCGTTCCATCCGCATCCCGTCACTCTCCCTTCCATCCCATCCATCTCGTCACTCTCCATTCCTACCTCGTGTCGTCTCTCGCTACGCTCGTTCCTCACTCAGAACGGAATGGAACATGACGAGATGAGTGAGTGAAGAGCGTGAGAGAGACAGAGACGAGGGGAAAAAGAGCGGATTTTACATTAATATTTATTGGAATTCCTGTAATTAATAATAATTTTGAATGAATTTCTATTTTATAATAAATCCGCTCTTTTTAGGATTCTTCATTCACTTTCCGTTCCTTTCCACATTAATTCTCTTTCCTTTTTATTTGTGGTGATGTGGGAAAGGAACGTAAAGAGAATTAGAATGAAGAATCCTGTAGGTGCCGGGTTCCTCTCGTCGTTTGTCAGGTCCGGCGTTCTGTCGTCCCTCTGTCACGCCGTCCCTTCCTCACTCCGTTCGTCACGAATGGAAGGAGACGTAAGACGACTGACGAGAGTGACGTACGGAGAGGCAAGGGACCGAAATGGCCAAGGAAACAGCCGCTTCGCTCATCCTCGGAGTTGTGTCACCTCTTCCCCTCTTCACCTCTTCCGTCCCTCCACACTCCATTCCCTTCGGTCTCTTCGTGTCTCGGTACGGCACGAGGAAGTGAGTGTAAGGAGCGAACCGAGGTGACGAGGTGAGGAAGAAGGTGAACGACGGGAGCACGGAAGGAACCGATACGAAGAGAGAACTCAAATGGCAGGATTCTTCGTCAACATGTCATCTCGCTAGGTTCCCCGCTCCACCGTGTTCTGTCCCACCCACCTGCTTCGCTTGAGAGTTCCGTTCGTATCGTCGTTCACTCGGTTCACTCCTCATTACTCACTCCACTTCTGTTACCTCTGATGATTGGAGAACCGGGTAAATGACCATCATATCTCGGCTGTTACCATTCCGCTACCCTTGTCGTTCTAACCCTTCCATCTCACGTCACACCCGTCTCATCGCCGGAGGCGGCCCCGACGGGGCGGAATGAGACGGGATGAGACGTGTGGTGGACGGGGACGGTGAGTCACGTGAGGTGGGCCCGTGGCGTGAGGAAGGAAACGTAGCGAGAACACGGGCCCACGACTCACCGTCCCACCGCTTCCTTGACTTGAGAACAGCCGGTTAGTCGCCTCTTTCCTCGTCCACGTCTCTCATCTCCTTACGGTCTCGTTCCACCTTCACTCGCCACGGGCTCCCTCCGGTGTCACTCGTAAGGAGATGGAGAACGTGGGGAAAGAGATGGAAAGGATACGGTTAACCTCTGATTTTATGACTTTATGATCTTACCGGTTGGTCTCTTCGTCCACTTCTCTCGCCGTCTGGTTCGGGCTTCGTTCGTTCCTCACGTTCACCCTCACCATACGCCGAGCGCAGCGGCCGAGCCGGCGAACGCCGGAGTGAACGTAGTGAGGGAACGGTTGAGCCGGTGAGGAGGGCGGTCCCTTCCTACGCCCGACGAGTGAACGGTGAACGAAGGGAGCGAAGGGACCGAAGTGAGAGCGAGACGTAGCGAGCGGACAGGGCGGTGGGAAAGGGAACGTGAGTGACCAGACCGCCGCCCTCCTTACGCTCATCTCTCTCCTCTCGTCTCTCACTCCCCGCTACGCGGCACCTACGGTGGTGAGAGACGTACGGAGGAGATGAACGTAAGGAGACGACACACGGAGAGAGCGAACGTGAGACGGATGAGCGGTTAGACCAAGATATGAGAAAGGATGACGAAGAACCGAGAGCAGCGAGGGAATGAGGAAGCCGGTCCATATCGCCGGTTAACCGCTCATCCCCGGCTCTGTTCGGCTCGTCACACACTCGTCTCCTTTCTCTCGCCTCGTGTGCTCCTCTCCGTCCGAGCCGGATGAGCGTAGCGAAGGAGGTGAGAAGGAGAGGACACCGAAAAGAAGAGAAAGGGAAAGAGTGACGAGCCGGCTGACAAGGATGCTAACTACCGGAGGCCTCATGTTGGGTGGTCTGTTTCCTTGTCGTTACCCATTCCATTCACGATCGGAGCCGCAGGCGGAGTGAGGTGAATGGAATGGGGATAGACTGACATTTAATCACCATTAGTCTCACTTCCCCATGCCTTTCATAACCTTCCTCAGATGAGCGATGGAAGCAGGAACTAGATGGAGATAATATAGCCTGAGAGAAGTGACAAGAGGAAACTGAGGGTAAGGGAGAAGATGTAAGGAGGTAACAACTGGAAATCCTTTGTAACCTCTGAGTTCCCATTCCTTTCACCTTTCCATTCCCATTCCGACCATCCCTTCGGGCGGAATGGAGGAGAATGGAAGAAGCGAGCATGAGGTTTCTACTGTCCATCTTCTGTCAGTCATTCCGCTTCCTCTCATGTCGGTTCTTACCTTACCCACCTCATTCCTCTGCTCTCTCTCGCTACTGTCTCGCTCTCTACGGCTCGAGGTTCGGTTCTCTCTGTTCACCTCACATCTCTCCTCCGATAGCGAGCCGCGTAGCGAGTGAGCAGAGGAGGTGGGTGGACAGGAGAAGAACCGACCCGAGGAAGCTTAGACAGGTGGTTAGAATCCTAGGCTTGGAGGTGAGACTGAATGGCCATGAAATCTAGTCCCAGCTGTGAGGATAGGGAGAATTATTCCTGGCAAACGGCTCCTTACGTTCATCTCCTCCGTACCGTGTCACCCGGGCGGAGCCCGTCTCCTCCGGAGAGAAGGTGACACGGGAGGAGAGAGATGAGCGTAAGGAGGCGAGATGGAGAATGAATGACCGGCCTCTTCACGTGTTCGCCGGTCATTCTCCATCTCGCTACATATCCCTCATATCCCTTCCCTGCTCCACTCGCCACTCCGTGTCTCGCTACGCGACGGGAAGGGTTATGACGGGATATGAACGAGACAACAGCCGGAAACCTCCTAACCTACCTCACTCTCCCCATCCTCGCCCTCCGCGGAGCGGGTCATTCACTCCGTTCATCGGTCCCTTCCTTCGTCGGTCCCGTTCACTCCGTTCACTCCCGCTGCGCGGGGCGAGGATGGTAAGGAGGATAAGGTCTCAAGTCCCAGAGTTCTACCGTCGTGTCCTCTCGTCTCACTCACATCCTTCCTCGTCTCAGCTCCTTCCAGTCGCTTCGCTCGGAGGATGTGATGAGTGGACGAAGGACACGAGGAACAGACGACAGACGGAACCCCGGCAGTTACACGGCTCAGACTGACAGAATCCTACCGTTGAGACCGCTTCCACCGCTCTGTCTCTCGTCATTCCCTTCGGTGCCCTCACTTCACTCCTCCATACCTCGCGTAGCGGAAGCGAGTGAGATGAACGGTGAACGCAGGGAGCCGGATAACTCACGAGATGCAGCGGAATGACTGGGGAAACAGTCTCAGCCCGCCGGTAACAGTCATTTCCGTACCCATTACATCCGCCTCACTCTCTCATCCTCTTCCCTCAGCTCGGTCGGGTCTTCCATCCCCTCCCTATCGCTTCGCTCAGAGAATGACATGAGAGTGAGGAACGAGATGGAAATGTTACGCCTGGAACGGTCAATCGATTTCCGGTTCTGTCTGGTCTCGGTTGTGTCTCGTGGCCATTCTGTCCCAACCTCTTACCTCCTACGTTCCATCGCTACGCTATCTCGCCTCGTTTCTCGGCTCGTTACGCTACGCTCTGTCTCTAGGAGTTAATCTGTTGGGTCACAATGGTAACAGCCAGGATGGGAGAATGAAAGTCCTTATCTGGTTCGGTCCCTCATTCGTTTGTCGGGTTCTCGGCTCTCTACGGTTCACCGGTCATTACGAGACGAATGGAATGCGAAGCGTAGCGACAAATGGAAAGAGGCGAGTAACCGACATGGAAGCGGGGTGGGAGGGGTCGTTCATCGCCTTCGCTACGCGGGCTCTTCACGCCCCTCCCACATCACATAAGAAGAGTGAAGAGACCGAGTGAGAAGGCGATATGAACGGCCAACCAACAGATCTATGAAGAGTTTTTCCTTGTCACTCACCTTACGATCCCATCCCTCTTTCGTTCTCCCCGCGTAGCGGCGCCCTCCGGGCGGAACGAAAGGAAGGGGATGGGAACGTAAGGAGAAGATTCCTAGGGAAGGAGAGTTCACCCTTAGAACCGATCCGTGAGCTGGGTTAATAGCGTCCACCGGCAGTTTCTACCTCATGGTCTATCTCCTTGTCCCTACCTTTCGCCACCGTCGGGTCCCGCCTCACTTCACTCGGCGGAAGAGACCCGACGTACACGAGGCGAAAGGGTAAGGAGATAGAACATGAGGCTCACTTCACTTCTCCATCTCTCTTCCTCTCGTCTCCCGTCGGGATCCCGCGTAGCGGGAGGCCTTCGGCCGTGTCCCGACGGTATGAGACGAGAGGGATGGAGAAGGGAAGTGAACGGCATCCTCAGTCTCATGTCTTCCGTTCCTTATCACCCGCGTCCGTCGCTCACTTCTCCTTATCCTCCTCATCGTCGGAACGGAGTGACGTGAGCGAAGCGTACGCGGAGTGAACGGAACGAAGAGAACGACGGGAGGATAAGGAACGGACGCGGGACTGACAGATAATCAGAGGTTACCGGTGAGCCTCGTGTCTTCCTCATACACTCCTCTTCACTCCTATCTCGTCTCGTCGGTTTCTCACTGCGTTCGGTCACCTCCTCATCTCGTACGGAGTGAATCGGAAGTGGAATGAGCCGTGAGTGACAGAGGAACGGAGGCGAAGGGAACGGACGATGAACGACGGGAGAGATAGGTGGTGAGCGGTAAGAGAAGTGAGAAGCCGACATGGAGACGCCACTTCACTCGTATCTTCTTCCGGCGTCTATCTGTCGGTCTTTCAGTCCTCCGTGTGCCGGAAGTGAAGTGGCGTCTCACCGTTCCTTACCCTCTCCTCTCCTCGTGACGGCGGCGGAGCCGGCCCGGAGGGCGTCCCGTCACGAGAGGAGAGGGTAAGGGATATCTATAGTTAATATACTGTCAATATATAGTGGTTAATAAGGGATATATATGTACAAGGACTATAATAATAATATATATCCCTTATTATACTCATCCAGGGACTTATATATATCTAGTGTAGTCTATTATGAGTATATATGGTTATTATAGTGTATATATCCCTTATCCTTTATCCTTAATATACACTATAATAACCATATATATTCTCTTCTTACATTCACTTTCTACATTAGAATACTTCTTATTTTTGAGATTAATTTATTGGTATTTTGTAACTTGAAAACAGCTCAAAAGATATTAATATTGGAACTTCATGAAAAGCCATTTAAAGATTTATTGATATTGGATTATGAAGTGATATGTGAAAGAAATAAGAAGGATATTAATGTTATTTCCTCATCACTTCATAATAATTTAGGATTTTCTTTATTATTATCAATTTTTACAGGATTACCAATCTAATAAGCTGTTTTCATATCTCTTATTTTGGATGCTTTTATTAATTATCTGTATTTTGTTCATGAAAGACTTATAAAAATGTAGGATTATAATTCTATTTTCATTTCTCTTTACGATCTTCTCCTTATCATGTCTCTCTCATCCCATTCGCCAGCCGCCAGGCGACCCCGAGGGAGGGACGACTGAGGTGGGAGTAAGGCGGCGTGAGGCGAATGGGAGTATAGAGAGGAGAGTGATACGAACCGAGCGGTGTAACGAGCGAGGAACGACACGAGTAAGACGGGCGGTTCGTATCCCTCTCACATCACTTACACCGCTCGTCTGATTCCTTCCGCCATTCGTCCTTCCATCCCGTCTCCACCTCGCTACGCTCGGCTCCGCCGGAATGAGGGACGAATGAACGGCGGAAGAGACGAGCGTACGAGGTGAGGGATGGAAGGATGAAGAGGAGACCGTGAGGTGGGCGAATAACATGAGGAAACCGAACGGACCAAGGGAAACAGGAAATTGAATTCCCGGAAGTCGTCTAACCGTTCCTCTTACTCACTCTCCGTCGCTCCATTCGTCTCTTCTTCCGCTACGCGTCCTTCACGTCTCATTACGCTCCGCTCGAGTGACACGAGGAACGAACGTAGAGAGAGACGAAGTGACACGAGTAAGGAGAGAAGTGAGACGAAGAGACCAACCGTTTCCAATGTTATCCTCTTCATTTCCTTCTCTTTGAGGTGTCGTTCGGATGCCATTCACGTTCCTTTCCAATCGCTTCGCTTCACTACTGGCATCCGAACGGAACACCTCAAAGAAGAGAGAAGAATAATGAGCATTTTATTGATATTTAATCAGCATTTTTATGTCTTATGATTTTACTTTTGGAAATCTTGGAAGTCATTAGAAATCTCGGGTTTACAATATAAAATCTCTATCAAATAAAATCATAAATTATAAAATGCTATTTTCTTTATGTAAGAAGTAAATAATAATAATTCTAATGAAAAAATATAAGAAAATAACATAATAAATGATACAAATAGCAGATTTTACATAAGGTTTCTGGGTTCCTCCGGCATATCATTGTCTATCTCTCGGTCACTCTCTTCCTTCCTCCTAAGCATACCCGCCGGCGTAAGGGAGTGGAATGGGCGAAGCACAGACCACGGAACAGAGGCGGCTCGTGTCATTCATCTTCCGTTCCTCTCGTAAGCCGCTCGTTCGGTCCTCTCTCACGTCTTCCTCATGAACGGAGTGAATGACGAGCCGTAGCGAGGAAGGAATGGAGTGAGATGTGGAAGTGAGAGAGGAACGTAGAGCGGCGGGGTTCCTGTCACGTAGAAAGACTCACGATGGAACGGTTGTGACTGTAAGGAACGGCCGGACAGAGTGAGGATGTGAGTGACAGGAACCCCCCACCTCTGTTACCGCCGTCTGTCTTTCACTCCGCCTCTCCACTCTTCGTTCCTCTCACCTTCGGTTCGTTCCACTTCGTGAGGAGAATGGAGTGAGCGGAGTGAACGACATCCGACGAAGGGAAGAGGAGTTAAGGCGAAGATGACCAGACCGAACGGAAGACGTCACAACCGGCTGGCCTGTCAGTCTCACGTCCCATCTTTCTCTCACCATTCCGTTCCCCGTTCGTCGGGACCGGTCCCTTCGGGCCCGAGACGAACGGAAGAGGAAGGGAACGAGTGGTGAGAGAAAGGTGGTCAGGATGGTCCTTTTCCTGGCCGTCTCTTGTCACATTCTCCATCTCGTGTCCTTCCCGTCGTGAGGGCTCCGCCTTCGGCTCACGACATGAGGGAAGGGAACGAGATGACGAGGAGAATGTGAGACAGTGAGGAGCCGCTTCCGTCCCTCCGCGCTCCTTACGGTCTCTCTCTGTTCGTCCGTCCGTCACGCGTAGCGCCGCTACGCGGCTCCCGCCTGCGGCGCGAAGTGGATGGACGTAGAGAGACCGTGATGAGACGGAAGCATACGGTTCTTTCCTCAGTTCTTCTGCTCCTCACCCTCACTTCTCCCGTCGTTCACCTCGTCAGGCTGGGTTTCTCTCATCTAGTTCCTGCTTCCATGTCCCCTCCGTACCTTCCTCTCGTCGTCTGTCTCTCGCGTCATTCTTCCGCTCATTCCATACGCCGAGCGCAGCGGTACGGAGTGGACGAAGTAAGCGACGTAAGGAGCGATGGAGGACACGGAGTGAGCGTAGAGAGGCGGGATGGGTCACTCGTTACTTCCTTCCGTCGTATCACTCGTTCCCTTCTCATCCCGCCCTCGGTCCTTCGCCTCCCATGCTCGGCGGAACCGGACCGAGTGTGACGAAGGGAGAGAGTAGCGAGGGAACGGTAACGCCAGGCGAAGGACCGTGACAAGGCGGGAACCCTAAGAACCTACCTCGGATGGCCGTTGTCAGTGTCCTCCGTTCCCTCTCACGTCCTTTCCTCACTCCACTCGCTTCTCTCGTCTCGGTCGTTCCTTCCTCACCTCGCTACGCTCGTTCCGTACGGAGGACGTGAGACGGAGGAGGGATAGAGCCGGGACCATCAGATAGAAGCAGATAATAATAATTCCTTGGTTGTGCCGGTTCTTCTCACCTTCTTCCGTCACTTAGTTCGGCTCACTTCGCTACGCTTCTTTCACCTCATCATAGTGACGGGAACCGAAGGTGAACCGAACCGGAGGTAAAGGTGAGCCGGAGGAGACCGGAACGAATATGAGGTGAAAGGTGAGAGCAGGGAACCTGGAGCCGAATCACCATCACACTGCTTCCCTAGGATCCTATGTCTTACCTTCTCCCCACCTTACTCTCGGGTCTTCTCCGTTCGTCTCGTGTCATTCCGCTACGCTCCTTTCCACTCACCTCCGGAGGACACGAAGTGGAGGAAGGATTGAGGGACGAGAGACTGACGACACGAGTGGACGAACGGAGGTGGGGAGCGGTTAGAAAGGGAATGATTGACGACGGAACGGCAGAGACGGAGGATATGAGTGACCGACACGAGTGAGGTGAGACGGGAATGGTAACGGCCAGGAAACCCGCTCACCTTCCTCGCTCATGCCGGTCACCTCTCTTCGGTTCGGTTCCCGTCACTCGCTCACGCGGCTCGCTAGACGTAAGGAGAGAGAGACGTGGGAGAGAGAAAGGGAACCGGGAGGCGAGAGGAGAAAGGAACGAGCGTAGCGTGGTCGGTTCCTTGTCCTTCCGTCTCTGCTCGCACCCTACGCTCTTTCCTCACTCATTCCATTCGTCACGAACGAGCGTAGCGAGGGAGGTCCGAGCAGCGACGAAAGGAGCGTGAGGAACCGACTGAGCGGAGCGAGAGAAGAGCGGCGATCGTGACGAACGTAAGGAGGAAAGGAGCCGCCCTTCTCTCACACCGCTCGTCCCCATCTCATCTCCTCCGATCCCCTCTGTTCCTCGGCTCCCTTGTCACCTCGTCACGACGGGGGATCGGATGAGATGGGGAAGAGTTGAGTGAGCGAAGCACCGTGGAGCGAATGAACGACGAGCGGAATGACTCAGGAACGGAAGTAACCGGTCTGTACGCTCGTCTCACTTACGTTATCGCCTCGCTACGTTCATTCCCCATCCTCGCTACGCCTTGTCACCGTCCCGCTTCGCGTTCCGACGCCTGCGGCTGGCGAGGATGGTAATGAACGGTGAAAGACGGTGACAAGGATGCGGTCTGGATTATGAGGCGGTTTCCCCGGTCCTCTCTGCTCTTCTCTCCCTCCGCTCCCGTTCCGCTACACCTTCGGTTCCGCTTCACGGTCCCTGCGGGGCGAAGAGCATAGAGAGGAACCGTAGAAACCGTGAAAGAAACCCAAGAGATACAAATAGAAAAATAATAATCTTTAATAATGTGAAGTGGATGGGGTTTTTGAATATAGAAAAAATAAAAGAAAATAATAAAAATAAGAAAATAATCACCAAAAACCCCATCCAAAAGATAGTAAATAATAATAAAAGACTAGAAAGATAAATAACCATAAGATTTCAATTAAATGCCAATAAAAAAGTCCACAATTATAAAATATATGAATTTCCAATATTCTATTATCTACACAATTTCTATAATAATAATAAGCTTAAATAATATTGGAAATTCTTATATTTGGAAAGTTTTATATAATATTTGAAATCTTTGGTACCTTTAGGATTATAATCAAAACAATAAAGAATTGGGGTTTTTTCTATAATAAAATAAATAACCATAAAAAACCCCAATTTTCTTTATTATAATCCGTTCCGTGTGTCGTTCGTCTGGTTCACCTCTCGTTACTCTCGCGTCTCACCATCCTCGAGCCCGGAGTGAAGGTAAGGAGAGAGATGTGAGGGCGCGAGGAGAGAGGTGATAGACGAACCCCAGAAATAAATTAGAAGAATAAGACCAATAGATAGATGAAAGAAATGTAATCCTGTAAGAAAAAAGAAAAGAGAACTATAAAGTGAATCATTAATTGATAATGCGAGAATGCGAAATTCTTTAATCTGCAAACTAATAAAAAGAGAAGACAAAAAGAATGACCATAAAGTGAAGAAAATAATATATTCTGATGAAATTTCTAAATTAATAAAAGCATTTCCTAAAGATATAGCAGCATTTGATAAAAGAAGTGTATTAGCAAAAGTTAATTCACAAGGATCCTCCAGATAGAAACCTTCCCACACCCACATCCCTAAAGTTGGAGAAGATAATAAATGAAAAGATGTCCAAAAGAAGGATACAAATAATAGAGCTTCAGAAACTAGAAAACCCCCAAAAAGAAGAAAAAAGATTATTAATAAGACTTCATATTTTTTAGTGAATTCTCTTAATAAATCTCTAGACCAAATATGAAAACTATAAATTAATCCAAAATTAAGATGAAATAATATAAGAAAATAATTCTATGAGAAGTAAATTCCAGTCCAACAATAAATATTAAATCCTGTAAAGATAAATAGAATTATAATAAGAGCAAAGATTAATAAATGGTGAGTATTAATAAGAAAACAAAATAAATCTGATGTAACTTCTAAATGTAATGATTTCCAAAATACCAATAGATATAGATAAGAAAATAATAATTCTGTATTAATAAGTCTTATATGATATTATTCTTCAAGAAACTGTCGGTCTATCCCTTAAATGCTCCTCATATTCTGATAATTTATTTATGGTGTTTTAATATTTGAATTAATTTCTTATTTATTAGCATTTTGATAATATTTTCATGATTTTAATGGTCTTTATTAATTATTTTCTATTTTTTATTAACTTTTCTTATTTTTGGTCTTATGTCTTATATAATAATCTCTTCTTTTTATTTGTCTTTTAATCACTTTTCTATCTTTTGGAATTCCCGTAATTATTATTGGCATTTAATTCTTCATTATTATTATTTTCTTATATTTTGGAAGTGATTCAAAGGAAATTCCACTATTAATAAATGCATTTCATCTACTTTATAATTCTCATGCTATTATTATTTATTATTATTGGGGTTTTGGTGATGAACGTAAGTGAAGAGACAAAAAACCCCAATAATAATAAATATATGAGAATAATTTACAGGTTCTTGGCCGTTATTATCAATCTAACCGTATCCTCCGTTCCTTCACTCATCCGTCCATCGTCTATCACTCCTTACGTCGCTCAAACCGAGAGACGGACGAGTGAGCGTAGAGAACGGAGGACGTAACGAGGTGAAGAGCGACGGGATAGACGATGAAAGAACTGGTGCTCGGAGGATATCATTAAGACCTTGAGTGAAGAACCGATGGAAGGAGATAACCGCCAGGCGAGATAGGTGATAAGACTACATGAGACAACCGGTGGAATCCAGACATTATTCTATCCTCATATCCTTTCCCTTTCCGTTACGCCTTGTCTGGCTCCGTCCTACGTCCTACACCGCCTTCGGCTCACGGAAAGGATGGGAAAGGGATATGAGGATGTGAGACTGAGTGACAGGCCGGTGTTATCCAGACGACTCACATCACTTCCATCTAGTTCCTGCTTCCGTTCCTTACAGTCACTTCCGTAAGGTCTGAGAACAGCCGGTTAGTTCCCTGTCTATCACCCACCCCTTACCACCTCCTTTCGTCCCGTCACTCCCTTCGGTCACTCCGTTCCGACGGAGGAGGTAAGGAGTGGAGAAGGGACAAGAGAGGTTATAAAGGATCCGGCTGTTGTCTCTTCCCCGTTCCCACACTCCGTACGTTCCTTTCACTCTCCTTTCGCTACGCTACGGTCGAGTGACGGAACGTAAGGAACGGAACGAGAAACGTAGCGGCGAAAGGTGAGGGAAAGGCATGGGAGGTACACTCAGGACATTATCCCAGCCGGTGGGAACAGAAAGGAACTGGAAATGATGATTGGAGAACCGGTTAACCATTCCATCCATATCGCCCCCATACCATTCGCCCTCCCCATCTCACGAAGTGAGGTGAGATGGGGGAAGAGAGGGCGAATGGAGGGCGATATGGAAGGGAAAGAGTTACAACCGGCTGTTTCTATGATCGGTTAACCTTCCTCCGCTGTCTGGGGTCGTCTAACCTTCCTTCCCGTGAGGCTTGCTCGCCTCCTTTCATCCGGCTCACGCCTCTCGGTACGGTTAGACGACGACCGTAGAGAGGAGACAACCGAGCCGAGTAAGTGAGCCGGGGAAAGGTGGGCGAGTGAGAGAGAGGAACGGCATGTGGAACGCTCGCTCGCTCCCTTTCCCTCGTCATCCACATGCCTTTCATCTCTCTAACTCTTGGTCCACAGCCTATGATTCACTCTTAACCTCTCTCTATCCCTTCGCCTAGCGCAGCGCCCGGTTCGCCGGCTCTCTCTCACCTTCGGTGGCCGGCAAGGCGCTGCGCGGGCGAAGGACTATAGAGAGGAGCGTAAATAACCGGAAATTAATAATGGGAACTCAGAGAATTAATAGTTGATCCGGCAAAAATGACCATTAAATACCAATAAGAATAACCTTTTATTTATGATCTTAATTCTGTTTCTATTAAATCTCTATCTTTACAGGAATAATATTATCTTTATATATTTGAAAGGCATGAGAAATGAGACAAGATAGAGATTTAATAAATGAAGTGAGATGAAGGTGAAGAGCCAGAGAAACAGGCGATGAGCCGTCCATCTCACGTTATCTCACCGCTTCCTCGTTCATGTCGTATCCCTCACTACGCTCACGTCTTCTCCATTCTCTCGCGAAGCGGTTCGAGTGAGATGGACGACGTAAGGAGGGAAGTGAACGAAGAACCGGGAAGCGGGAGGATGGAGAGCGACAATGAGATAGGCGATTCGGTTCCCAGCTCATTCCTTCCGTCACTCACTTGTCTCCTCACCGCCTATCATTGTCGCTCTCTGTCTTTCATCTCTCTCCCGTCTCTCTACATCCCCGTTCCGTTCCGCCTTCGTATCGCTCCCTACGGTCCCTTCTCTCGGCGTAGCGGAACGAAGAGGGATGGAAAGGTGTAAGGATAACATGAGTATTTCCTTGTCACTTACGCCTCACTTACTCCCGTCTCTTCACACTTCTCCTCATCCTATCCTCCTTACGTCTCGTCCGCTACGCGTCCGAACCGACGGAGGAGGTGAGTGACGAATCACCGGAAGAGACGAGTGAGGGATATGACAGCTATTTATTGTGGAAAGAGAAAAGGAAAGAGATATGAGATTATGAAAGTAAATAGCTGTCATATCCCTCCACTTCCTTTCACTTCGTGAGCCGTACGGAGGAGGTGAACGACGGGGGAATGAAATGAGACCGGATGAACCGACGACGTACGGTGAGCGGAGTGTAAGGTGAAGGGAGACAACGGAAGGAACCAAGGAACCCGCCTGTTTCCGTCTCACATTCTCACTTCTTCAAATTCATAATAAAATCCTCCTATTTTCTTTACATTCAGGATTCTAATTTCCAGTTCCCACTCGTCTCTTTCCCTTCGTGTCTCTTACTCTCACGTCTCTCCCCATTCCGCCTCCGTTCCTCTACCCGTCCGACCGGCGTGAGCCGGGCCCTGCGGGCGTCTCGGACGGGGTCGTTGCACTCGGCGGAATGGAATGGAGAGAGTGTGACGGCACCGTGAGAGACAAACCGCAGGGATAGAAATGTCCATGAAAGATAGAATGCTTCTTGGATGATTTGTTCCTTGGCAGTTAATGGTCAATAATTCTTTGTAATAGACGGTTATCTGTAAAATCCTCCAAATATAAAATCATTAAAAGATAAATGGCTGTTACCGGTGGTCTCTGGTAAGGATTGGAGAAGAATTAAGAAGTTGAAAGATTGACGATGATAGGCCTGTTGTAGCTGTAAGACTCTTTCAATTTCATTTATAATTCCTCCAATAATAATTCTTATATGATATTATCTTAACTCCTAGGATATGAGGTCTTATAAATTAATAGTTTTCATGTTCTGGTTGGTCGTCTCTCTAGTCGCCTCCTTCCCTTCTCACGTTACGCCTTACATCCCTCATTCCATTCGCGCCGCAGGCTCACGACCGAAGGGAGTGGGAGGCGAGTGTAGAGAGCCGACCCGACGGTAGGGAGTGGGGTGGAGGCGCGGATGAAGAGCGAACGGAATGAGACACGGTGAAGCGAGACAACTGGCGGAACTCAGTGAGTGAACCGTGAGATGAACGAACGAAGGACCGACAGGCGGCTCGCTTCCTCGTGTCTCCCTCATACCGTTCCCATTCCGTTCACCTTGGCTGCTCTCAACCTTCACCTCACGAAAGGGATCGTTCATGAAGGTTTCAATCATCCTTGGTGACCGGAGGGAACGTGAATGACGGAGGAATGGCGTGAGCAGAGGGAGCCGAGGATGGGCGGAAACCGAAGTGAACGGTCCCGCCTCGTGTCTCACTACGTTCATACCGGTCGGTTCACTCATGTCGTTCACCTCCCGTCGCTTCGGTTCACTTCGTTCGGCCTTCGCTCGTGGCCGCCGGACGGCTCCGCCTCTCGTCTCTCGGCGCTCCCTCATCACTTCCTCCTTCGGAGCGGGCTCCGCCCGGTGAACGGGAGCGCCTCACGCCGTTCGGCGGTGCCTGCGGCGCGAAGGGATAGAGTAGGGAACCGATTAACCGTGTGTTTCCCTCGTTCATCACCAGTTCCCTCGGTGTTCCGGCTCCACTCGTTTGCTTCTCGTTACGCCTCTACACCTCATAAATGATGGAGGTTAATGCCAAATGAAAGAATCCTTCAAAAGCAGTATAAGACAAATGAAATCTTACCTCATAGAATGAATCATTAGATCTTTGAATGGAATGGTTGAACCGACAAATAGAAGCAGAATTAATATGTAAACCTCTAAGAAGAAGAAAATAAGAGAAACCAAAATAAAGAAGAAACTAAATGTAAATGAGATTAAAGAAAATAATAAAATATGATGAGATTAAAAATGTAGATTAAATATTAGACCATAAAGATAATAAAAATGAGATTAAAAAATATAAGAATAAATAACCATGAAAATAACCATTAAATCTATATCTTCTTCATAATAAATCCTGTAAAATAATATATTTGGAAGATTTTACAAAAGAATGACCAAAAAATAGAGAAAAATAATGAAGAATTAATAAAAACCAATAAAAAGAAGATAATAAAGAAAATATCATATAAGACAAAGAAATACAGATAATTTAATCTCAAGAATAACCATAAATAATAATTGTAGATTTTACAAAAGCATTTCAATTAACTCCTTACCAAAGACCATCAGATCCAAGAATATTAAATACCAATCAAAATAAATATAAGATGAAGAATGCAGGAAATTGGAAGTCTTTCAAGGTCATTTCCAGGATTAATTCGTCCTCTTCATTCACCTTCACTGTCGGTTCACATTTCTATCTTATGGTTTTTATTATATTTTTCTTATATTATTTACTTCTGTTTACTTTGGAATTCTTCTTATTTTAATATTTATTATGAATCTTCTTTTTGTATTAATATTTACTTCTACCTCAAAGAATCTGATAATTTATTTTATATATCTTTACAGTTTTTTTATTATTATTTTCTTTATCCACATCTTATTCTTGTATCTCTTAATAATAATCATTTACATTTACTTTTATTATGTCTTACGACTTCTTTTCATTTACATTAAATCTGATGTTTTCTTTCTTCTTGGTATATCTCTTTACTCACGGCTTATAAAACATCAGATTATGACCTGTGAACCCAGGATTTGAGGAAGCTTCCTAGGTTCTGATGTCACTTCCGCTCCTTTCCTCATGCCGTTTCCTTCCGCTACGCGTTACGTTCGGTTCCGTACCTTCACCTCACTACCGCTTCGCGTCGGAACGACATGAGGAGTGAAGAGAAGGAGCGGAAGTGATGCGAAGGGAAAGGAACCGACCACGCATCTTCCGTTCCTTTCGCCGTTTCTCGTGTCGTTACCGTTCCCCTCGTTCGGCCCCGCGTAGCGGGAGGGCTGCGCCCGGCCGAACGAGTTGGGAACGGAACGAGAAACGCCTACGGAACGGGTCTAGGTTGGGTGTTCTGTCCGTGTCTCGTCTCACCGCTCTTTCTCGTCATGTTCCCCTCACTCCCTACCCACTCCTCCCTACTCCCTTCGGTCGTGACACGGAGTGGCACGGGAGTGAGGAAAGGAGTGAGAAAGGAACGGTCAACGGAAGGGATCATTATGTTGTTGACCGTTCCCTACCGTATCGCTTCGCTCATTCACATTATCATCCTTCCCATCCTCGTCTCTCTCCGTACGGTTCGGCTCCGAAGGAGGCCCGGAGGGCGTACCGAACCGAGAGAGAGACGAGGGTGAATGGGAAGGATTATAATGTGATGTGAACCGACGAAGTATGAGGCGGTGAACCATGAGATCTAGGATGTGAGGTTAGACTGATAATGGTTGATCTGGGGCTGAGTCTTAATGTCTTGAGTTACCTTCCGGCTTAGAGACCAGTCCAACCGCTGCATCTCCTTCACATGTCGCCCTCGTGACGTGTCCCGAAGAGAGAACGAAGAGAGAGCGAAGGGACACGGGGCGACATGAGGAGTGAAGGAGATGCGAGCGGTTCCTCGTCACGTTGGTTCCTCGGTTCCGTCCTCCGTTCACTACGCTCACTTCGTCCTTCACCTCGTTCACCTCACGTGAGTGACGGGAACGGAACGGTAGTGAGGTGATAGAGGTGGAGGATAAACCGACCTTAGAGACAAAAAACCCCAAATATTTTATCAGATTTTATTATTTTTATTTATTATTTGGGGTTTTTTGTAAGATAATAATATAATTCCTAAAAAATACCAAAAAACCCTTAAAGAATTATATTATTATCTTCATAAATCTGATGGTTATCTTCTGTCCTCCTAATGCTCGTCTCGGGTCGTATGTTCGGCTCGTCATGTCTCACGCCATTTACTCACCTCTCTATACTCCCATCCGCCGAGCGCAGCGGAAGGAGCCGAAGTGACTGTAAGGAGCGGAAGGCGACTGGGAGTGAAGGGAAGGCGGATGGGACGGAGCCGAGTAAGTGACGCTCATTCACTCGTGTCTTACGTCCCTCGTTCATTCACGTCTCTCACTCATGCTCCGTAGCCGGAAGGAGGGAACCGACAGAGGAGGTGACCGACTGGAAGGCGTAAGGAGCGAGAGACAGGTGAATGACGACGAGGGACATCAGATAATAAAATCCAGCCTGAGTAAATGACTGACAGAAGATGGCCTGTGGGATGGTCGTTAGTCGTCTCTCCTCACTCCCGTCACTCGGTTCTTTCCTCGTTACGTCCGTCGTTCACTCACTCCATTCCTTCACTCCGTCCGTACCGAGGGAACCGAGTGACCGCAGGGAGTGAGGAACCGAGGAAAGGACGGGGATGTGAAGTGAACGAAGAGAGCCGACAAAGTGAGGCGAACAAGTGAACGAGCGTTATCCCCGTCCTTTCCTCATCACGCTCATCCGTTCTCTTGTCGTTTACTCCCGTCTCTCTCTACACTCGCCCCGCAGGGCTCGCTACGCGAGAGACGGAAGACACGACAAACGAACGGCGTGAGTGAGGAGTGTGGACGGCTCGTGGCGTAGCGTGAGAGACATGGAAACAGAGGTTGGGCCCGTTCCGTTCCTTCGTCACTCCCGCTTCCCTTCACATCTCTCTTCATGAACGGGCCCTCTGTTTCCATGTCTCTCCCCGCCCGTCCATCGGCTCTCTGGGCTCGTCGTTACCTCTTCACATCGTCCACTCCTTACCCATCGCGCCGCAGGCCGGGCGGGACCGGTCCCGTTCCCTCCGGGCCCGGGCCCGGCGCCTGCGGCGGGCGAAGGTAGAGAGAGAGGGAACGAACCGCGTGAGTGACGTCTCTCGTACCGCCCGCCCACCCGACCCGCGGGGCCTTCGCCGGTTCGCCACTCACCGTCGGAACCGGCCCCACTCGTCACTTCGCTCCTCGTGCCGCCTGCGGCGCAATGGGTGTGAGGAGAGAGTGATAGCGGCCGAGCACCCATCCCAGAGACCGAAGACCCGCCCAACCTTCCTTCGTCTCGTTCATATCCCGTTCATCCCGTCTCTTTCCATTTCGTTTCTCTCGCCTTTGGCTCGTTCCGTAGGGTCCGGTCTCGCTCCCGATGGTCGGCTCAACCGTTCCCTACATTCACTCACCGTACGGCTCACTCCATCCCTCCATACCCCCTCCCCTCACCCTTCACCGCCTTCGGCGCGCCGTCCCGGCGGAAGTGAAGGGGGAGTGAGGTGGACGGGGTGAGGGAACAGAACACGGCCAACCGAGCGACACGGAGGGTGGAGAAAGGGAGGTTATTGGGATCCGACTGGCAGTTACTTCCATTCATCCAAGATTATTTCAACCGCAGGGATAAAGCTGTAAGACCGAAAGTTTCCTAAAGATAGAATGCTTGTCACGTAATCCTCTCTCCATACCACACCCCATCCGCTCCGGTGTCTCGGCTCTTCGGTCGTCATTACACTCCTCCCTCGTGCCTCGCGGAGCGGATGGTATGGAGAAGGGACGAGTTGAGTGACGAATGAAAAGAGTAAGCGAGACGAGGACAGAAGGAGGCCACAAGACCATGATGTAGAAAGAACCGGAAAGAATATTGTCAATTAATAAATCCTGGAATTCTTTAGGTGGGTTTTCCTGGTCCACTTCATCTATCTCATAATCGGTTCCTTGGCTCAACTATCTCCTCTAGACATTACACATTACGCTCGTCTCATCTCATTCTCTTCATTCTCTGAGCTGAGGGAGTGACAGGGGAACGACCGAAGTGATAGAGGATGAATGAGATGAGAAAGAGTGGTGAGAAGAGCCGATTACGTGAGCTCTTTTCATTTATTATCTGGTGTCGCTTCTTGTCATTTAATCGGCTCTTCATTCTTCCTTCTCACTTCGTTTGGTTCGGTTCAGTCCTCGTCACCTCCTTCGTTCCACTCCGGAGTGACGATGACCGGAGGGAAGAGGAACAGAGGAGTGGGACAGAAGGAGGCGAGAGGTAGGAGAACACTGGAAACCGAGGATTAATTCATAAATCTTCTAACTCATAACCGTTTCCTAAAGAATCCTATAATTGAATCCCAGAATTTATGAGTGAATCTTGGATGAAGTGGACCTTAGAAATCTAGGATTTAAGCTGTGTAAAATATAGAAATTAGAATGAAATTATCATATAAGACTTATTATTATTGAAATCCTCTCATAAATCTAGTCTTAGGACCGATCTTTGGATAGGATGAACCGACATTATGATCCAAGAGAAATAGATGACCAGAAGAAAGAAACCCAACAAATGCAAGTTTTTTATCTTCATTATTTGTAAAATCCTCTAGCTTACATTATCTTTATCATAAATTCAATAGGTGGGTTTCTTCAGGAAGCGGCTTAAATTATATTATTCTTCACATTTAGTCTAATATTTGAATTAATTTATAGTTTTCATTTGTATTTTATAATTCTTTGAACATAGCATATATAATATCTTCTTATTTTTTATTAATATTTGCTCGTATTTTGGTGATGTTCAAAGAATTATTATGTTATGTTCAAATCCTTCCTTTGGATGAGGATTACATATTAATTCTACCAAAGATTCATTCAGATTTAATATTATTATATTTTAGAATTTATAATCTTATAGTTTTTTATCTTATTATACTTTATGGTTAATCTTCTTTTAGAATTTATGATGTAGACGAAGAAAATGATGAGATTATAAATTCTAAATTCCAATAAATATAGGATATTTGTCACCTTCATCCCTCATCCTCATCCCATCCCGACCCGTGGAACGAAGGAGGCCTGGAGTGAAGGATGATTGACGGCCGACTGAGAGACACGGGGATGGGATGGGGCCCTCCGTTCACATGTCATTCACTTCGGTCCCCACTCGTCTCGCCTCCGGCTCCGCCGAGTGAGAGAAGAGAACGGAGGCGGTAAGACGGAAAGAGACGTGTGGGGACGGAGAGAGACGGCTCACGCCTCATTACTCTCTCCTTACGCTCGCCGCAGGCGCCGGCGAAGCCGAGGAACGAGGAGAGGAAGTGGTGACGCGAAGGAAACGGACAGAGACCGAGCGAACCGCGCCCTCTCCTCGTGCCTCGGCTCACCTCACTCCTCTCACCGTTCATGTCTCGGGTCTCATTCTGTTCCCCTCGTCATTCACTCACCCTTCACATATCACCTCTTCTCCCATTCCGTCGGCCAACGGCCGGTTCCTCCGGAAGGGAACGGACCACCTAAGGACTGTTAACGCCTGGTCTGGATAACACTCGTATTTTCAATAGTCTTACCGCTGCAGCTGGGACTAGATTTCATGGCCATTCAGTCTCACCTCATAACCCGCCTCTTACTCGTTCCCTTCGGTCTCTCCTTCGGAGGCGGTACGGTTATGAGGTGATATGTGGAGGAGATATGATGTCACTTCCCGGGCTGAGCGTTAACCTCTCCTCACCCCTTCTCATCACCTTCGGTCCCTTCTCACGTCCCTCGGGCCCCGTCTCACCGGCGAAGCCGCTCCTCCGGAGGGAGTGAGACGGGTACCGAGGGGTGAGAAGGGTAAGGAACGGTTAGACAGCGTCCGACATTGAGACACGAGCTGAGCGAGTGAATGAA
>OFER01000004.1_pt1 | contig 19789 bp, 12 predicted proteins | sample 1521091 | NCBI WGS metagenome assembly OFER01 (sample SAMN04272335, study PRJEB24112) | coral metagenome | biome: Coral reef; feature: Shallow seawater; material: Coral tissue | host: Coral | place: China: South China Sea | collected 2014
TAGAGGAGCTTTGACTTGTGTGGCTTCAACCGTTTAAATGATGGAGTAGGTATCAACATGTTCCCTTTAAGAAGATTTAGAGCGATCTCGCCAATGGCTTCCATTTGTCCCTTGTTAGCATGCGCTATCATGTCTTTTCGTTGTTTTCCAGTGCTTTTAAAACAGGTGCAAAGGAAAGGTAAATGCTGATTGACTTTTGAATGTTTGGGAATTTTTAGACGCCTCTTTGATACCCCTTTCAATTCAGTAGAAGTACCAGAACGCAAGACCATATTACCACCACGTTGATTTTTTCTGGGACGTTTCGTTGTACGGTGTGACTTGTGTGAAGTCATGATGTTAAGTGAAATCAACTGGTAGTGGTTCATCTGTTTTATGGGTTTTCTTGTCCACGTAAATCACAGGATAAGAATGCGATCCAGATAATATATTGGTTCGTAGTCGTTGAATGTTTGGTGTACGAGGATGTAAATCCATAACGAGGTACCCAAAGGGTTTTGACGTAGCATCTTGAAAGCTTTCCCATACGTAAGGAACTCTTCCTGCAAATGCTTGCTGCGCCAATGTCCGAAATCCTAGGGTATCGCGTGGGTTGTTAAATGTGATGACGTAATGCGCATTCAAAGAGATACTTCGAGAAAACTTTCCCGGTGGAAAGAGGTTTTGGGTCAAATAGATGCAAGTCACATCGCAGTGGTGTGACACTTTTGTGAACAGATCAAGAATACGCTCGTCATCGCTACAGTTCCGCATTAAGTCATCGAGTATTAGTATTCCCGGGCGACAACTGGGAGGAAATAGAGCGGGAATATCTTCAGGAATACCCTCTACAAATGTCACCCGTGGTGCCATATCCTTAAAGCATTCTTGCCATTGTCCATAGCAATACACGATTTTACGAATGGGTCGTTCAAATAAAGAATCTGCTTGTTGAAGTAACTGTCTTGTAAACGTTGTCTTTCCACACTGACTTGGGCCAGCTATTATAATACTGCTTGGGCATTTGAATTGACTCATGTTGTCGCAACAGAATGCAGGCTGGTTATGAAAGGTTTTAAAGGCAAACACTCTTTAAATACCTATCAATGACGCACAAACATTTTCTAACTTTAATGTTACTTTATTGATTGCTTGCGCCAACATTGAAAAGATTTACAAACTTGTTCTTCTCTTTGAAAACGAGTGCTAACACTGGTAATAGATTGAACATAACTGTGTATAAATTGTGCGACTTGTGCATCGTTCCACTGTGAGTCATATCGCTTAAACTTAGCTTGAATAGTGTTCAGATCTACATTTCGTGCTCGATGAAGCAAGTAAAATAAGCAATAGTCTCCGCATACATCCGACGTTAGACCTTGTAGTGGTTTGTCGTTGAAGTACGTAGATTCTCGAAGTACGTATTCATCCATGTCATAGGTATCAGGAGGAAATCCGTAGCTATCAAAGAATTCACTTTCGTCAGGCGTGACAAAATACATTGCAGTCCAATGCGTTCCGGGTTGATCGTGAGGGTCCGTATTTGCAATCAGAGCTGAAGGATACTCGTTTACGATTGGCAACTTGTCACTGGGAAATACACCTCTCATGACGGATGCTAGGATAGGATCATGTAATGAAACTTGCCATAATTCTTGAGTCGTATGCATCTTCAAGCGCCTTGAGACAAATCGTACACCACCCTCCTGTTACGGTCAATCTCCAAATGATTTTGGAACTCCGCGTAAACAATTAAATTGAGAACTGTTGGTGTAGGGTTGCCAAATTTAAGATACAGGTTGACGTTGCCACTACGATGAGGAATCAAGTGGTCCGGATGGCCACTCCCTGCTGGTGTCGTGTCCAGGCGAATCAACCCGTATCCACCTTCCCAATCTTCCCTATCAATGTCTATACCGTGACCACAGTTCATATCCCCACTACCTGAGAAGAGGGTGTTGAATCCATCAATTTTCTTACCACCGGTCAAGTCGATGACCGAGTAAGGGATTTCTTCACCATTGACGGTTACTCGTACAGCATTTAGATCAAACAGCTGGAAGTTGAAAGGATTTCTTGTCAGACTGCCATTGTAAGCATCGTTTCGCACCATTCCAAATATGATGCATTGAGGAATAAGGCCATTGAATAGATCCGTCTCTGTATGGTTCAGGACGCCGCTAGGGATGATCCTGGCGTGCGTAGGGGTTCTTGTTAGGGTGTAAATTGCAGGCAGCGCTTTTTGTCCCGCGCGACCTTGCATAATACTAACATGTTCCAGTTTAGTGCTGTCTGCCACTCGTACCGTGCGGACTCTGAGAGTACTCGACATTATTTTTATCTTGCAATCGTTGGCTTCTTCTCCAGACATCAAAACAAACTCGTTACTGTTTAGATCAACCTTGATCTTGATTTCTATGTTGTCCAACAACAGCTTATTAGTGTTAAACAAATCGCAGAGGGGTACACCAACCAATCCTACTTCAACACTTCCGTCAGTAAAGGAACCTCTCTTCATGAGTCCCCAGTTATTTTCGGAAGTATTGTCCACTTCATCCATGTGTCCTGCAGTGTCTTTGTAGTACAGTGCTTTGGTCAAATAAGATTTCTTGGCCTGTTCAGTAAAATTAAGCAAGGTCTTGATGTATGCATTGTAGGCCTGAGTGTCGGATTGCTCCGTGACGAGAGTTTCATTCAACTTGATGGTGAACTGCTTGATTAGAGAATGAAGGGCATTGTTAATTAAAGTATACTTCTTTCCAGGTGCAATGTCTCCTCCATTTTTTTTGGTGATCTTTATCACTAGTCTCAACTCCGTCTTGTTGATGTCGATGTAATCTGATAGAGGCTTGATGACAAATTCAATAGGGTTGGTTCCGCTTTGAACAGGTTCATAATCAACCCATTTACTTTTCACAATAGAAACATCAGTGACAGGTACTTGGAACAACTGTAAGCTCGAGTTTTCACCGGGAACAGAAAGCGGATGTGCTGAAGCCATATTCAGTCAAAAATCGTTCTGAACTTTGCGGTTGATGTTCTCCGTTTCTTGGTCTGACGTGAACTGACTGGAACAGCTTTCCGCTTGCGTTTAAGTACTTTTCTCCCACGACCTTGTTGCGTAATGTCCTTAAGGGCACCTGTCAGGAAACTTTTACCCGCAGCCTTTGCTCTCGATTTGGCAGCTTTTCTTACAGGTTGACCATTGAGAACGTCTTGAGCAATTTGCATTCCCGTGTCCAATCCGGTATTGAGCATTCGTTTTCCCACTTTCTTGACTGTTGTTTTGAGAAAGGGCGTAGCTGTGCGAAAGAGCGAACGAAACATTCCACCCAACCCATTGCCTCCTTGACCGTAAGGATGTGTTCCTCCAAATATACTAATGTCTCCTTTACCTCGTTGGGAAAACGGTATCACTTGCCGATGGTATGGGTAAAACTGATGATTCATCGGTAGAATCATTTTATAGAATTGCACGACGTCTGAAATGTAATGTTACTCGTACAACACCAGACGCAAATGAAATCAAATGACCAGTGTCACCTCTTATATTGATCTCCAGTGCAGAAAAGATCGAGGTACGGAGACGATGATAGGTAGGTATTTTGATCTCTTCTGCGATCATGTCACCAGGTTGACCTCGTGGTACTATCGTTCTCAGTAAGTTGGCTTGTACGTCCCCCACCACTAAGGACTCGATGAGATCGGAATAGATGTACATGGACTGGAACGAATGACGACTCAGTATACCCCACACCAATTCATCATTTCGTCTCATGGTGATGGTAGTTGCTTTCAGGGTCACGCTCTGATCCTCATTCAGCTCTACAGAAGTAGGACCAGTGATCAGATAAAGGGCCGGTACACGATCTTCATGGTTCAGGTACCCTAACGCTCTAGCTAGATTCTTGGGTAATTTTACTTGAAATCCTGGAGGTAGAGTAAACTCATAGTAATGTCCAGCTTTTGGATTGATGTAAAAACATTCGTGTCCTCCTATTTGGTGGATCGTTTTCCTACTTTTACGATGAATGTCCAGAAACGCACTGTGAAGTCCTGTCACCATACCCTTGACTAAATCCTCGAGTCTTTGGTAAGTCCCACTTGGGAGATAAATCGGTAACTTCCACGATGAATCACCGTGATAGCTTAGTAGGTAAGACACTTGATTCCGTTGAACATTTTGCCATGTATGCGGGTAGACAATGTGTGTCATCGCGACTTCCCAGTCCTCACTCAAATGCAGTTGATTGGGAAGCTGCATTTTAAAACTGGCAGCTTTATTTTCGGGATGCTGTTCAGTACTCGCATCACTGGTTACCACAATATGAAAACTATTGCTCATCTTACACGTCGTCTAAAGTGCAGTGTAACGTTTACGGTTCCACCTTGAAATGAAAGTAACTGTCCACAACCGCTTGTTAAGTAGATGTCAATAGTCTGGAATGTTTTGGCTCTTAATGGAAAGTAATGAACCCGTCCTGGTTCTTCCATCAACGTCTCTCGGAACAGACCGTGCGGCACCATTTCGTGTAACAGTTGCAAACGTTTTTCACCCACTTGACGTGGCTCTATCAGACTAGTTAGCACTTGCACTACTTTATGTCTGCAGTGACAGAGCGAAACTCCCGAGGGTATAAGGAAAGTGCCAGAAAAGGTGACCGATGATCGACGAGGCAGTACACACCATTGATACTCTGAGCCAGGCATAGTTCTCACGGAGGAATGAATTTTTAACTCACACAGGGCACTTTGTCGTATTTTATTCTCACTGGTTATCCATCCTAGACCTTGAGCGACTGGTGTTGCGACCATGACCCAAACATTGTGTGTTGTGATAGTAACGTTCCATTCGTCATCCACACTAACTTTAAAGTACTGGGGATTCATACTCCTCAGCATTCCTTCTACAATGTCCAAGGCTGTTTGATATCTTCCTACAGGTAAGGTCACTGGGTATACTTTTTGGGTACCAAATTTTCTGAAGAGAAGATGTGGATGATCACATTCCTGAGGCACTTCAAACCAGGAAAACGGATAAATTACATGATGAAGTCCAACCTCCCAATCTTCTTCATCTTTTAAATGGATCTGTCGAGGTAACGCTACGCGGTAAAATGATTCATTATTGGTTGGGAACAAATTGCTGTTGGCATTACTTGGTAGTGTTACGTAAAAGTCATCATCTTGAATCATGGTCGTTGAAGGGAAACCAATTGACTCGCAGGCAACCAGCTATCGTATGATTTGGGCCAGCCTTTCCAATGCACTAACACTTCTTTCTTTCTTCCTTTTCCTCTGCTTTTCAAAATTTTCTCAATGCGGAACAGATGATTGGATTTCTCGACTACTCTCTGTAACTCGGTTTCATAAAATGTTCCTTGAATCAAGTCACCGTTTGCCTCCTTCAAGCGATACACGGGTGGATTTCGTGGTAGCCTCTGTGCAATTGTAAAGGTTTCTTCGGTCCAAGACGGTAGGTATCCTTTCTCAAAGACTTTCTTGTACTTACTGATCTTGACTTGATCACCCACGTTGAATTTATACTTTTTGGATGGAGTCTGCTTGCTATACAAGGTTCTCCATGCGTCTTGAGCATTAAAAACAGTCACATCGGCGGGTTTCATTTTTATGCTCCGATGTACACTCCGATTGTAGTTATCATTGACCAAACTATCGAGCTTGTCTAAGTAATGGTAGGAACTGCTGGTGGTAAACATCCTCCACATTAGCTGCTTTAAAGTTCGGTTAAATCTCTCTACGATTTGGGCTTTTGTCTCGTTGTACGTTACAAAATGACGGATACCATGCTTCTTGAGAAATGTTTGGAATGTTTTATTTTTGAACTCAGTGCCTGCATCAGATTGTAACACTTCAGGTTTCCGTCCTTGTTTAAATATTTTTGTAAAGGCGGCAACCAATGTAGATCCTGTTTTTGTTTTTATGGCCACTGCCCATGCATGCTTGGATAGAACATCTATACATGTGAGTATGTACTTATGCCCACGATTCCATCGGCTCAGACTTGTTAAATCGCAAAGATCACACTGCCATTGTTCGTCTAGACCGTTGACAAACACTTTGTTGCGAGGAAACTTTTTGCGGGCTGGTTTATGAAGGGTGTAGCCAGGTTGTTCCTGTAACCAGTGAATTACTTCTGATCGTTTTAGTCCATAGTGACGCGCTGCTCGATACAGCTTTTCTACACCACCCAAAGCCGAAGGACGGTCCCGTTCATAGTACAGTTTCTCTAAAAGTTGATAGATTTTCTTCTGAAGATTCTTCTTGTTCACGGTCTTGTTGTTCTTCTTCTTCGTCAGAGGCATCGCTGTAATCGATGTGCACTTGACTATCGCAACAGACAACTAAACAACACATCCTCTGACACATTTCTTTAAACGATAAGTTAGGAACAGGCGTCTGACACAACCGACTTGTGAAGTTGCCCATGGTTGTAGTGTAAATGATGACAAGATGTTTTTCACCACAAATTTATAACCTGTCCAAGCATCCACCAGGTAGAAGGATAATGGTCTGGATAAGTAACATGTAATACTTTGTGAAGTTCATATTGTTCACTAAGAGTCACGTTACAATGTTCCATATAGGCATAAAAGCATAATAAACGTCCCCAATTCATCGGCTCCAGTTCCCTCAGAAGTTCCAACCATGGTTTAGACGATTTATCCGGTAAACTGCTAGTCGATACAAGCGTTTTGGCACACTCACGAACCAAGAAAAAATGCAATGTGTTCATATTGGTTGCAAGTTTGCAGTGGCAAAGTTGTTGGCCTCCAACCTCCCCTTATAGCCAACCCTAACCTCATTCACTTTAAAATAATTCAGTGGTATCCATAGGGAATTGTATTGAAACCATGTACAACCCGTTTATCATAAACTAGGTTGTATTTCTTTTTCAATTTGACTGTGTGTATTGTTTTTGTTTTCGCGTCACGTTTGATAAAGTGTGGATTTTCTAAGTAGATTGGCTCCCCATTTGGATTGCAGATTTGAGAACACATGGCTGCAAAGTTGAGGTTTTGAGATCCACGGTAGTTAAGAGTGAATCCTCTGACTTTGCAGACGGTTTTCCCATTTTTTGTCTGGTAAGAATAGTTCTTCGGCCCTCCAGAGACAAAAGTAGTGATGTAGTCATCCTCGTCAAGTTCGTTAGTGAGCTCTCCTAAATAGTCACCCAGAGGAGGATTCCATTCGCCAGGTTTACTTGTGTAGATTATAGAATCGGTATCAAAATACAGAACTCGTTGCTGAAGAAGTTCCAGGACAGAGTAAAGTTTAAGTCTGGCATGGGCTGTTGTGAAAGCGGCAATCACCACATTGGTTTTGTCAGAGGTGGAAACAAATCCATCTCCTTGAGTGAAATAAACTTCTATACAATCATCATTGACAAACTGAATATTTTTGACTTGTGTTGATTGGCAGGTGAGAAGTCGGAAGTATCGTTCTGCATCTTTGACAAGCTCCACTTGAGGCATATTGTCACGTTGTCCGAATTTTCCCCAGAATGAATTTAACATGAGCTTTGCCAACGAGCGTAGGCCTGGATTCTTCTTTATCTTGGTGCGATCCATCTTTATGCCTTCCTTTCTTTCATATTCTCGAATGTATTGTTTCTTCTGTTGTTCTGTTGCACACCAGGAGGGCCATCCACTCGCCTCTTGCTTGATCTTAAGAAAAGTGTCAATGTAACCTCTAAACAGCTCGGAAGACCTCTTAGAGAAATGCCACACCTCTACCATTCGAACCATGCGGTACCCCAAATCCAATGCTTTATTGACTTCTATAGAGCACCATGTCCCGGACAATGTACGATCAACGTCACTGTGTTCACAGGGAGATTGTTGTAGGTTCTCTGCACATGTTTTGCATAGTGGGAACATCAATTTTCCTTGAGCTCTGTATGGGAGGACAGGATGAAACAGAGAAGTGGGAGGTAGGATGTCACACTTGATAAGACCAAAGAACTCACGAGGTGATCGGTCGATTAACTCCTCACTCGTTAGAATTTCAGGATGGTCGATTGGAATTTCACAATACTTATTCGTCCAAGGGTACAAGGATGTGAAGTCAACATAATGAATTTTTTCACCTTCAGAAACTTTTTTGTGTAGACAAACAGCATTGGTTCTTCCACCGAAAAAAGCATGACGAGGTTCTAATGGTGTGTCAAAGTTCAAGTTTTGTACAAAGGCTTTCATATCGGGATTTATTTCCAGCTGTTGAAGAAATGCACATTCCCATTGAATCACGACATTGTAACCAAGGTTCTTCAAGCGTTCAATCTTACGAACGGTACCTTCCTTGAGGTTTTCCATGGTGGTGCCGTTGATAGGGTTCAAGGTGTCAGGCATGTAGCACTTGTCACAACCGTGCCACATGCACCCCATAAACTCGTAGACGGTCTTCTTGAGAGGATCATAACCATCGACATAGCTACCATCAATGCGCTGTTCACCCCCATTTAAAGCGTGCAGAATGCGATCTCCCGTCTGTTGGTGAACCCATGCCAGCCATTTCAGGGCCATGACAGAATACCTTCGAGCTGGCTGGTACCCTTGAGGAGGGATGAGACCAATGGTATCTTCTTCTAAAAATTCTTGTCTAAAAACTCGGTTACAGGCGGAGGCGATTGTGACACAATACTTAAATGGGTCGAGGTGGCATGTTTCTTCCATAAGTTGTTTAAACTTCAAGCAGCATCTTCTGAGAATATCAACATCGCTACGACAGTATTCTTCTATTTCTTGCTCAAAATTAAACAAGTACTGTGCACTCTTTAACTCTTCATACCAAGCCAGGAAATCCTTTCTTTCTTTAGCACTCAGGCTGTCAGGATCATAGTCTTCAACAGGAGGAAGAGGGCCAACGTAAGTTTGATTTTCTTTCCGGTTGAAGAAATGAGGGAAGTAGCCTTTCTTTAGTTCTGTAAGACCAAAGGTTTTTGGTAAGGCTTTTAGGGGCATTGGTAGAAAATTAAGAGAATCGCGGAACTTGATTTCAGCTTCTTCCAGTTCCATGGACATAATCTTGGCTCCGTTCAATATTAACTTGGGTAGTAAGAGTTTTTTGTAAAAATGTTCACATAATAAAAACCCGTCATATCCTCTGAGGTTATGGGCAATCGCAATAGCTCCTTGATGGGTTCCGTCTAGCAACCATGAAGTAAACTCTTCAACACAGTCATCGCCCTTGAATATTGTTTCAAACCCTGTTTCATCCTGCACAATGAGGAGATTCGCGATATGACGCTCTTCATCTTGTCTAGATTCAATGTCAAAGAATAAATATTCTTGATAATCATCATTATCTCCTTCATCACCCTCCTCTTCTTCTACCTCTTCGTTTAACATTTGCTCTGTGAGTCGTTGTCTCTTTTGCCTGCCTTTCTGTTGTTTGTCCTTTTTCTTCTTTTCTTGTTTTTCTTCATCAGACTCTATTGGTTTCATGTAACATCGGTGATTGCTTGGGTCGACAAACTTGTCGCAATTCCAGCACATCACTTCTCCACACATGTGATCGTCAGGTCTTCTTACTCGGTGTGACATGACTTTGTTGCAATTTTTACACTTGTAAAATTTTTGACACACTGACTGGTTTTCTTTGTTGGGCTGGCAGTGGTTGGCATAACATTCATCTCCGGCAAACATTCTATGGCATTGTCCACACTCTCGCCATGGAGCATTTTCAGTCACGCCTTGGCAACCTACTGTGAAACAACACTTGCACGCTTTGTTGCAGCGGTGGTCTTCTTTCCTATCATAACCCTTCTTACAATCAAGGCACCAATGGTTTCTTCCGAGAAAGCTTGATACCGAAGTTATGACATCGTAGTGATTATTGCAAAGATACAAATAAATTTGTTTCTCTCTCTTGGGTCCTTCAAAGACAATGGCATTAAAGTGTTCAGCGGATAGGACAATGATCTGGTAATCTTCGATAACTTGCTGGAACTTCGTGACCTCTGGAAGGCCACAGAGACCCTCTGGAACGCCAGCCTTCTGATGTAGCTCTTTAGCCAAGATTCTTTGCCGTTGACGTCCCTGACGAATAGAGTTCCAGTCAGGATGTTTCTCTTGTCGAGCCATGTCTGTAACCAAAGCACGAGCAAGACACAGCAAATCATTATTTCGAATTCGTATGACGCTTTTTTTGGTATCGAGAAACTTGGGCAATTTGAATCCATAATGTTTTCTTTTACGAGAGGCGACTCCACCCTGCGGCATGCCTACGTGAACCAAATGAACTTGCATTCCGTCTTGTAGGTTGACGTTTTCATTCGATTGTAACACACGCTGCACTTCTCCCATGATTCGTTCAGCATTTAACTCGTGACGGGGCATAAATGGTAAGGAGATAGGGTAATCGAGCGATTTGCTTTGCAGAACAAAGCGGACGAGGTCATTGTCTGCCATTCCAGTGGTCATGTCATTAACCATAGAGTCGAAAATATCCCCGAGCTGATCGATAAGGGGTTCTCCATTTGACTGCGGTTTCAAAGTGAGGTGATAATCGATGCCAGTGGTATTAAATTTGAGCACTTTTCGTCTGGTCATTTCACGAAGAGTATAGTGTTTGTGAGATTTCCATAAATTATTGCCAGCACCAAATTGATTCGATGCCATTAAACAGTCCTCATCTGCCAGCTATAATAATAACAAAATTACTGTAAGGGAGAGAAACAAGAGGGTTACTTACAGACTTGTAAAGCGGTGACGTAAAGAGAAGTTACTTACAGAGGAGTAAACAACTCATAAATTCAAAATGGCTGATGAATAATCAATTCAAAATGGCGGATGTCTGAACAATTCAAAATGGCGGATGTCTAATCAATTCAAAATGGCTGGTGTCTAATCAATTCAAAATGGCGGATGTTTAATCATTTCAAAATGGCGGATGCCTAATCAATTCAAAATGGCGGATGCATTCAAAACGATCGGAAAGATTTTAATTTTATATTGGAGCGCATTGCAAAATAACGTGATCTATTTACTAACCTCATCGTCTAAAAGGTAAGTGTAGTCCCAAGTTTCCATTGCATGCTCCATTTGCTTCTCTTCCCACTCTTCCATAGCCTGTATTAGTGTGTTGTCTGTGGAATCTTCGTCAGTTGCAAACGTGTCAAACTCTTCGCTCACCGTCGTGTTGGGAAACGAAGTCTGCTCATCTGGCCTCAATTCTTCAAGAAACTGTAGCTCTTCGAATATCTCGGGGTGGGCAGATTCGAGATCATTTAGCGCTTCGGTCACAAGTTCAAAATTAAATTCATGTTGTAGTTGAGTGTCAGTAGACTCGAGTTCATTTAGGGCTTCTGGTTCCTTTTCAGACGAGCAGTCCTGGGACGGGTGGGCTTCAGGGGAAACCGTTAACTCATCAACGAGCTCAGATAGCCAATGTGTAGAGGCGTTTGCACGAACACAGAGTCTTTCTTGCATTTTTGCGATGTTCTTTTCCTCTTTAAATTGACTTTGTATCCAGCGGTCATGAAACGGGACCATTTGGTGCTGTTCTACTTGAGGAAAGAGGAACATACATTTTTCACGCCATAACTTGATGATTTCGATTTTATCCACGGACAAAATGGCGTCAAACACGTATCTATGTATTGGCTCGTTTGCAACACTCAAGTCATTAATTAGCTCGTTCAATCGATTAAACGCTTCCTGCTCGTAAACATTCCAAAAGGCATCAATAATATCTTGACGCCTTAAAAGCCGACATCTCTTCCTTTTGATATGATGTTCGTGAAGCTTTCTCTTTTGAAAGCGATTTTGACTTTGAAATTCTGAGCAACGGTTAACAATCTCGTGTTCTTCGACCAAAGTTGTACTTGGGATATCTTCGATACAACCATCTGTTCTTCGTTCCCTGTCGAATTCAGTGCGTGACACTTCAGAGTTGAAATCCACTACTTTGTTTTCCATTTTTAACTTGCTTTTGCTCTTCTGACTTTTGGAATGAAAAATTTATTGATTGTACCTCCTTTTATAATCGCTTTGCCATGAACCAAGGATCGAAAAACACCAATCATTTCTCCTTTTGCACAAAACAAATTGTTTTATTTGACCTTGAATGCTCTTTTTGCCAGAAAATACAAGCTGGCAACAAGCTAAACTCGTTGACTGTTTTGTTTTGGAGCCCTTGAATGTCCTTGATTGATAATGCAGTGACCTTCACTTAAGGATGATGCAATGACCTTCACTAATTATACAGTGATGTACCATCCAATCAGAATTAGTCTTATTTTAGATATTTTCCGAGAGGTCCGCAATTACAAGTGACCTCAGCAAACGTTCGACCTTGGAAAACGTTAGGATCAATTAGTATGCTTGCTAGATTAACTTAATTCTGATTGGATAGAAAACTGACGCTGTTTCCTCTAAGGGTAGTACTCAACCATTTTGTTTGAGGTAAAGCACCATTGTGCACACACTCACTTGAACCGAGTTTTAGACCACCAGAAATTTACGTACTTTAAAGAAAATTATCATGGCAGACCTGGAAATGTCACGCGTCATCGTCAGAATAGTAAGTATAACATGTTGATAGTTTACTAACTCTAGTTTTCGTAACACTAAAGATTTCTTTGTCGTAAAGATGAAGTTGGAGTTTTACTATATCTAGTTTGCGTCCCTAAAAGTCTTTTACGTTTAAGTTTCCGTTGCCGCGTGGACGCTAGTTCAAAGAGACCATTTTAGTCGGAGCTAGTTAGTTTAAGGATACCGCGCGCTAATTCTTTTGGATCTTGGTCTGTTGGTCTTAAAGTCTGCTTCAAGAGTTCTGTTAAAAGTTGTTAAATTCAAGTCATAAAAGTTTACTTTATCTGGTTTACGTACCTAAAAGTTTACTCTATTGGCTCTTACGTGAAGTTTTGAGCTCTGTTTTGGACGAAAAATCAAAGAGGTTATTTGATTCGGCGCTAGTTAGTTTTAAAGAAACCGCACGCTTATTCTTTTGGATCTTAATGTGTTGGTCTTAAAGTCTGCGTGAAAAGTTCTGTTTAAAGTTCTCGCATTAAAACTTTCATAAAAGTTTACTTTATCTACTCTATTCGCTTTTACGTTATGTTTTGAACTCTGTTTGGACGCTAATTCAAAGAAGCCATTTGAGTCGGAGCTAGTTAAATAGTTTAAGGATACCGCGCGCTAATTGTTTTTTATCTTGGTCTGTTGGTCTCAAAGTCTGCCTCAAGAGTTCTGTTAAAAGATTTTAAATTCAAGTTTTCATAAAAGTTTACTTTATCTGGTTTATCTGGCGTAAGGTCTACTCTATTTGTCCTTTAGTTTAGTTTGGAACCCTGCTTGGACGCGAGTTCAAAGAAGCCATTTGAGTCGGCGCTAGCTAGTTTAAAGAGACCGCGCGCTAATTGTTTCTGATCTCTGTCTGTTGGTCTCAAAGTCTGCTTTAAGAGTTCTCTTTAAAGTTCTTACATTTAAGTTTTCATAAAAGTTTACTTTCCTTACGTTAAGTTTCAAATTCTGCGTGGAAGCTAGTTCAAAGAAACCTTTTGTGTCGGCGCTAGCTAGTTTAAAGAGACCGTGCGCTAATTGTTTTTATCTTGATCTCACCGCAGTTAGAACTGATCTCATTTCTCTTTCTTTGCAGAATTTAGAAACATGCTTCATTTGCCTAGAAGATGAATTTAATATGAGAAAAACTTTATGCTGTGGACAAACAGCTCACATGAGATGTATTAGGAACTGGATAAGGACCCTTATTCCAAGCAGTGTGAGGTGCCCGGGCTGTCGGACGGATTACGCTTTTCCTTTGTCACCCGAGGAAACACATACCCTGGACAACTTCATGGCGGAGTGTAGGCAGGTAAGATTTATTTTCTGTAATTCTTGGAATGCATGCGATAAAACAATTCAGACAATTCAAAATCAAATACTCTAGTTTGCGTCCCTAAAAGTCTTTTACGTTTAAGTTTCCATTGCCGCGTGGACGCTAGTTCAAAGAGACCATTTGATTCGGCGTTAGTTAGTTTAAAGATACCACGCGCTAATACTTTCTGTCTCTCAGTGTCACATGAACAGGAGTTAAGTAATTAAAATGATCCAAGATAAATTTTCATTTATTAATCACATACTCGGCAAATGTTAATTGACATTTGTTTTTCTTTCCAAAGTGCTGTCCTGTCCTTCATAGAGAGGAAATGAGTGCAAACTGCGTGATCTGTCATTACTACCGTCAAGACCGACTGACGACCATTCAAAAGGTGGACCTAGCGTCCACCTTCAGAAAACTTATAAACTGCCAATGCAGGCAAGAAGATCAGGTTTGCCGGCGCTGCCTAAGAAGAGTAGGCATAATCCAACATTACATGACGGGAAATGTTGTTTTTTAAAATTCTCTCTTTTATTTTCGTAGTTGTTTTCATTTTCATTTTATATTTTCCATTATTTATTTACTTTCCATTTGTATTGATTTCTAAAACATGTTGATTTATATACCTTTTTTCAGCCTTCTCAAATTTGATTTTTATATTAGCCCTTTAAGATAATGATGTAAATAGTTTTCAAATATTCATGTTCAAACATCTTGGTGTAAATAAAATAGTTTTCTATCTAACTATCTTTATTTTAGCCTTTTTGAACTTGCTCGTTTTCATTTATAAACCTTTTAGAAATTAATGTTAATAGTTTTCAAATATTCGTTTTTCAAAACATTGATGTAAATATATAGTTTTCTATAGAACTACCTTTTTTAACTTTGTTTTTGTTTAATATTATTATATTATTGTAAATAAATAGGCAAACAGTTTTCATGATCCATTTATTGTGTCTTTATTGCTTTGGTGAGACCACTTTTAATTTTCCAGTACCATGGTGTAAAGGGTTCATTCATCCAGTCTGTCACAAATTGCTGATAGATTATAGTCTTAAGCCAGTCTTCCCATAGTACTTGCGACTTCAAAATATATTGTAATTGGCACAGTAATTTCTTCTCGTTCATAAAGTAGAATATGGGTACCATCAATTCACCAACCGTGAATTCCATTCCATCTTCTTTGCAAGTTATTTCTACTGTACGGCGGGCTGTAGTTTTGATGCACATTTGATCCCAAAGTTCATTTAACAAGGTAATTACTTTATCTTCGATTTGTAAGTGTTGCATCCGGTTTGTTAAAACGTCCACGTCCAAAGCGAAGATCTGCTGCTCAATCAAACAGTCCATCTTTCTCAACGGGCTTTAAAATTTGTCTTCTTTTTGTGTGCTCAAATATAGAAGACATACAAACAGGTTCAATTCTCAAAACTAGTTTGATATACGTTAAAAACTGGCTTAACAACGATTTGTCCACCATTTTGAATAATCGTCAGTCTCAAAACTAGTTTGATATGCTTTAAAACCGGTTTGACCCGTTCCCAACAAGATATGTCCGCCATTTTGAATCATCAAATTCAACCGGTCTCAAAACCAGTCTGACCGGTTTGACAGCGCTTCCTGATTGGTTCTCAGACAAGTCTTTGTTCTCTCTCTATATAAACGCGATATCACCCGGCTGGTTGGGCGGTACGTTCACTCCACTACAACACACACATCTCTCTTAAAAACTCATGTAATATTCAATAATAAAACTCTTAAAACAATAAAACAATACATATGTATAATATTATTCTCCCTCTCAATTTCCCTCACATCTACCTACACGGCCTGCATCTCATTAAACCACAGCAAACCTCCCATATACCTACACGGCCCGTATCTCATTATCATTGCTCATTAATTCCGTGACTACTACTTCATGTAGAACCAAGTGGTCTATTCATCTGAGGTACACTACTGATGACGTCACTTGCAACCCAAGAATATGAACTCACACAACCCAGAATCCTCATCCACTTTGCTCTGACGAAGATTAACTCCAGCTTCACAAAATTATCAGGGTGAATAATTTACCTCAATCAACTTGAAGTTGATGAATACCTGGTATACATAAACTTTCGGTTTTAAAGGTTTTGTAAGTTGCGGCATTTTAAGTGAAGGAAGGTGCAGTTCGTCACTTGGCTAAACAGAAACTTCATTTAAAAGCCGGCTTCACCTTTTTCTCTGATCAAATCGAAACTGATTTGCCTTATTTGTTTCGACGAGACAAAGCTATAAAGTTAGACTCACCGTTATAATAGCGATAAATCCCGCAGGTGAAATAAGAAGGAAAGAGGAGAAGCACAGATCAGTTATCTGAAATCGGTTAAGATACGGCAATAAGATATATTTCAGAGAATCCAACGCGCTTGCAAGTGGACAATGTCATAAGAGAAGAAATAAAAAGCATCTGACAAAGCCTGCGTTGTGTTTTTATTTGAACTATGTGCACCGCTTTAAAGTTTCAGATCATTCAGAATCAATTTAACGTCGTAAGTCATTTATTTCAAGGTAGCCATCTTGGCTGTAAGTTCCAGTAGAATAAATGGAACTATGAACAAATCTCAGGGGAAGTGCAAAAAGCCTTCCATCATGCAGCCGGGACGCCTGAGAAATATTATATTATCCACACAATCTCACTATAACATTTAGGAGGAAATGCCTTCAAAACGCCATTGATGAAACATTTTTGTGTTACTGGCTTCTCATAGTCTTCAAATGATTAAACTAAAAATGTCACTTCCTACACACCTTTTCATAAACGCTTTTGTAATTTATCCATTTCAGCTCGTTTGAATAAAACTTTACATTGTCCCACAAACTCCTCACAGCCTGCAAAATTAATTGAAAGACTGAGAATCCTGGAAGGGATGATTAAGACATGTTTGTGTACCTACGTTACAAATACTTTTGTCAAAGTCGTAAGGTTGCTAGTGAGCGACAAAGTAAAGTGGCGTAAATAGGAAAATTCGTGTCTTATGCTCCTGTCGAGATTCCGTATTGCTTAAACTGCTTTTTAAGGAAATTGTCTTTTTAGGAAATTACTATTTTCAATTCAATTTCAAATTTCATATGCCGACTAATTCAAGACCAACGAGCAACGTGACTTCAATGACGTTTTCGTTTTTATAGAGAAGGAATGCCTGTCACTATTTCATTCAGTGTTCAAAACTATGTTTGTGTAGCTTAGTCCATGAGAAACTGTATCGCTGATGCTAATTTCTAAACAAAGATTCTCCAACCCCTATAAATGAAAATAAAGACAGTTTTACAGTAACTGAGCTGTAAACAAAAATGAGACTAACCTGAGGTAGCGGGTATTTGAAAACATTTTCAGAAAGTGCCTTCAAATAAAGCACTTCATTTTCACTGCCTGCAGTCAAAACAAACAGAGGAATGTTACAAACATCCGTGATGTATATAGTGTAACTACACCTAGCTTATGTATAAAAAAATATGTAAAATCGGTAAGCAGTTATTCAAAGAGATGATAAGGGATGATTTGTCCAATGAGCGTGGTATGAAATGAGGTTATTTCATGAAAAAGCCTGTAAAAAGCACCGAAAAGAAGAACTAACTGCCAAACCTTAGGTTCATTGCACAGAACCAAACAAACACTTACATGCCATGCTTAATTAACAGTCAAATCTTGTTTTGTAAAAGAGCAAGAAAAGTTGGCGCTAACCCTATAAAAACCTACCTCAAAAGGCTGTGGCTGGTTGCCATAGCAACCATTTTGAGTAAAACGCTCACAATTCATTTTCTCTTTATGAGCGTAATAGCACACAATTGATCTTTTTTCAGCAAATTTAAACAAACTTTTTGGTCCATATGTAGGGTACCATACCACCTTAAAATGATCCAGTTTTTGAATTATAAATGCATTCTTCGATTATAACTCTTACCCAGTCCTCATGCATCCGGCAGGATCCTGAGTGAGCGTATGTCGGTGTTCTTTCGTGTCTAGTCTGATCGGCCGCTTCCGCTACTGTTAGCGGCGACAAAGAAGAAGTTTGCGTGTTCAGGCGTGTTAGAACTGAGGCTTTTTCTTTCATGCACATGCAGTGAACGACTGCAATCTGACTTGATTATATACCAAGTAAGTGCGCTTTAAAATTCTTCATGGCATCTCATCACACCGTCTTGTAAATATTATCAACGCCATAAGCAGCTACGTGGATAGATCTGAACAAGAGCCGCCAAAAAAACCAAAAATCGAAATCGAAATCTGCTTTTACAGGTTTCTTTTTCTCACATCCACTGGTATTTTAGGGATTGCTTATTTTTCATGTGCTTCCTGGGAATTAAGCACATTTTGACAATGATATGAATCCAGCGAACAACTGCAAAAGATTCGCCTCGCTGGCTAACCGAAAAACGCGACGCATCTTCGCCTGCTTCGCGCGAGATGAGAAATTAAATGGTGAGTTCCTTTCCGGTCATTTGTATTACTCAGAAACTGTCTTGCTCTTGTTTGATTCCTTTTTCATCTGTCCTCAGCATCGCACTTAAAAGAGTTTGTATCACTCGTTTATTTATCCATAATATGATCGTAGCAGTTTCCTAGACTTTCTCAATTCCGTTTTCGCGGAAGTCCAGTCTGTCGCCGTGTCGGCAGATAAGAAGACGACTTGGGTCAAGCCTTGTAGATTATGCGTCAGCAAATGTAACTGATGTCAATAGCCCTGTAGCTGTTAATCCGGTTACTCGATTACAAGACAGCAGTGTTCGAGGCCATTTATCGACAATAGTAACAATTTTTGCTTCATTACACAAGAAGGTAAACGTTCGAGACGTAGTAACAGCTTTCAACAAGGGGTCATTATAATAATTATTTACAAACAGCATCTTCAGTGTTCAGAGTGTTATCAGCTTTCAGTGTTAACAGTAGTTCTTTTAATGGACAAGAAGCCTGCACAACTGTCCTTATCATTCTAAATGTGATTTAGACCGCCGTCGTATACAGGACTTAACATTTTCCCTGATATGATCCATCTGCTCGGTGTGAGTCGGCACGCCAGTAGCGTGGGGTAACGGGCTCATATCGGTTTTATGATATCTGCTGAACATAGAAATCTTGGGTGCACAACTTTCGGACAGCTTCAAAAGCACTTTACTAAGATGATCTGCTTTCCCTTTCACGAGATAATTTCATTTAGTCGAGGTACGATGGACACAACTATTTTCGGAATATTAATGAATAGAACAGGAGGCCGCCAAAGAATGAGTGACATTGACCCTGTTGATTGCTTTGTCTTTGTTTGTCAAAGGTTTGATGAGTAGCTGAAATTCGTATTTTGTGGTCAATTTTGCAACATTTAACAAAGGTCGCATTCCTGGCAAGCTTACAATCTCAAATAGTCTTGTTCAATTTATTCATCAAACGGCATTTAGGTGAACATCCATTTTAATAAGACCCAAAAACCATGGCGAGTCGCTGCTGAACAGGCACACCAGCTTGAAAAAGTCTCCATCACGTCTCAGTGGTGCGAAAGACATATGAGCTGAAAGTTGGGATAGTAGCGGGAAAAGAAAATGCCGGGAATCTGTTAGGCTTAACTATGCATCCCAGTTTTCGCTGATTTTTACTGCACTTTGTTTTAGGAAGGGGTCTGAGGATAAGTGGTCACGAAATTGCCTTGCGTGACCATCGTGAGTTGTGTCATTGATGCCCGCCAATCACATTCTTTATGCAAACCTGGGCAAATTAGCCTGCGTTGCAGACGAAACTCGTCTGCAACGCAGGCTAGGCAAAAAATTTACCTGCTTGCTTCTAATCGAAACTACTAGGTCAAAAGCTAGCGTGTTGTTGCAGTCCGCATGTTCCCGGTTCCACCCTTCGCTCTTTTACCAGTATGACCACAGGCTTACCACTCTTTTGTGTTCGTGGTTTATATAGAGAATCTATGAGAGTTATGAATAA
>OFER01000005.1_pt1:0-2500 | contig 18688 bp, 3 predicted proteins | sample 1521091 | NCBI WGS metagenome assembly OFER01 (sample SAMN04272335, study PRJEB24112) | coral metagenome | biome: Coral reef; feature: Shallow seawater; material: Coral tissue | host: Coral | place: China: South China Sea | collected 2014
AAACCCCGTTTCTTCGCTCTTTGCTCCACGGAAACGCTTGCTACGCAGGCTAGCTGGACAGCAGCTCTGCATTTAATATTTCAAGTGCTGTGCAAAACGTACCTAAAGGATCCTGAAACCCCAGTGGGGTGGGGGGGAAACCGAGAAAAATTGGTTGGAGGTTTGCGACCTGCTTCCCAAAACTCTGACCCTCATGACCGAAGTTGGCGATTTTCAACATCCTATTTATGACCTGACTCTGGATCGATACCATGTTTCAGACCTGCCTTATTGTGTTCGACACCAGTGGAGAACGCATCCTAATTATAATCTCGTTGTCAGTAACAGTGATCTCGTGGGATGTTGGTCAGTGGTGATTTGTTTTTCTTAAGTCTGTTTCTCATCAGCTCTATGATAAAACTGCAGATTTGCACTTGTAAACTCAAATGGCCGGAATAGAGCATTTAAAATAAATCATCCAGAGCATTATATTCAGGATGATGGAGGATACTTACCAAAATTACACACAGCCACAGCCAGGTGATGGGCTCCTGACACAGCAAATGTCAAAACCAGGAACGTGGTGTGACAATATAATTATCCAGGCAACATCCATTTACTGTATTGACTCGAACACACTCTGCTAATTCATGATTATTACTCGTATTTAGTTGCCTAGTTCAGAACGATATTAAAGGCATCGTGAAGACATTTTGCTGATAATGATGAAAAAGAAACTTCTCCTAAAAACATGCCCAATGTAATTCAAGACTGCAGTGCAAAAAACAGATCCTCAGCTTATAAGCAAAACTTTTATGACCCCAACCCATTTATGACGAAAATGGCAGAAAAACCACTCCCTTTTGGGCCCCACATACCGATATAGCCCGTGTAAGGGAGTATCCCACCCCCCTCGTCGGGCCTGAAATATTAAAACGGGAATACAAGGTAAGGGTGTTATTCTTTTCAAAAAATGTCCCACAATCACGATCCTTCAATCAAATATACGCTCTCCCATGCCAAGAGTGCTAGTCAGTTTTAGGACGGGAAGTTGAAGTTTCTTATCATTTTGTTAAGGAGCTGTAGTTAAAATTCATAACATTTGTTTTCGTGGTGTTTTATTGTCAAAGGAGGATGTAGGGGCAATTTTCAGCACTTTTATTTTGTAAAAGCTCTCATATCCCTTCCCTCCCCACTCCCCTCATTTTCCAGCTACTTCCCGGTGATCTTTGCGAGTGTAGTTCGTCTCCGCCATTTTGGCACGTGTGTATGAAAAATGGTGGAAAATAAGTTTATCGTATTTTCAAAGGTTTGTTCTTTGTTTTAAAACGGCTTGAACCAGTGATATTTCTTGATCTGGGTCATAAGCTAACTTTCTTTACTTTTTTGCTTGTCGGAACCAGGAGGTGAAATACTGAGACGACGTGTTTGTTGACAGCCTCGAGGACCGTCCCTGGACGAAGGTAAGCACGCTTGTATGGTCTTGTATTAAAATTGTTTTGTGGTAATTACCTTACAGTATGATTAGATAAATATTTGACTAGGTAATAAAATAGGTCATAAACGTTGCATGTGTAACATCAGTCCTTATTCTGCTATTAAGATACACAGAAACTGTAAAACATGTAGCACACTGTCCCAATATTCGCTTGAGTTTTAGAAAATAATTTCTATTTACAAGACTAAAAGGTTAAAGGTAAAAACCGAACGTTTTCGACAGTAGGTCATCTGCAGGGTGTTCACAATGTTCTAAATGTTTGTATAAGCCATTCCATTTAATCTTCCTCCCCACCATCCCCCCTTGAGGAGCTTTCAATTTTACCCTCCTCAGAAGAGTTAACTTTTTGCTCTTCAAGAAATGAAGATCAAAGTTATGGGGGAAAAAAATTATCATTCCTTTTGATTCGATTCAGTCTCAATTATTGCCTCAGTTTTGATTAATTTAACTCGATAATTTATGTAAAATATTCCCACACGGTGGATCTAAAAGATGTAGGTGGATTCATGACAACAACAACATCAACAACTGTATTTGTACTCAGCTAATAATCATTTGGTCAGCATATTGCACATTGTTTGCTAATTTTCAAGAGTGTTAGAAGAGTAACATCTTTACCAAGCAACACAAAATGGCGCACAAACTAACAACATCTTTGCTGGTCAATCAACTCTGATTTCACAATATAGTGACTCTCTGAGGGCACCCAGGAAAGGCATGCAAAAGATTGAACCAAGATCAAAATGTGGAATCAAAGAATTATTGTTGATCAAATTGAACAGCCATAATCACGACTGTAGCGGCAAGCGAACATCAAGGCCGAATGAAGTGCCAAGAAAATCGTGACCGGTGAAATACCACGCCAAACCAGGGGATACGTTACAGAGACATTTAATCAATCTCGTAAACTGTAAGCGAATTAAAAAGGGGACTTACATAAACAATTGTACTTGATTTAACACGTGGCGACATAACAGCATAAATGAATCTAACATAATAAAAGGAACTAATAAATGAACTCTA
>OFER01000005.1_pt1:7500-10000 | contig 18688 bp, 3 predicted proteins | sample 1521091 | NCBI WGS metagenome assembly OFER01 (sample SAMN04272335, study PRJEB24112) | coral metagenome | biome: Coral reef; feature: Shallow seawater; material: Coral tissue | host: Coral | place: China: South China Sea | collected 2014
GGCCTTTCGATCTAACCAGTGCCAGGCGCTCATCAATGCTCTTCCTACTTAGTTCTCCGCACTTGTGAGGTGGGTGATTACCGCCGCAAAAGATGCACGAACTTTGCTTTTTCGGCTCTTGCTCTGCATTAGACCTTCCTTGGCTCTCGCTAGGCATGGTACGAGAGGAAAACGATGCAAAACTGTTAGCTCCTTGACTTCTCTTTACTCGGCTTCTGTCAGGCACCTTGTTTCTTTTACTTTTCAAAGCTTCGGGAGAAAAGACTGGATCATTTGCGAGATCTGCTTCTTCTCTGACAAATTCCACGAGATCATGGAAGGATACCGTTCTCTCCGTTTTCTTCAGGACATCACGTGCCTGGCGACACCACCTGGAGCCTGACTTGAGGGGCAGTTTGGTGCTAATTTCCTGTAGTAACCTTGTTGAATTTAGTTCTTCCATGTACTTCATGGACTGCATGGCCCCTTCACAACGGACAAGAAAATCAGAGAAATCTTGAAGACTGGAGCTATCTCCTTCGACGATCTGCGGCCAATTAAGCAGTTTAGCCTTATAAGCTTCGGCTACTCGAAATGGGTTACCGAAACGCTGAGCCAAGAGCTTGCGAGCTTCTTCATAACCTTTGTCAGAATCCCAGGTCAAGAAACCTTTCACGACTTCATGGGCTTTGCCGGAAGTATACTTGCTCAAAAAGTACAGTTTATCCTTTTCTGAGTCAACTTTCTTCTCTATCATGGCATCGAAGGCAGCTATGAATGTCGGGTAATCGAAATAACTTCCTTTAAAGACAGGCGGTTCTTGAGAAGGAAGCGTACTGGCTCTTTGCTGGTTGACAATTAGAGCGCTTAATTCCGCTTGTTTCGCTTGGAGACTGACTATTTGTTTAAGAGTCGCGTCTTGAGGTGTTGTTGGCTCGTTTAGCTCTGGAGCGAAATTGTTATCTTGACTAGTGGCTTCTCTTATTGGAGGCGTCAGTGGCGCGAAAGGAACTGCTTCCGGTCTCAACAATGAAGGTTCATGTTTTACGACAGTTTTTTCGACATCGAATTTAGCTTCGCGGAAACTTTCTTCCAATCTCTCATCCGATTTCGCATCCTTTCGAGCTAGGCCGTTCTTCACTTCTTCGTTCATGACCAATTTGATCGCTTCCTCTTCAGCATCTGCCAAGGCGATCTCTTTTTCCAACTGAATTCTTCTTAAATTGGTTTCATGGTCCAAGTACTTCATTTCGACCTTTAGCTTCGCTGCTCTGGCCGCCGCATCTACTCTCTTTGACATGACCGACGACCTAGACGACCTTGAAGAACCTGATACCTTTGTTCTTCCAGAACGGCTTGATTTGTTTGACTTAGTTTCTTGCCTATTAGATTCGAATTCTTCATGCTTTCGTTGTTCGATTGAACGAAGGATTTCGTTTAGTCGCATTCGACATTCAGTAAACTCCCGATCGCACAAATCGAAATATCGGTAAGCGGCACCTTTAGCGCTTTCGTCATCAAGTAACTCGTCATAAGATCGGTATGCCTGATTGAGTTCCTCTTTAATTACATCCAGGATGTCTCTTTCTTTTTCTAATTCTTCGGTTCCTGGGTGGGAGTCGAGCAATGAGTAAATTCTTCCAACATGTTTACGCAATTTGTTTTCCACTTCTTGTTTTCTTAAAGCACGAACTTCCAATTGATAGGCTCTGCCTTTGTCGGTCAAAGTCCGCTCGTGCGGTTCTCTCAAATTTGGAGGATCGTATTGCCTGCCACGAGGACTATGTACTTCGTCTAAACTAAGATCTCTTAAATCGTATAGTTCATCTGGAATTTCAACTTCTGCTTGTTTCTTCTCCAATGAGAGAATCTTTCGAACTGTAACTCGAGGCGATCGACTACCACTATCGCTCATCCTCAACAAACTTTAATTCCAGCCAAAGGCGTGAATTGGCGATATTTTACTGTAGCGGCAAGCGAACATCAAGGCCGAATGAAGTGCCAAGAAAATCGAGACCGGTGAAATACCACGCCAAACCAGGGGATACGTTACAGAGACATTTAATCAATCTCGTAAACTGTAAGCGAATTAAAAAGGGGACTTACATAAACAATTGTACTTGATTTAACACGTGGCGACATAACAGCATAAATGAATCTAACATAATAAAAGGAACTAATAAATGAACTCTAAATGCCACGGCAAACACAAAGTATATATACAAAATGTAAACACGAAATAAAGACGAAAGAGCTTGCCCACAACGGAATAAAGGAAAATTATAACTAGAAATAACCGCTTGCTGATACGAGGGCGGTGACTACATAATACACACTAAAGGCATAAGCTCGTATCAAAAGAAACGCTACTCTGCATAAATCGGGCAAGCTACAAAAGTGAAAACGAACAAAAACAACTTACATATCGGTCCCTTTACGCCGGTGGCTTGAATCCAAAACTTAACAAATCAACTTGAGATGAACAACGCGAGTGAACGGCGAACAGTGAATAATGAATTAA
>OFER01000005.1_pt1:15000-18688 | contig 18688 bp, 3 predicted proteins | sample 1521091 | NCBI WGS metagenome assembly OFER01 (sample SAMN04272335, study PRJEB24112) | coral metagenome | biome: Coral reef; feature: Shallow seawater; material: Coral tissue | host: Coral | place: China: South China Sea | collected 2014
TCTCTCCGTTTTCTTCAGGACATCACGTGCCTGGCGACACCACCTGGAGCCTGACTTGAGGGGCAGTTTGGTGCTAATTTCCTGTAGTAACCTTGTTGAATTTAGTTCTTCCATGTACTTCATGGACTGCATGGCCCCTTCACAACGGACAAGAAAATCAGAGAAATCTTGAAGACTGGAGCTATCTCCTTCGACGATCTGCGGCCAATTAAGCAGTTTAGCCTTATAAGCTTCGGCTACTCGAAATGGGTTACCGAAACGCTGAGCCAAGAGCTTGCGAGCTTCTTCATAACCTTTGTCAGAATCCCAGGTCAAGAAACCTTTCACGACTTCATGGGCTTTGCCGGAAGTATACTTGCTCAAAAAGTACAGTTTATCCTTTTCTGAGTCAACTTTCTTCTCTATCATGGCATCGAAGGCAGCTATGAATGTCGGGTAATCGAAATAACTTCCTTTAAAGACAGGCGGTTCTTGAGAAGGAAGCGTACTGGCTCTTTGCTGGTTGACAATTAGAGCGCTTAATTCCGCTTGTTTCGCTTGGAGACTGACTATTTGTTTAAGAGTCGCGTCTTGAGGTGTTGTTGGCTCGTTTAGCTCTGGAGCGAAATTGTTATCTTGACTAGTGGCTTCTCTTATTGGAGGCGTCAGTGGCGCGAAAGGAACTGCTTCCGGTCTCAACAATGAAGGTTCATGTTTTACGACAGTTTTTTCGACATCGAATTTAGCTTCGCGGAAACTTTCTTCGAATCTCTCATCCGATTTCGCATCTTTTCGAGCTAGGCCGTTCTTCACTTCTTCGTTCATGACCAATTTGATAGCTTCCTCTTCAGCGTCTGCCAAGGCGACTTCTTTTTCCAGCTGAATTCTTCTTAAATTGGTTTCAAAGCGCCCAATGAAAACCCAAACGAATATTTTTTCCACTGCAAAAATAGCATTTGGACATTTCATAGCCATAAAGTGAGCTCAATCCGACCCCGGCTACATACCGAAGAGTCACTTTGCAATTATAAACTTACACTCGCTTTACAACGGCTATTTTCAAATCTGACTGAAACAAGACATCTTTTTAGCAATTCTTTTTTTCTGGACTTTATTTTTCAGTTGATCGAAATTAAAAGTATCAACTGTTAATACAAACTCCGCCGAAGGCAGCAAGGCAGTTTATTTATCCTTACTATACTAAAGTTCTTGTACAAACTCCAGTTGATCAAGTTCAACGTGTTTACTGCTGAGCTTTGCAACTTCTTCAACGAAGATCCGGGACATCGACCCCCAGCCTGTGCTTGCGTCGGCATTGTTATGGCCAGTGTTGCAACTTCCAACCCAGAATCCCACTCGCACCTTTCCCTTGTGGATGTTATTACAGTGACCTTCAATATGGCGGTGACGGTGAAGATTGTGGTTCTTGCCGGTTCGCATGTAGAACGCACCGTCAATGGAGCCAGGAGAGCTGCACTCGGCGCCATTGAAGGTGAAATACCAACGACTACAGCAGCCGTCACATCCAGCAGTCCTGAGGTTACCAGCAAAGTAAACATGGAGGGCAGTGTCTGTGAAGTTCTTCATAAATTCACAGTTCTACAGAAATAATTGAAAATAAATGATTACTAGTCACATCTGATTTCAGCAATGCTTGTAATTTTGTTTGTCAGGAACATGTCAGAGTTTTGCAAATGGAAATGATAGGTAACGCCAATTTGAAATAAAAGTGTTGAAAATTACTGTACTAAGACAGAGTAGCCCAGGAGAGTTAAATAAAGGAAATTTCAGTGTTAACATGGGAGCATTATAGGACTTATGCATTGTGAACGTGTGTCAGTATTTTCTCGAAGTAATCAACGTGATTAAGCGTTGTAACTATTTTCCCGGCATAACATGCTTTGTTTTCCTAATTTAAAGAGCAACAAATCGGCAGACAAAAACAACCGCCCGATAAGAACAGTTCTTTACATCCTCGGTAAAATGAATGTTAGAGTATCCCCTAGCTCCTATTTCGATCTTTATCAACAGATTGTCAAATGGTCCCAAATCAAAGTACCCGGTAACAAACTGTTATTTCAAAGTAAGAATATGTCCTCTGTTCAGAAGACAAAGCTAAATAAAGGACCTTGTTCAACACAGCACCTTTTTCCAGGGGCATTCTTTCCAGTTCATGTGCGAGGAAAGCTGAGGCGATCCTGGAGTTGCACTCTCACCTTTCTTCCCTCGCTGTCCTTTTTGGCCGGCGGGGCCCTGGGCTCCAGACTCTCCCTTATCTCCTTTCTTTCCTTCTGCACCAGCTGGTCCCTGGGGCCCAGTCTTTCCCGGGCTGCCCTGATCTCCTTTGGCTCCGTCACGTCCATCACGGCCAGGTGCCCCAGGGGAACCCGGCATGCCATGCATACCGGGGATGCCATTTGTCCCTGGTTGTCCACCGTAACACATTGAGACCTGACACGTCAGAAGAAAGAATCATCACATTAACTTCTGTGAAGGTGCAAGCTATAATAAAGTGACAGGAAGTATCTTGATGTAAGTCTTTGTGAATCTAGCTGAAAACCAACTCAAACAGCGATGATGTTTATCAGCGATAATATCATCTCTACTATTTTCGTTCTTTCCTTCTTGTTTTTTCTCCTTACTTTAACTCAAACACAATAAAGGGAGCTACTCACTTTGTTATCACTTGGTTTGCTGCTGACATTATTGGCGGTCGCAGAAGCCAGGGTTATTAGCACACAATTCAGTACAAACAACATGATCAGCGAGCTCTCTATGCGAGGTTTTATCTTTGATATCGTTTAGTCTGTAGAAATAAATGTTAGGAAAGTAGAACAAGAACAATCATGGCGCGACACCTGCAGTAAGTTATAGAAACTTTTGAGATGGTCTTTAGTCAGACTGACTTAAGAACATCTCAAAAGTCCTCAAACCTGAGTTTACGTTTTCTTTTCTGCTTGTTTTGAGGTAAGTTCTGTGCTTAGTGCAAAATAGCGCAGAAATTTTTATACTCCTCCGAAGGCTATGGAAATGATCTTGGTCTGATCTAATCGCCAAAAACAAAATAAAACATGTATTGGTTGTTAGACTAGTAGAGATGCTAAGTATACTAGTGACTGTTTAGAGCTGCAGCTTTCGCTGCAGCTGCGCTCAGTTGATTCCGCGTTGTTCTTTTTCGGCCATGCAGGCCGTTGAAGTATTTCAGTCTATCAGTGACTTTGCACGTTAAACGAAACTTTCCAACAGAATTCGTGAGGATTAGGCTTGAAAGAAAGGCCAAAGGGTACCTGCACAGCTTAGCCTACCTTCAACTGTTGCAGCAATCATCTAAATGAAAATGATACTGTTATCAGTGTATCATTTCATTTTGTTGGTTGGCGATGAAAATCGTGTTGAAACACGTTTACTAGCTATTTATACGTGCAAATTTTGAGCACTCCTATTGGTCACATCAGTTTTAGATTATCCAGTGACGCGGTGTATGATTTATGTCAATTTCAACAGTTTTGTGTTGATATGTTGATAAGTTTAACGTTAAATCGTGTTTTCAACTTGTAAGTGTTTCGAAACTAAATGAGAGGAATTAACAATTAGCGGTTTTTATGTGACGTTATCATTTCCATATTCACTTAAAAATAACCAGTCTTTCTAATTTTTTGCTTCATCAGATAGAAAATCCTCAAGTTTTCGCGTTTTACAACGTTTAAGC
>OFER01000008.1_pt1 | contig 16061 bp, 2 predicted proteins | sample 1521091 | NCBI WGS metagenome assembly OFER01 (sample SAMN04272335, study PRJEB24112) | coral metagenome | biome: Coral reef; feature: Shallow seawater; material: Coral tissue | host: Coral | place: China: South China Sea | collected 2014
AAAGGTAGGGCAATCATTGGGCGAAGAAGACATATACAGTTACAACTTCCTCTGCCAATAAATAACAAATACAACAGAAAGAAGCCAAAAAATCCTCCCTCTCGAATTTCTCTATCATTATTCATTCAAATGTTCTTTCATTAATCATCTCTTTGCAAACATGCCTCTTTGCATTGGATAGAGATTATTACCACATGCATTTGCTTCTGTTCTACCCTGCGAACAACGTGGCTGGAATTAACCAGTGAACAGACTTTCTAGTCGAGGACTTGGGACGATTCCCCTCTCGGGCACTTCGCTCTCAGGCAATTTCTTTTCAGCTTTTCCAGCCGATCTCAGACCCTTCGAGCCTGTTAACAGGTTATTTGGATATTTTCCACACAAAATTAAAGTGACTCTGCTCACGGGGCTTACTTCCGTTCAAGTTGCTAAGACGTTTTGTTTGGTCGAAAATCAATCACAGTTATGGGGTGAGGAGGGGGAGGAGGCAGCATGAATTAGCACATATTTTATCCTCGTCCCCAACTCTCTGGATCTATTTTATTACTCGTCTCAATCAGTTTCTCGCTACTCCACGAGTGGAAAAGATTGCAACAGTTATTGCTTTTACCTGAACGAAAAATGTTTGAAGAAAGAGTATCTTCACTTGGTACCCAAAATCAAGGAAGATAGGCTTGCAAAATATATACTCATATAATTCATTACTTACTTCGTGTGTATGGCTCAAGAAAACAAGCGTGTATTGCTGTTGTGTTTAGGCTGTTTTGCCTGTCAAACAGGTTATCAGCCGTAGCGTAACGTTCTCTTTTGTAGGCATGTCTGCCCCCTCAGGTACTTCCCCTGAGGGCCCCGGTATTCCCGTTTCCTCTGACGCAGCCATGGCAAATCCGGGAGCCTTGCCTATTTCAGACACACCATTTTCCATTGACATAAGCACACCCACTGGTTCCGACAAATCGCGTAGTTTGAGGGACAGACGCCACTTGCCGCATCTGAGTAACGCAATTGTGCCTTCTCATATTGGTTTCAACCACCGTGGTTACGTCCCCCAAGCCGCTCGGGAGGGTGGGCCGCCGACTCGCCAGTTGAACCAAACGAATGTTCACAACATTTTCCATCACAATGTGCAAATGGATAATCCTCAAGTGAATTTTGTCGAGCAGAATTTGCATGTCCATTCACATGATCCTGCCATGACAAGCCTTGTGGAAACAGCGGCCGAGCTCCGTCATCGTGAGGTGTTGGCTCATACCGAAGCTCAGGCTGAAGCTATCCACACGGCCAAGACTGAGGAGTTGAAGGAAGCTTTGCGAGTCCGCGAGGGCATTGAAAGTCAGAGGGCCCTTGATGCTATCAGAATCAAAGAACAAGAACTTTTGAATGCGGGTGCCCAATATAAAGAGAATTTACAGCATGAGGCGCACGAACACGTAAGGTTCCGTGAAGCTCAGATGAATGAGAAAATTCAAGCCTATCAACGTGTTATTGATGCTAACCATCGACAATCACTATCAAGTAAGGAGCAAGAGATCCTTGAATTGAGAAGAGCAGCTGAGGAAGAGAGAAGGGTTCAGAATGAGCGCATTACCCAGCTTGAACACATGGTACAAGCCCAGATGCAACACAATCTGAAACTGCAAAGTATGCTCGATTCCCAATTTGCTCAGGTTCGTCCAAGTCCTATTGTCGAGACTGCCGCCATGACTATGACAGCCGGAACCCATACATCAACGGAGATTCCAAATTTCGAGTTTGTTCCACCGACCCGCAAGGCTGCACCCGCAGCACCTCCGACCAATGTAGCCCGACCTCCAATTGCAAGAACGCCGATCAACTTTACTTCACCTGATGCCAAGACTTATGAAAAGGATGGTATTGAGATTATTTATCATGATCCATCATATCGAGTCCCAGTTCAAGTGAAGAAGGAGTCGGATGTTGCAAGGTCTTCCGCTGAGGAACGCCCTTCGGGAGGAGAGGCCAATAATCGTCGCCGAGATAACCATCCCATGGATAGTGTCAATTCCCCTGCGCCGACCAATCAATATGCCCCGACCGAACTAGGCCCAGATGAAGTGGACTACTTCGAGCCGGGGGGAGACGATCTGCCAGATGGTGACGATCCCGGGGATGGAGGAGATGGCAACGGAGGGAACGGGGGAGGTGGACCACCCTCACCACCTGATGACAAGCCGGAGGGAAATAAGGGTCGTAAGATTCCCAAAAAGAAGGGAAATGATCAAAACCCCCCCGACGGTGGTGATGACGGCTATGATGATCCCGATGATGATGATGATGAAAAGTTCAGGCGAAGAATGATCAAATTTCTTGGTGGTTACGTCGACCAAAGGCATGACGATAAACCCAAAGTCAAGGAAGCTGACACCATCAAGATTCCAGCATTCCCATTGGCAGAAACCTATCGCAATTGGAGAATTAAGACCAGAGAAGCAGTTGTAGCAGCATCAACCGATCCCGACAGTGCTTTCAAGTGGGTTAGTGATTCTTGGAAAGAAGAACAGACTCTTGAAGCGCTCCGGAAGGTTGCGCCGTTTGCGACACTTGATGCAAAGTTACTTTCTGCACTCACCAATATTATCACTGGTGACTTCGCCCGCAAGGTAGACACCTTCAAAGAGACTGAAGCCACCGCTGGACGGATTGTAAGAGGGAGACAAGTGTTGTTCATGTTGCATGACCACTTCAGTACCAACATCAAGCACGGAGCAACCTATGCCCTTCAAGATTTGTTCAGTGTCCAATTGCGTGGGGAGAATTTGAAGTCTTTCATTTCGAACTGGGATCAAGTGTTGGCTGGTATTGTCCAGGCTCCTGACGAAAGTGTATTGGAAACACTCTTCTACAAACAAGTGAAGAATTGTAAGGCCATCCAACATGACATGAATGAGTATCATAGAGCTGATGAAGGAACCGAAAAACGGAACTACAGTTTTCTTGTTTCTGCCGTGCGACGCCACCTTGACCGTGAGAGGTTGGAGGCAAATCGTGATCGAGTTGCCAAAGGTCTTTCGGGTTCCGGTCGTCCCTCCGCTCCCGCAGTCGAGGGCAAGACAGGATTCATCCCCAAGGGGTATTGTGTGGCATGGAATAAGGGAGGCTGTAGCAAGGACAACTGTACTTACAAGCATGAAGTCCCCAAGCCACGTGACAGAAGTCGCAAACCCAGCAAAACCAGAGGTCGCTCAAATGAACGTTCTAGTTCTCCCAGACCAAAGGGGAAAGGTAAGAAGATTTGCAAGTTTTGGAAACAGGGACGTTGCGATAGAGGAGCTGATTGCAAATTCCTTCATGAGGGTTCAGTGGGAAAGCCAAGACAAGCTACTCCTGCCCGTTCGGCCAGTAGCGAAAACAAAAATAAAAAGAAGAATCCCAAGAACCCGAAAAGGAAGGGATCCCGAAGCTCTAGCCGCTCTAAGAGCCCCAAGAGCCCGAAATCCCCGAAGTCTAAAGGATCCGGGGCCAGTTCATCTAAGCCGTCTCCTGCCGCAGTTTGTCTTGTTGCATCCATGCTTGCATCCGTGTCTCAGGCATTTTGTATCCCTCAACCAAGAGTATTTTGTCCATCGATTCGTTTTGATGATTCACCGGACGTATCTCATGTTAAAGTCCGAGGGAACTTGAGGCCAATTGGAAACGCAGTCACCAAGGATAAGGTTACCTTTCCATGGGGACATCAGTTTGAAGTTGATCAACTTGCTGTGAATGATGCCGCTTTGACCGGTACCATGTTGGCAGGATCTGTTTCCAATTGTCTTCGGGGAATAGAATGCAAATGTGCCTATTTATGTGACACAGATTTTGGTTGCAATGAATGTATCCCAAAGGGAATCAAAGCCACCCCTGCGGAATGTAGAGAAGACGTGAAGGGAGCGATCAACCTCGAACTTGACTGGATTGCAGATACGGGGAGTGCTCAAGATCTTGTCAATGATAGTGAATTGCCAGATGACTATGGATACTACTCCAACAATCCCATTCGCATGATTACTGCCAATGGTGAAAGTTCGTCATCGAAACAAGGGAAAGTATTTGTTCCAAAGTTAGGCAAGACCATTGACCCATATCTTGTTCGAAGCTCACCTCCTGTCATTTCAGTCGGGATGAGATGCATTGATGATGGTTACGACTTCATATGGAGAGGCTCCAAAGGTGAACCTCCTTACATGGTCAAACCAAATGGGGAACGCATTGAGTTAGTTGTCAGAGATTACGTACCCTACTTTGCAAATAATTCAAAGACGATTTCCACTCCATCAACTCAGCCTAGACCAAGTATTGCCACCCCGGCATCAGATGAAGCTCAACAATCTCCGGAGCCCGATGGGGACATTGAAATCATTGGTGATGACCCCATGGGTATCAATGTTGATTTACCGGAGCACCAGCCCTTGGAGGCTGAGGAGGTTGATGTTCCTGATGCCGACCGGGAGGTTGAGCCGCCTGTGGAAGGATCCAAGGGTAGCAGTAGTAACGTCCATGATGATGGTGCTCACAAGAGGTCGCTAGGGGAAAAAGATTTGAAAGAAGAAGCCAAGTCCGTTCGACATATGCTGACTCACATCCCTAAGAACCCCTTTTGCGACATATGTACCAGAGCTAAGATGTTCAAGCCACCCTCAAGAGCTGTAGGCGGATCAACCAAAGTTAAAGCTGAGAAATTTGGTGACCATATCACTGCTGATTTTATTGTCACCAGAGATGAAGATGAGTTGGGAATCGATGATGAGAAAAGTGCACTCGTCGTGAAGGACATAGCAACAGGATTTATGTATGTCTACCCCAATGCCAGACGAACCACCAATGCTGCGATCTTAGCGATCAAACATTTTGTTGGACATGAAGATAAGATAGGAGTTTTCTACAGTGACAATGCACCCGAGTTGATCTCAGCAATGAAGATCCTTCAGTGCCGTCATGTTTTAAGTAGGGACTACATATCCAAGTCCAACGCCCAAGCCGAAAGAGCAGTCCGGTCAGTCCTTGAAGGTACACGTGTCAATTTGCTTCAAGCAGGTTTGAACCATTGGCACTGGCCCCATGCTGCCCGACATTGGTGCTTCATGCAGAATGTCATTGCAACGGGGGGAGACAAATCACCATGGGAATTACGTTTTGGATCGAGATTTGATGGTCCCCTCATTCCTTTTGGTTGTCTTGTCGACTATTGGAATGGTCCGAGAAAGAAGAACAAAGAGGGACTTCGTTTCGACCCAACATCGAGCCCTGGTTTATTCCTTGGCTATGCCATTCACCCCGAATTCATGTGGAGAAAAGAATTCATGGTTGTACCTACAAAGGATCTTATTGAAAATGAATCCAATGGTACTGCATCAATCTTGCGGGTAATCAAGATCAGCAAACCGAGTGATACGCAATTTCCTCTCCAAGGCCGAACGACTTTTGGGAAAGATGACCCGGGACTTTCCGAAGCTCTGGGGAACCAAGAGCCGGCTTTGGAGGATCAGGATGCTAAAATGGATGATGATGACGAGGAATCCCAGGAAGAAGGTTTCCAACTATCTACTGCCCATGCTGTCCACGATGAAACATGGCTACCTTTCATGAGACATATAAAAGACCGAGAGGGATGGTACGAATATGCTGATTGTCACGTTAATGTGAGAAGAGATTGTGATCATTACATTTCTCCCAACAGCAAGATTTCGACTGAAGAGTATCCCTATCGGACAACATGCCATAGGAAGGACGATGCCTGGTTCATCTTAGACCAAAACTTCATCCTCTGGCCAAAATACGAGGCCTGGAACGAGACCATCGCTCCATGTGAGGTCATGCTCACGATCTTCCATAAGGACATCATTGACCTTCGCGAGAGGACGGAGCCGGAAATTACAGTAGATGAAGCTATCCCTGGGGATGATCCGAAGGATAAGGATCTAATCGAAGTCATCAATCCTTCCACCGGTGATGTTGAGAAAATAAGAAGAGATGACCCACAGTATTATAGTGCAGATGGATTCAAAACAAGAAGGTACAAGGGATCAAGTAAACCGATTGACATCCCATCATTTGTCTGGCAGTCCATGTCTGTGAAAGCCAGAAGAGAAGCAATCAGAGAAGAACAAATGAAGTTAGCCAGAGATGGAGCTGAGAAGAAACGAGCCGTTAGAGCCGAACAAGAACTTGCAAGACTTGAGAAATCCAAGAAGGGTGTTGCAAGTATCATCAATCAACTCCATCATGCATATCACTCAGAAGATGATTTTCCAACCATGCCCACTTGTAAGTATTCCCAAGATAGGCATCGGGTTAAGTGCGCCCGGGTTAGTATAATGAGCGGGGAAAAGATCATCAATACTCTTGTGGCCCGGCCAGTCAACAAGAAGGAGATTAGGTCCAACCCTAAAGCTCAAGAATCTCTTGACATTGAGTGGAATAAGCTCGTCAAGAAAACTGCCTGGTTGTACGATACCGTGCAAGAATGGAGCGTAGTATCCGAAGGTGCCAAAAAGAAAGGGAAGAAAGTACATGTTGGAAAAGTGTTTGAGATTTGTGTTGAAAAAGGTAGTGAGCTTCCAATGGGCCACAAGCTTAGGAAATTTAAGGGTAGAACGGTATTCCAGGGCAACAATGTCCGTGATGAGAACGCCGATGTTGCTCTTTTCTCCGAGCTAGGCTCATCGCCTGCAACCATGGAGGCTGGTAAAGCTGTGGATGCATATGGTTCTCAACCCGGACACATAACTCAACAGAATGATGGTGTCCAAGCATATACTCAAGCACTAATGGAAGGGATTGAAACCTGGGTGGAACTTCCAGTTGATAGATGGCCCAAACATTGGGTAGGCAAGTACAGACGCCCCGTTGTGCTCCTTCGCATTGCCTTATATGGTCACCCTGACTCGGGGGGACTTTGGGAAATTCACTGCGAAAGAATGCTCATAGCGGTGGGGTTCATAATGCCTGACCCGGAAGGGTGGCCATCAGTGTTCTTTCATCCTGAATTGAAGCTCCTCTTGGTAGTGTATGTAGATGACTTCAAAATGTCAGGTCCTAAAGAGTCGATGCCGAAAGGATGGGAGTTAGTTGGATCCAGAATCGATATGGATGTCCCCACTGACATTGGTCGATATCTTGGATGTGATCATGTTCAAGAACTTCAAGTTAAGCTGACGGTTCATGATCACCCTTTCGCTCACCTCTTCGACAAGTCCCTTCCTGATCCCGCCGCCAAGGAGGCCGCAGCAGCGGAGAGGACTCAGGACTTTTGGGAAGTTGACGCATCCAAAGGAGTCTACATCAGACATCACTGTCAACCAAGAAAGGGATTTTATGTTCCAGACGAAGAAATCATAACTGCATGTAACTTGACTGATGTTAGGTTTACTGACTTTGTGCAAAGCACGTCGGAAGACGATGCCGTTTCTGAATGGGACAAGTACCTTGACGAAACGGGGGGCTATGCACAAGGGAAGAGAAAGCCTGCATTATGGGTAGGTGCCACTTACCTATTTACCAAGACATGCAAAGATCCCAAAATTGCAGTTGCATCAATTAAAAGAGATAAAAACGATGCCAAGAAGAAAGCAAGAGCTCAAGGTTTCAGATACATGGACCAATTGTTCAAAGATCAACCTTGTATGTCCAAGCCAGTGAATGTGATGACATATGATATGCAACCCTTTTTGCAATCATGTATTGACCGATACCAGTCACTTGCCGGTAAAGACGCCAAACCCCTCAAGCAGGTATCCACTCCTTTTCATGAAGAAAGGATTGCAAGACCTCTGGAAGGGGAGTCCGAGCCGAAAGGTGCACTTGCTCCAATAGCTGCAAGAGTTTTGATGAAGATCCTATTTGCCGCCCGCATGGCAAGATATGACTTGCTTAGAGCCGTGCAAGGACTAGCAGCTAGAGTAACAAAATGGTCAGTAGATTGCGATAAGGCATTGCATAGATTAATTTGTTACATACATGCTACATTGGATCACAAGCTCAAAGCCTTCGTTGGCGATCGAATTCAAGAGTGCAAACTTTGGTGTTTTGCCGACGCCGATCATGCCGGTGAGTACGACAATAAAAGTACCACTGGATGTTTCTTAGTCCTAATAGGCCCCAATACTTATTTCCCACTCACTGCATTCTCTAAGAAGCAAACATCAGTGTCAGTTTCTAGCACTGAAGCCGAAGTAGTTGCTGCAAACATTTCCCTCCGCGCTGTAGGACTGCCTTCATCCGGTTTATGGGCCTACCTCCAGAACGCGGGGGGGGGATCAAGCACTCCGGGAGGTTTGCCAAGAGAAAGTATCAAGACCCAACCTGAGGGTAACGGTGAGTACTGGGAGTTTTTACGGGATAGAAGATTGCTCGTCCGTGTCCACACCAAGAACAGGGCCCACCTTTTCAATCCGACCGAGTCCAAAACCATTCCAATCCCCATCAAACGAATTGGCAACTCCAGAACAACTATCTTTATTTCATCAGGAATGATGGACTTCATTCAGGACAATTGGAAAAGACGGGGCACTAGACCTGTTGACAAACAATGGACGGGAAAGACATTCTTCCGTGTTTATGGGCCTTACGAAAGTGACTATGAAGTTGAATCATCGGAAGTTCGGGAAGCACTTACTGATTTTGAATTTGTAGGGCAAGAGAAAATGGGTGATTATATGGTGTCACTCTTCCCTCCCAAGAGCATCCGTGGAGTCTTCGTCGAGGACAACCAAGCCACCATCAGAATCTTGGAAAACGGTAAGTCACCATCGTTTCGTCATACAGACAAAACCCAACGGATCAACTTGTCATGGTTATCAGAGCAGTATAAGAGGGGATGGTATGATTTGACATATGGACCATCTAAAATGCAGGTTGCAGACATCTTGACTAAGCCTTTCACTAATGCAGAGAAATGGCGATTTGCACTGGCCCTCATGTCCCACGTAGCACCCAAGAGTAGTAAGGCCAGCTCATCCGGTTCTAATCGTGCAACGACTGGTACCCCACGGCCCAAGGCTATGGCATCCAGTCGAAGCTCCGGGGAACCGAGAGCCAGCCTGAACCCCAATCGATTGCTAGTGGAAATTTGCTGCAGTCCCATGTCCAAGTTGAGTGATGTTTCCAGAGAAGCCGCCGTTGGATGTAGAGTGATTCAGTTTACCGAGAAGCATAGTCTGTTGAACGAAGATTATCAACTGTATGTTGCAAGCATTGTGAACGATTTTCCAGTGTCCAAAGATGTCCTTTTGTGGCTGAGCCTCCCTTGCACGGGGGGCACATCGTGGTCTCATGTGAACTTGAAAATCCCAAGTGCCGCTAAGAAGGTCATGAAACATGTCAAGACTATGAAAAAGTTATGGAAAGCTTTTGAAAGATTTGTTCATCGGCTAACCAGAGACTTTGAAGTTGCGATTGAATGGCCTCAAAATTGTCGGTACTGGAAATTCCCGAGAGTACTCAAGTTTATCCATGAATTCTCCTTGAAGAGATATGATTTCCATGGATGTATGCTCGGCACAAAAGACCACGAAGGAATTCCTATCAAAAAGCCCTGGACTGTCGCTACTACAGTTGATGAAATTGGTTTGGAATTGTCACAATATCAATGCGACGAGTCACATGACCACGTGCAAGGGAGAGGAAAGCCACTCAAAGAAACTGAGAGTTATTCATACCCTTTTACTGATTGTGTGCATAGAGCTTTTGACCGGGCAGCTCAATCTGCTCGAACATTCGCGTGTGCTTTGATCGCCGTCTCCGACCTGCCTGTCTTTGCCGTGATGTTGGACGCTTCTTCCGCTTCGGTGTCTCTTCCTCCTCATGTGACGGAAGCAGCTCAAGCTGGGGTACGTCTTCCGGAAGGTCGGCCAGGTTCGGAACATGCCAATTGGCGCCAGGATGCGAACTTCCAGGTGGAGCAGATCGCTCCGGAGTATCGCTTGACGATCTATGAGAGGATTCTCCAATGGGAAAAGAAACTGGCTACAATTCGAGGCTCATGTGTGGCATGCATCTTTCCTGATGGCTATGAAGGTGCAAACAAGATTGGAAGTGGGCAAATCCCGATTGGTGACGTGATTGATGGTCTCGTCGGGAAGGACACCAACGAAACGCAGAGGACCTACTGTGACATTGTCGACTTGGTGAAGGACATCCCTGCTGCTTTGTTTGGTGCCGTTGAATGCCCACCGGAAGGTGAGGCCGACTTGATCATTGTTGGTGACTCATCTTTCGCACTTGTGGCCAACCACGACAACCCTGTGCTCTGCTCCAGGCTTTCCTTTGGTGAACTGCTACAGAGCAAGGAGTATGCCATTGGCCAGATCAGGTCCGTTTACCCAGGACTGAAATGGGGTAAGGGCCTCAGCGCCATCAATCACCAGATCTGGGAGCTGATTGAGAAGATCGAGCGAGAGAATCGCCTTCTTGACAGAGCTACACTCCCGATCATGGTCGTCGTCGGATGGGCGGGGAACGATGTGCACGGGGACTTTGGGTACCAAGGGTGTACATGGATTCACCAATCCAATCTCACGAAGTCAGAAGCCGACCGGAAGGTCGCTGCCGAGTACGTCGACAAGCAGTACAAGAAGGTGCAGCGATCACTGGAAGGACTGGTTGAGATTTCCAAGGACCCCCGTGTCATGTCTGTGCAAGTCATCGGGAACGGTGACCATTCCGGATACTCATTGCCGCCATCTTACAACCGTGAGATGGGCAAGCACATCAATTGGCTGGCAGAGCGTGGCATCCAATGTGTGAACTCCACTATGCTCGCTCAGGGTGGGAAATACGACAACTACCACCTGCACGACCACCAATTTAACCGGAAACTGGTTTATCGTTTCTTGAGAGGAGCCATCACCTTCCACCTCAAATACGTTGAGCTCATGTCGAAGAAGGACGATCTCAAGTACTTTGTGAAGGAGTTCATCAGCAACGAACAAGATCGTGTGGCCGCGGTCCATCTCTTCCCCACGATGGTTCAGTTTCGTTTGGCTTTGCTCGGCACTCAAGAAGTCATGGAAGCCGTCTCCACCGAGAAGAAAACGGCAACCCCTGCCCAGGTCTTTGACGAGGCAGATGAGGAGATCCTCATGTGGGTCCATGCAGGAATTCTTGAGGCCAACGAGGAAGCCACCCGGGAGGGAAGGCCGATGCCCACTGCTTTCACTGATGAAGAGATCAGCTCCATCGTCCCAATTGACCCTTCGATCGAGGACTACGAAACCGAAGAAGTCAGGGCCCGACAATACCTTCAAGAAGATCTGAATCAGGCCGCTGCTGATGGTTTCTCAACCACAACCATTGAGTCGATCGAGATCAATCCGGAGAACACTGATGTCGAAGATGATGTTGAGGTTGTTCCCGAGTTTGATGAGTGGGACGTGATCCTTGATGAGAAGATCATTGTCAATCCCCATGACGAGAAGGTCAAGGAAGATGAAATCTCGGAGGACAGAGCCAAGGAGGTTGCGGATCTCAACAAGATCATCGAGATCACATCCACTGAGGCAAAGCCTTCGGGAACGTCGGCCGATGACCCTGCTGCTGCAAAAGATGCACCCGCAAAGGCTGATCAAGGAGGGGAAGACATGACTTCATCGAGGGTTTCAACATGGAGTGTGGTTGGTGATGATGATTCCAAGCCCAGCGACATGACATCTTCCAGGATTTTCAACTTGGACTGAGGTTGGTGGATCCGAAGCCACTGCCATGGATGTTGACACCGGGAAGAAGGAAGGTGCTGATGCTGCCCAGGAGGGTGTGCCGACTGATGCTGCAGTTCCTGAGGCTTCTGCTTCTTCCGAACAGCCTGCTGACAAGACTGCCATTGTCGACCTGACCAAGACCGAGAAGAAGGTGGAGGTTGACAAGCCAGTTGGAAAGCCGGCCGAAAAGAAAATGCCGAAGAGTGAAAAGCAAAAGGCACCAGAGTCAAAAGCGCAGCCCAGACAGAAAGCGCCGCGACTCAGTGTCGAAGCTGATGCAGCCCTTCGCAAGTTGGAAGAAGCGACGGAACGCCAAGAGGGATCAGTATGGTTGGACCCCAATGACATGATCAACAGGATTCCCAAGGAGTATTGCGGCCAAGGGCGACTGAGATTTCTTTCCACAAAGTTATCTTATGTTCTCAGGGGGCACGCATTGAGCTATGGTGCTCGCAGCCCAGACATCGATCCCATGGATCTTTCGATGGATTTCGAGGCGGTGATGAAGACGATGGCCCACTATGTCTCCTACCCGAAGATCAGTGAGGTCCTGTCCATTGTGCGCAACAGTGACACCAGGCGCTTTCAGGTGAAAGTGGCTCAGCCCGATTTGCCTGAAGCAACCTGGAAGGGTTTGCCATGGAAGGTTGTCGCCATCAGAGCAGTCCAAGGACACAACCGTGCAGTGGTGGAAAATGCCAAAATTTCATCGCTGGTGAAGGAAGTGTTTACTTTGGATCCAACCTTTACCAAGGCCGACCTCGACACGCCCAAGTTGCCAAGGACAAATCTTCGTCCAGACCTTGTGCCGGAGATGCTGGCTGCACTTCCAAGGGTTATCTACCATAGCTGCGACAGGCTCGCTATGGACAAGATAGTTGAACATGGTCTCATCCCAGGTGGCTGGCCCCAAAGGACAGGAAGGGCGCATAATTTCTTTATTGCGTCGCATCCATGGGATGATTCAGTCGGTGGCAGAAAGCTCGCGGGAACGCGAGCCGGGAAGCAATACTACATTGCCTTTGACACCGAGCTCATCGTCCAAAGCGGCTGCCGATTGTTTCGCACAGACGAAGCAATCATAAGCCCTGACTGGATCTCCAACGAGAACATCATTTGCACATATGATGCTGTCAACCGGGAGTTTGCCTGGGTGAATCGCCCCTATGAGATCACACGTGTGGGGTACAACAGCAAAATGAAGACCCACAAGGACCAGGACACTCCGAAGAAAGAAGCCTTGTCCAAGAGCCCGTATGCCAACGCCAGGGACAGTTTGAAGGCCTACCTCATGAGCGGCAAGTCCATTCGACCAGGCCAGATGCAGATGACAGACTCTCCGGAAGAGCTTCCCCCACTTCTTCGTCGACGTGAAGGAACTTCAGGACCCTTTGAGGACAAAGTGACGTTGAAGATGGCCTCCTTTGGTGCTTTGTCCAATGCTGAAACCATCCGCAAGGGCAAGGGCCGGGGAAAAGGCAAGGGAAAAGGAAGCCGCCCGGGAGGGCAGGCCCAGCGCTCAACCAATGCTGAGGATTACATCTACAGCTCAAAGATTGAGATGCAGCAGGTCAGATGCCACTTCTGCGGTGAACAGAACATTGAGGGCACCCACAAGTGTCAGTCGTGCTTCAAATGGCTGATTGCTTGGTCGGATGGAAGAATTGCGACAGAGGTATGCCGGATGGAAATCTCGGCCAAGAAGACCAACAAGGTGTTTTCTCTGGACAAAATCGACTTTGAGAAACAGCCACGTGCTCAGCGAGTTTCTGACCGCACCCGAGCAGATCAACGTCGAGCTGGACGAAGTAACTTCGGAAATCTCAAGGACGCTGCTCAGACACATGCGGGAAGATACACAAAGCTCGGCTTCAAATCGATCCAGGACCGCATGGAGAAGGACCCATTTTATTTGTTCAACAATGCGGTTGGCCAGATAACCCCTGACTGTTGTCAGTTTTTGGAAAGACAAATTAACTAGCAGCTGCCTAAAGCCCAAAGATTCACTGGTTGTTGTTTCCCTTTTTTTTAAATTAACTTCGAGGTTAAGCTATCCGCATTTTATCTCTTGTGATAATAAAAAAAAAATGTCTGGTATATTTATATTAGTTTTAATCGTTACATTTTAACTGCAGGAACATTTCGCAAACTCTACTCGTTATCCTGAATTAATTTCTTCTTCAGTCACGAATCAAACAGACCATTTCCGAGTTACCTTCCAAAACTTGATATACCTCTCAAAAGTTTGATTTCAATGAAAATAAACCTGTTGGCGGAGCACATTTTCATAAAAATGGTTTTGAACGGAGACTCGTTTTGACATTCGGAAATGGCCTACTGTTTGTCATGATCAATGTTACAAAGGTGGAATTGGCGTTAATTGTCAAGAGTTTGTTGATTTTTGCAGGTTTTTCGCAATACATAGATCTATAGTTTTAGCCATCAGGTCTTTAGCATTTACCATTACTGTACGTTTATAAAATTACTGGACTATCCCTGGCCACTCCACAACGGTGAAGAGCAAAGGAGGAAGCTTGAACAGGGATTACATGTCATACCACCTCGATATCTCTAATTTCATTAGAGAAAGCTATATTTGATAATTACTTTAATGAAATAGTAGAAAGCCGCTCTCAAGGCCAAGAAAAATGAAAGATCTACCTTTTTAGCACTTCAATTTAGGTAGGCCTTGACGATTCTCAAGCTCAGTTCATTATTTAAGATGGCCTTTTACGGAGCGGGCTGCATTGTCCCTGTTGCCTTAGTAATTTTGTATTTCTCTCCTATTTCCCATTTATAAAGTTCAATGTCCCCCAAAATCTCCACAGAAATGTTCCTTTTCTTCGATGAACATCAAACGAAAATAAGTGTAGTGTCCCTAAAAAGAATTCAGAAATGTCCGCATAAATGACAATGTTGCCATGTTGCCAGACTCTCATTTACTAGGAAACACATTTTCAGTTTCATTTTCAGTTTCAGTTTCAGAGTGACATTTAATATAATATTTAAGTGATGCACAGAAACTGGACTACAAGAGTTATTTTTTTCTGAAACATATTTACAAAAATTAATGTTAAAGGATTCATCATGAAAAAGCTGACTCAAAATCGGTTTAAAATTCATCATCACTTTGTCTCAGAGAATGAGAATTTTGCATAAAATGCTATGTTCCTACCAGCACAATTTAAAGTATTAAGTACAAGCTGCTGTTTATGTTATCGAAGCAAAATGTTTCCTGCTTTACTGTTTCTTTTTCATTTATAATGAAATGCATGGCTGGTTTCCTTTCTTTTTCTTTGTTGTTGCTCTGACTGATAAACAAGTCCCCTTTTAGAACTTTGCATGCACATGAATGATGAAGAGAAAACACAGAGTCAAACATTTGTTTTGGTCTCAATTTACAATCACTGACAATCCAAGTGAAACACGCTTCCTGTGTGCCAGAAGCTTGCGGTGATGCTTTAGTTGCTTTTATTCTACGCCTCAAAGTGTGATTGCACATTCAAGATTACCTAAAATAAGTTCAAAATAGTCCCATGTGATTTCTGATTTTCATCCCCAGGAAAATGGTTTGTCTCAGGTTTTTTTTTACAAGAGGGCTATGTCACAAGAATTTTTAAGAATATCACTAAAGGTGTATCCCTGCACCTCTCGACAAATGTCTTTATCCTACCAAATGGTATCCTCGGAGATCCAGGGGCTACTAGCCGAGACGATGCGATATTTCGGGCGAAAGTTTACTTCCTTTCTGTGAACTTGGCCGGCAATTACAAAGTGTCCTTGACGTTTGACAGCTTACTTCATTGGCGGTGAGCGGGATGCTGTCCTTGTGTACGAGCTCACAAGGGAATAACCATTGTTCTTTCTTTGTTTAGAAGTCATTGGTTAGCTGATGTGTAGTGTTTGGACCTTTGTAGCGGCTCTTGTGGACCGGTACACGAAGGCAGAACCGTGAGCAGTGTTTCAGCTGATATTCGATTTGCCTGATCGGCATGGGATCCGACGAATCACTATAATCTAACGATTATCGATGGCCCTGTTTCTTTCTCAAAATAATTCTTTCATAACTCTTTCAGTCTTCTTTATTTAAACTCAGCAGGGAAAATGGACATTTTCCTCTTAGCAGCTGCTCTTGGATAGCCTTCCCACTCTTCTAAGATTTAGTCGCCACCCTGTACCTCCACGTGTCACACACTGCGCGTTTATCACGCTTCAAAAGTTCTATACCGACCACTGTCTCAAACATTTTTGCGAATTCCCCAACAATAATTCGTTTCCCTTTCTTCGCCAAAAAACATACCCACGTAATGCGCAACAATCGTCTTCACATTGTAAATCCATCGTACAGAGGACAAACTAAAGTTGCAG
>OFER01000010.1_pt1 | contig 15298 bp, 3 predicted proteins | sample 1521091 | NCBI WGS metagenome assembly OFER01 (sample SAMN04272335, study PRJEB24112) | coral metagenome | biome: Coral reef; feature: Shallow seawater; material: Coral tissue | host: Coral | place: China: South China Sea | collected 2014
GCCAATTCTACGAATCCAGCTGACGTTCTGCAAAACTTCCTTGAAAATCTTATTGACAAGCTTGACTTGGAATTTAAAAATGTTTCCGTGATAAGTGACATAACAGATTTCTTTCAAGAACTTGGGCCGGCAATGGAACAGTTTGCGGAAAAGAGCGTAACGCGAATTTGTGGAGTTTACAAACTAGCGTTAAATTCCTCCCAGCAATTTAAAGATTTCGGAGAAAACGTCGAAAAAGAAGGAATCCAAGTCCTTCAAGTCGTTGAGAATACAACCCAAAACGCACTTAACGAACTATTGAATTTTACAATCCTCGTAGACTCTTTACTAGACGAAATTCAACACTTAACTACAACAGCAAAAGGGTTTGTTTCACACTCCTTGCAAGAGCTTACTGGCAAACTGAAAGATATCCAGGATCTTGCAGATAGCATCGTGGACTTTGCCAACGGGACAGCGTCGAAAGTTAATGGCGCGTGCACCAAAGCTGCAAATTTCTCTGCAGGTGTAATTGACAAAGTTCAAGAGAACGCACGCAAAGCCCTTACTGAACTAGGGTCGTTCATCGGACCAGTGGCCACAAAGATGAAAACAGTGGGAGCGGAGTTGAAGTCTGCTGTTACCAAGGTCGAAACATGGTACGAAGAAAACCTAGCAGCTCGTGTGGGGAGGATTTCGCGCGTTGCCCAAGTCATATCAGATTTTCTTTCAATTCTGAATACGAAGAAAGGTTTTCTGAAATCTGCCCGCGAAATTGCTTCCCGTATCAATGAAGTCCTCGCGCGACTACGAAATCTTCCTGAATACGCAAACAAGGCGAGGAAGACGGCAGATGATGTTCTAAATTTTGCCGACAGAGCTCAGGACTACAAAAACGAGATTCAGAAGCTTGATATAAGAAAACAGTTTGGAATCGACTTTGAACAACGCGTGAGAGATGTCTGCAATGAGTTCAACACGATTGCCGCGGAGACACTTAACAAGTTCGGGAACTACGATATAGTGACAGAAGTTGACACGTTTTTCAAAAAAAAAGCGGAGAAGCTCATCGGCAAAACTGTATCAAAATTTAAAAGAATTAAAGAACCTATATTCGAAATACAGGAAGAACTGCAGGAGATAAAGTCCATGGTACGTGAAGTGATGGCGGTTTTAAGAGATCTTAAGCCGTTCACCAACAACTTCTCACCTATACTGGAGACTGCTGGAAAGTTGCCTGATTGCCAGGAGATCAAGAAAATATTTCTTGAAAGTACAAAGCCATGCGTGCGGAAAGCACTGCTTGTTGGTCGATACGTTATCGATCAATACAAGGACTTCAAAAAAGATATAAAGGTTCTTTATGGTATGGTTCCGGAAACATGGAAGAACTTTAAGATACAGAAATGTGTCAAGGGCGGAACATGCATTTCCAAAGCGTTCATTGATCAAGCTAAAGCCATCAAGGACAAAGCAGATAGCCTCAAGGACAAATTCATGGAAGCAAGTGGTTACACAGACATGCTTGAAACGTGCGAACAAGGGGTTGACAATATCACGGCTGTTGTTGACACTGTAAAGCTTCTTGTTGAACAGGTTCGAAACTTTTCTCTCAAAGACGATGTTCAAAGAGTGAAGGACGTTTTCCAAAAGATCACTGGTCGACAACCCGGAGGCAGTGAGGAAGGTGGCGTTCAGAAACGGTCTATAAAAGTAATGAAAGACCGCATCGGTAGGATTGTTGATTATATCAAGAAAGCTAAAGACATGCAAGAGAAAATCCAGGGTTTGCTTGAGAGCACATTCAAAGCAATGCGAAATGTCTACGATGATGCAGTGTTAGAGCATGTTCAAGCTCTTGAGGATGTGCGCTCCAAGCTTAAAATATCATACGAACTATGGCAAAAGACAAAGAATATCAACCACGCTCTACAGGCGTTAGACACCATCACTCAAAGCGCTTCCAATTATGCTGATAAATTAAAAGGCGTGACTGATTCATTTTCGAACCCCATTGTCAACCTTTTGTCTGAGACTGGAGAGCTCAGTGACGTTGTGAAGCCCTTTCTTGACAAGTATACTACCAAATTCACCGACACCTTCTCAAAAGTCAACAACTTCTTGGACAAAGTCACCGACTTTCTTAACAAGCTTCAGCTGCGCCAGAGAGGTTTGGATGTTAGCGCTTATAAACCTTGGCAGCAAATATCATACTGCTCTGAAGAAGTCTGTCTACGCTCCATTAGGCGATCATCGTCACTTTATCTCAATACCATTTTCACGTGGAAGTTCCCGCATCTCGATGATCTCTCTTCCATGGACAAGAGTGGACGCTGGCTCACCCCTGGTCTTTTCGATGATTATAAAGTGGAAGGGATATCCTCATTTTCCCAAAGCGAAACTATCCTTGGTATGTATGGTGTGTCAAGTAACAAAGGGAAGGCCTCGCTGTTGGTAGTAACAAACTTTGGTAACGGTGTCAAAAAGATCATTCAGCTTAGAAGTCAAGGAAGTCCTCTTGCAGTACGAATAGGAGGTGTGGCGGTAGCTAGGGAGTACATCTGGATCAGTGACAGCTCTTCAAATAAGATCTACTCGGTCAAGAAATCCGGCGTGACAGGCTCCTTTTCGACTTCAAAACCATCTTGGGTTGGAGTGTCCAAATCCGTTTCCGTGGAAGGAACTGCAACCTCCGTCTCGTATGATGAGCGAAGCAATTTCCTGTGGGTAACAGACGGAAAAGGTGAGAAGGCGTACGGTTATAAGCTGTCACCCAATGGGGATATAGCTTCTTCTGGCTTAGCGCCCGACAGGGTAATCCATATTGGAGCAAATGCGCAAGGGACCACTATAGTGAGACAGTTCAGTACTGAGTATGTTTGCATCTCCAAGTGTGCCATGATCTCAGGTTTTCAGTGTAAGCTTGAGTTTCATGACATTTCCGGTGGTGACCAGACTGGAGAAAACACGCTTGCAAGAGTGGTTCGAACTCCTTCAGGTTTAGAATCAGTCACCCGAGTTGATAACGAAGTTATTGCAGTCGCGTTCTCAAGTGGCACGTACGCAGAAAAAGAAAACATAGAGCTTATGGGTGGTGACTTTGAAGACAGATATTTTTATCTTAGGTTGCCGATTCTTAAAATGACTTTCGGAATCCAAGAGAACTGCTTGTTTTTCTCCGTGATGAAGAATTACATTCTACGACCGAAAAGGCTATTTCCATTTGGAGAAATGATTTGCGGAAGTTCACGTAAGCGAAGCATCTCACAAGAGTTGTTAGAATCTGACGTTTATTCGGAACAACTCGAAGAAGTCCACAACAGAAACAAGCGGATCCGACGACAGGCCACAGATCTAGGATCTTGTATGACGTTATTTAGAGGAAATGTAATTAGAGGTTATCAGAAGTTCTTCCCTGAGTATTCTCAAATTATCATCGTGTTTGGTATACCAGTGAGGTTGTTTGCTGGGGCTGGTGGTTACTACAGTGTGGATTACCAAGGGCAAGTATGTATGCGTGATAAGACTTTCAAACTGGGCCTCATTCCCGGAGCGTGGGTCTCTGTTTACGCTGGAGCAGCCTTATCACTCTCGATTGTGGAAGCGGGAATTACGATCGAAGCGAGACTTCTTGAGACCTACTTTGTACCCGAGCTACGAATCAAGATCGACAAGTGGCCGCTTAAGGCGTGTATTGAGCTGAAATTGCGAATGACACCGCTCCGCATTCGAGTTTGGCTTTGGTATCGATTTCGTCTCTGCATTCGGATTAAGTGTAAGTTGTTTGGTTGTAGTATAAGTATCAGATGGTGCTCAAAGAAGACACTTGCAGAGTGGTGGTGGTCGGCGAAAACGATCGATAGGACCCTTTTTAATAATTGTAAGCAAGATGTAGACACAACGCCCCCTATCGCTGGAAAATGCTCTGCAAGACAAGCTGCGGATAAGACATATTTTGTCCAATGGCATGGATTTCACGAAGACACCAAAATCAATAGTTACAACGTTAGAATAGGATCCCTACAAGACTATGGCGATGATTACTCTGCATGGGTGGGGTCATCTTTAAGCGTAGTAATCACCGATCTTCCCATAATGCATGGCAGAGACGTTTATGTCAGCGTATTTGCCACAAATGACGGTGGACTTGACAGCCCTTTGGTTAACTGCCCGAAGTTCCAGGCAAGACGTCAGGGACCACAGATTCGCTTTGTCTACGATGGTGTTATTGAGCAGCAAGATGCAGACTATCAATCGGATACATACGCTTTGGGAATGAATTTTGCCTTCAAGAGCGATGTAAACGACATTGCGCACATAAAATGGGGAGTGTCCTCTGGTACCAGCTGTACGTTTGATGAGGCAGAATCGGACATTGTTCCTCTGACCCCTCTCGGCGATTCCACCTCTATCCAGACCTCTGGTCTGGATTTACGTCACGGCCACAAATACTTCACTCGCCTATATGCGATTGATTCTCTTGGTTTGAAGGCTGTAATGTGTAGCGATGGCATCCTGATTGACACAACGCCACCCATTGCAGGGTATTTTCAAGACGGTGCGGACGAAGGGGACTCAATGTACCTTCCATCGCTAAGGCGTGTCCGTGGAAGGTTTGATCCTTTCACCGATCCCGAAAGCCCTATTATAAAATATGAGTGGAAGATTCTGAGAAACAACTCCAATGAAGATGTAACACCATTTGCAAATATTCCACTCACCCAGCAGGCACCCCTTATGGTCGGCCTTTCTCTTGTAGCTGGTTCTCCTTACAGGCTGGTACTTCGTGGAACTAACGCTGCGGGGCTTCAAACAACTATCGAAACAAATGGATTCATACCTGATAATACACCTCCTCGTTGTGAAGGCAAAGTTATTGACGTGACGGACGAAGCGGACTTGTTTGACGTGGATTTTGTAAGAGAATTAAACAGAATTCAAGCAAAATGGCAATGTGTAGACGAGGAAAGTCACATTCCTGTGCAACTTGTCGGTGTTGGAAGTTATCCAGGTGGAGATGATGTGAAAGCTTTCGAAAATGCAGACTTTGTTACACACACAGCTTCAGAGGATGGAGTGATGTTTGTTAAGTTCTCCAATATAACAATTCAACCGAAGGTCAGATACCACGTGACTGTTAAGATCATAAACGGGGCTGATCTGAAGAAAACTATCACTTCTGATGGTATTCTTATGGACATTACACCGCCAACGGTAGCTTCACAGTACATTAAGGACGGCATAGAAGGAAAGGACAAGAATTTCACTCAAGAAAGATTTACTTTTAGCGCTCACTGGGAACAGGCGTTTGCTGATGCGGAAAGTGGCCTTGCGGAATACCGTGTTGCTTTGGGTTCCAAGCCTGGGCTCAGTGACATCCAGAACTTTAAGACAGTGGGCGTACAAACCAGTGTGACCATTGCAGGAGTGCTACTGAAAAGCGGCGAGCGTTACTTCGTGACAGTTGTTGGTTGTAACGGAGTTGGAATGTGTATTAATGGCAGTAGCAACGGTGCCGTTGTAGACTATGTACCTCCTCACACTGGCAACGTTGTCACCGGATTGAAAGGTCCTCCAGTGTTGTATCAGTGGATAACAAGTTCGGTTTGGGTGAGGTGGAATTGGTGTTTAGCTGATGAGAAGAGAGCGTCAAGACTTGTTAACAACAGCCAGTGTAGCAATGACAGCTTCTATGATGTCCATTCTGGGGTGATTGGCTTTGGTATCTCGGTAGTGTCGTTGAAGACTGATAACCTTCTGGCACCACCCAAGACTGCTGGACGAGTACGGTCTACAGGCTGCAACATTGACCTTGAAGATGGAGTGTACTCGGTGGTTATTGAAGCTAAAGATAGAGCAGGTGTTGCTGCCCAAGAGTTGTCAAATACATTCATTGTTGACAGCACGCCTCCTGAAATCAGTTACGTTCAACACGGGCATTTCGGCGAAACACTGCAGCATATAAACTTACCATTTGCAACGTTCAAATCATATTTTGAAATTGAAGACGATTTATCTAAGGTTGCAGTGTACAAGGTTGGTGTCGGAAGCTACGCTGGTGCTGATGATGTCATGAAATTTCAGACTATTTTATTGCGTTTACCCGTGTCGTCACTGCGAGCAAACTGGACAGCGCCAAAAGCATTATCCCTGGAGAACAACCGGCGTTATTTCATCACCATATGGGCTGTTAACAGTGCAGGGCTCTTTACCATCAAATCATCTCCACCTCTGCTTTCTGATTCTGAAGCTCCCAAAGACGGGATTGTTCTAGATGGATGGGGCTTAACAGATGCCCAGTATCAAAGTTATTCCACTCTCTATCGTGCGCATTGGTATGGCTTTACTGATTTCTCTGGAATAGAAACAGTATACCTTGGATTGTCAAGCAAACTGAAGTCAACCGTCTGTGATGTCAAAAAGGAAGACATCGTTCCAGCCAACACAAACTACCATGTTTTATTTGGGTTAAACTTAACATCTGGGCAGAAATATTACGCGTGTCTCAAACTGGTCGACAGAGCTGGAAATTCTGCATTCTTTCAATCTAACGGAGTGCTGGTTGATTCCAGTCCTCCACTACCAGGTTCTGTGACGGATGGAAAACCAGGAGAAGACCTCGACGTGCAGATCGAGAGCTCAGTTCTTCGAGCTTCCTGGGTCAACTTTACAGAACAAGAAACGAGAATAGTATCTTATCAGTTGGCATTCGGAACATTCCCCGGTGGCCAAGATGCCCAGGAATTCACTGGGGTGGGACTCGTGAACACGGCTGCGAGTTCAAAATTGAAAGTGTCACAGTTGACAAGTGGTCAGCGATATTACGCTTCAGTAATTGCGCGCAATGTACTCGGCATGCCCAGCGTAATGGTTATTTCTAACGGTGTCTTGATGGATTTCACTGCTCCAGTTTTTTCGAGGCCTTCAAGAGATGGCAATGATCCCAATCAAGACCAGAGCTACACAACTGCAGGTTCGTTGTCAGTGACCTGGACTTGCGAGGATCTGGAGACATCCCTCGCTACTGTCGAGGTTGCCTTCGGCCTGCAGCCAGGAGAAGCAGGCATTATGAATTTCACGAAGGTACCGGTTGGTCAAACTTCCTTGGCAGTTGTGCGTAATCTTCAGTTGGGATATCGGTATTTTGCGACAGTGCGATGTACAAACAAGGTTGGCCTGAAAGCTGTTTCTTTTTCAGACGGTGTTGTCTTCGACGACACGCCGCCAAATTTAGTTTACTTGCGGGATGGAGACTATCAAAGTAGGATGAAAAACGTGACAATAAATTTCAAATTCGTCGATGCAGAAAGTGGTGTGCAAGAATACAGAGTTCAAGTATGGGGAAAATCTGCGCTGGATCTTTATGGATCCTTCAGAATCAATGGCAGTGTTACCGTGGCAACATTAATGCTAACAAGAGAACTGGAGAGCAGAAGAAGATATTTTGTCAATGTGACAGCAGTGAACGGTGTTGGTTTGCAAACCACGGTACAATCAGATGGATTTGTGGTTGATAGCTCTCCTCCGATATGCTCTCAGCTCTGGGATGGCAAAGGCGATCTTCAACACGATTTGGAATACGCGCCAAGCTCAAGCAAACGTGTTATTTCCTGGGTGTGTTATGACACTGAATCTCCCATAGTTCGGTATCGTTTTTCGGTGAAACATCTACTAACAAACGAGTACGTTATTCCTTTTTATACGCTAAAAACACCGGTTAACTCCTCAGGATCGGCGATAATCACTGGTGGAGGTAGGATTGCTGTAAAATATGAAGAGGGCCAAAGTTACACTGTTGGAATTGAGGTTGTCAACGCCGTTGGCCTAAAAACAGTGAATTGGACAGATGGCGTTATCATTGATAGCACCCCACCTGAAGCAACGAAAGTGAAGCTTACGTTTGACCCAAAGAATGATTCATTAAAGGCTGAGTGGACAGTAACTGATCAACAAAGTGGAGTTAAATCTGTGGCCTGGGGTCTGGGAACTAATCCAGAGTATAATGACATCAAGAACTTCACCGACGCTTCACTAACCAAGACAAGTCTTGTAATCTCTGATGTTCCCTTGCAAGACGGAAGAACCTACTTTTTCAGGCTCGTTGCTGTAAATAAAGCCGGCCTATCGAGCACTACATCTTCAAATGGCGTTGTTATCGACCGTACAGCGCCAAACGCTGGTCTTGTAGCTGCCCATTATGTCTTCCCATTGAACTACGATCAAAACAAGAATGAAGTACCTGGATCGTATTTCGTGGTGTCGTGGAGCGGATTTACAGATTCCGAAAGTGGTATTAAACAAATGAGCTGGGCTTTGGGTGCAAATCCTGTGGAACTTATACAAAATGACGGCAATTTGTACACCGAGGTGATCGCAGATGACTCCGTTGGCGGAGTCTTTATAGACAATCAAACTCTAGTCGGAAATAACACTTACTTTGTTTGCATACGTGCTACAAACGGCGCCGGGCTTCATAGAACTGATTGCTCTCCTGGAATGTTTATAATACTGGGAAAGTTTACTGCAGGTGTAGTAAGCGACGGTCCAATAACTTCAGCACGCGACGTTGATTTCCAACTTGACAACAAGGCAATCTGGGCTCACTGGAACGGATTTAAGGATCCAGTTGTTGGCATCAGGGGATATGATTGGTGTATCAGAGATCAGCCACCGGATCCTTCTGTGACAGATGTGTGTAAGTGGCCATTCGTGGCAGTACACCATCTTAAAACTTCAGCTAACCGCTTTTTCAATCTAACACTCGAACACGGCAAAAAATATTACGTCACCGTTAGAGCTGAAAATAACAGAGGTGAACATGTAAGCTCGTCGTCAGATGGTGTTGTTGTCGATCGAACTCCTCCAGTTGGAAAATTACTCCAGATCTCTCCCACAACTGGGAAGGGTACTTTGTACGTAACATCACCTTCTTCTCCTGTAGTCACATGGTCAATAGACGATGCTGAAAGCGGTATGAGCCATTTCCTTCTTGGTGTTGGTAGTTTTCCGTTCCAAGATGACCTGCTCAGGTTCCGACGCGTTGACAGCCTAAGTCGTTCTATAGACTTAGATCTGTTTAATTTCACACTTTACGAAGGTCTGACATTTCATGTAACTGTCACTGGCGTTAACATGCTAGGCCTGGAGACCACTTTGACGTCACAGCAAGTAGTGGTGGACTGGACCCCGCCAGAGTCTGGTGACGTCGTAGATGGAAATGTCACCTCCCCGATAAGCCAGGAATACGTGGATGTTGATTATCAACGCGAGAAAGGAGTATTGTCTGCTCACTGGAGTGGATTCCAAGATGTGGAGAGCGGCATTGTTGAATATCATTGGTGTATTGGAACAGCGCAGGGTATGTGATTGACTCCTTTACATTATTTGTTAGAAACGGTGATAAAAGGGGCCTAGTAAGGCTTTATTGTTTCTTTGTTTATTACTTTATTTGTTGTCGCTATTTTATTGGAAAGAAAATGTTCATCCTGAGGAATTTTCTTTGTTTTTCTGTTTTGATTTTTTTCAAACGGCCACTATCAAGTAACGTTTTGATGGAATTGTTTACTTCTCTTTCTTTTTCTGTCCACAATTTTCCCTTTTGGTATAATTGCTACCTACACTTCTAACATTATATTATGCGGGTAATTGTCTGATTCATACTAGGCAACTGCTCCAATGACATGTGCAAGCGTCATTAACAATGCTTTCACTTATACTGAATTGTCATTCGAGTTATTGAGTTATACATTTAACTGTTGTTATGTTACAGGGGATTGTGACGTGCAGAGTATGACAAACGCTGATCTTCAGACAAGCATTCACCTTCAAATACTCCTCCAGGAAGGTCAGCGTTACTTCGTTACCGTTGAAGCTACCAATGGAGCTGGTTTAAAAGAAACTGCTTACTCCGATGGTGTAACAGTGGATGTCACTCCACCTCGTATAGGAGATGTTTCACATAACGTTCAGACCAAGACGAGTTCAGCCCCGCAGCAGTCCTCTGGCAGTGGACGCAGACGACGATCAGTGTGGGACACGCCAAGCGATGCGGATCAAACTGACGCTTTCGGTGTTTCTTCTCTTCGTGTTTTCTCGGCCGTCCGAGGGTGCAATAACTCTATTAATGCTTCGTGCGATGTAAAACAAAGCAGTGATCGACTGTTAGTGTTTTCCTGGGAAGCACCTGCTGATGCTGAAAGTGGAATTAACTCCGTGGAGTGGTGCGCTGGTAGTAGTCCCCACTCGTGCGATATTGTCTTGTGGACAGCTGTAGAGCCGAGCGCGACTTCGGTTGAACACTCTCTATCCACACCTATTCCATCTGGGACGGCAGTGTTTATAAAACTAAGGGTTACAAATGGAGCTGGAATGCAATCCACGAGCATCTCCAAACCACTGCTTGTTGATAGTACCGCGCCCACAGACGGGGTCGTTATAGTGGGGAACACGCTGGAGACTAAGTACCTGGGGAAAGACGAGTCAATCATAGCAGACTGGAGTGGATTTGTCGATAACGAAAGTGGTTTGAGCCATTTTGAGTGGGCGGTATGCAAGGCTGCTTCCAGAGATGATTGCATTATACCGTTTGTTGATGTTGGACTTAAGGCGACTGTTGAGAACTCTGCTCTTGATATCAAACCTGGAATTTCCTATGTTTTGATTGTCCGAGCCCACAACAACGTTGGACTGTTCAGAGAGACTGACTCAAATCAGTTTATACTAGATGAAACACCACCGACTGCCGGAACTGTGTACGATGGCTCTAGCGACAGAAACGACCATGAACTACAAAGCTCTACTAGTGAAATCTCGGCAAACTGGTCGCCATTTACAGACTCCAAAGGACCAATTACCCTGTACGAAATGTGCGTAGGAACGGAACAAGAGAAATGTGATGTGAGTGACTTTTTTAGTTTAGGCATCGCTCTGAAGGGTTCCATTCAAGGGTTGAGTTTGAATCACACCAAAAGATACTTTGTCACCGTGAGGGCAACAAATGAAGCTGGCTACAGCACCATGGCAGCGTCTAATGGTGTTCTAGTGGACAGCACTCCTCCCGTAGGTGGCGAAGTTAGGGATGGCCGAACACTAGCGGACATCGATTTCCAAGCTGGCGACACGTACATGTATGCCAACTGGGATGAGTTCCGGGATGTAGAGTCAGATGTTACAAGGTATGTATGGTGTGCTGGGACAAGAAAGGGGACCTGTGACATCATCCCGGAAACTGATGTCGGTGACCGCACCAGCGTCAGCCAGCAGGTTCGTCCATCATTGACAACAGGAATGGCTGTATTTGTGACCGTTACTTCTTACAATGGTGCAGGAGCGATTACTAGAGTGTCTTCTGACGGGTTTAAAGTGGACAGCACTCCTCCAGTCGTCTCCAAGGTAACTGATATTAGATTATCTCTCGCTTCCCAAAAACTGAAGTAAGGATGATCTTGACAAGCTTTGTAATGTGGATTTCGGCCTTTAAACAAAAGTATAATGGATGTTTCAGAAGTAAGCAGAGTGCATATATAGATTATTAGCATAACAGATTACAAGGCCTGATTTCTAACTACCTTCACAACCACTACCTCTACTCAGAGGGATTCAGTAAGGCACAGCATTCGTCGAAAGCAACTTTTTATTGAAAAATTTTATTATATAGGTATTACCTATTAGGGATTACATGTTAGGTATTTTTAGATGACGAATTTTTACCGTGGTTAAATAAAGATTATCTATCTTCTCAGAACTCACAAATACTCTAGCCTTAGAACCTAAATACGATTTTCGAAAATGAGGAAATCTATGCAGTTTCGTACTGCCCTAACGTGTTTTGATTGCGACGCATTCTGTCTTTTAATAGGATTTCAGTGTTGCCACGGTCAGTGAAAAGTCAGGGAAAAGTCAGATGGTGGCAACCCGATATTTATGTTCGCTGCTGTAGCTCAAACCACTAACTTTCTCATGCGTAACGGGCCTTGCAGTGTCGGCTTAGGAGGCTATGTAACTTTAGGTTAACACCCTTCTGTCGTTATCTCAACATTTTACTGAACTGGCTTTGTTTATTTAAAAGGTCCTTGACTTGCAACTAGGATCACCTCTTGTTGATAAAGACTTCATCACCGCAAAGGACGCTTACTGTGTCAACTGGGAAACACTGGACCCTGAAAGCGGTATATTGAAAAATGAAGTCTCCATTTGTTCGTCTGTCAACGTCAACGACTGCTTACTGCGTAACATGGATGTAGGTATCCGTACAACAATCTGTATTGCTGACCTTGAGTTCCAAGAGGGAGTGAAGTATGAAACAAGGATTCGGTCTACGAACATCGTCGGACTCGCTAGCGAGTTATCATCGGACGGTTTCGTGGTTGACTCGACTCCTCCAGTAATGGGTGAAGTCACCCATGTTGAGAATCCACCTTTAGAAGAATCATCTCAGTTTACGAGCTCAGGGATATCAGTGGAATGGAACGGATTTTTGGACAAGGAAAGTGGTGTTCGGACGTACCATCTTTGTATCGGCACGCAACCTGGCGGATGCAATGTCCTGAACTTCACTGACGTAGGAAACTCATCAAGTTACTCTTACCATGACCTGCAGCTAGTTCAGGGGGAGATGTATTTTGTTTCCATCAAAGCTAAAAACAGAGCCGGTCTTGTCAGTGATGTAAAGTCCTCTACCGGGGTTGCTGTTGACACTACAGGTACTTTTGTCAATGATTTGTGAACTCCGGCAATCGTAATCTCGAAATGTAGATTCTTCTTACCAACTGCCTTACATTTTTTTTAGGTTGCTTGTTAGAATTTGGAGGTGCATCCAAAAAATATCTTCAATTTAAGGGAGGAGAAACTTAACTACAAATCTGTTGCTAAGGAAATCTCAAAACCTCCTTTTTTGGCTCCTGAAGTCCAGTGGGCATCAAAGTTTACCGTGTTTGTTCGATTCACGTTTCCTTTAAATGTTTCGAATCACGCCCATATTTGGTATGTCACGTGACCACAATAGAAAACGTCTAAAAATTTGGACCGAGTGGATCGTTTTCGAAATATAACAATACATTTTGCCAAAACACGGCATTATATACAACACTTAAACATCTATAATTTTCGAAATATTGCACATTTCCTCAAACGCATACTACAAGTTGTAGATAATGCCGTGTTTTGACAAACTAACATCTGTATAGTACTATCCCTTGCCCGGTTAATCTCCTTTTTCTTTCCAACCTAAGGAACTTGTCTTATTCCAGGGGAGCAGGAGACAGAGGGAATTTGAAAATAGATCTTGGATTTCACTGCACATTCAAAGTTAAATTTATATTCATATTTAACTGAAAAAGTGAAATAATCTGCTTTTCAAGACACAATTTGTGACAAAGCTCTCTTATTACTCTGTTCAGTCAAATCTTAGTTTACTGCTGTGGCTTGGAACTTTACACAGAGACTGTGAAGCTGTGAGACGTTGTGAGGGTAGTAGGCTGACATAAAACTTTTTGTAACTGGTGCCAGTGCTGTGCATTACCATACATGACCGAAAGTATAAAAGAAAGTAGATCATGCCTGAGCTCTCAGGCAGATGAAATCATAGATTGCTTCCCACAGAGTTATGTCACAGTACACATCTGTTTAACTTTTATGAATCCCACAACACCTTGCATTGATCCCACCTGTACTTCCTAACTATAGGTTTGGTTATTACTAGTTTGTAGGGTTTCTGGTTCACACAGTGGAAAGGTGAGTCAAATCGGATATTTGCGCATTATTCAATGCATATTAAGTGTTTTCAGAAAATCAGGAAATTAAGTTCCTACGGCACTAAACGGCACACAAACATGTATAAGTTATTCATTCTTGATTTTAATGTCTTGTATGTAGATTCATCAACTGGTGAAAAAAGTTCAACATCAGACAAGAGTTGCTGAAATGCTCACGGTATAGCTTTTCTAATCAGTGCCATTGACAGAGAAAAAGAAATTACAAGAATGGCCTCCCCTCTCCCCTCCAGATTTTTGTGGGGGTTAAGAAAAGAGGAGTACCCTCTGAAAAACTTAAAAAATGGCAAGTCTGTCTTGAGTTTTTCGGGTCTTTGTTTACAAGACACTCAAAATCAACCAATCAGATTGCCCATTGGCGTTGTAATATTCCCTCAGTATTGGGCCAGGCACTGTCCTGAACGATCCTGAATGATCACTCTTGAAGGTTTTCTGCTTCTTTTAGGGCTTTTGTCTCTGAGAGAATCTGTTTAGAACATTTAAGATTAATTTTTTTTTTCAACTCTCTGTTCCCTTGTAATTTGTTTAACACCAGATGTAAGAATATGTGTAGTTGGTTCCTAATGAGAACTGTATGCTAATTTCCAGTCTGTTGCTGTGGCTTTTTTTCTAAGCAGTTTCAATCAGGTAATAAATCTCTCATTAACCAAGCCTGCCTGGGACTGCAATGGAGAACATATATCGGCCTCAGCCTTTTTTGCATGGACCTCGCTGCACTTGGTCTGTACTGTAAACACATTGACCCAATATTCTCCTAGTACTACCCTCATATTTGGCTAATAACAAATACATTATATTGGCTGGAGGTCCACGCATGTTACCAGTTTTATCATTCCATCTGTGTTTATAATGAAAATTATAAGAATAATCATTATCAAAAGCAATAAGCTGAACATTTCCTAAGACACATACCCATCTATTTATGCAGACCAGCTGGCCAGGCCTAAAAATTATTAAAGATGAAGTTGTGTGTAACTTACTCTCCCTTGATCTTTCCACTTTCAAATGCCTCTTTCCAAATATGACCCTGAAGTTGTTTCAATGCAGTTGTTTTGCGATCTGAACTCATCTGCCAGGTGACATTTTTAACAACAGCATCAATGACAATATCCTTGCTGAAATCATGAAATATTAATTTTGTTGTTGTTGTGAGACAGACAGGGATTACATTTTATCAATGCATTTATGGCAATGAGAAGTATGGTGATCTGTAATGGCATGGTATACATGTACAGAAACTTCTCTATGTTTAGTTAACCATATGATAGGGCAAAAGGTGATCAAGTTTTATGTATTGTACAGCAAATTGAAGCTCTACAGTTTTTTACATGAACATGTTCTAAGTTTAAAGCTGCTGAATGATTTTCAAATTATTTGTACTTGTCTTAGTCTGATGTTTGACATAATTTTCATGTCATGAAGTTTGAGTTGGTATAAAGATGATAAAAATATTTCACAAAAATCTCAGCCTAAGCCCTTATGTGAAATAACAATTCCCATATATTAAAGTGGATGGTTTTTGATAAGTCCACATGACTGATGTTCAACTC
>OFER01000011.1_pt1 | contig 14850 bp, 6 predicted proteins | sample 1521091 | NCBI WGS metagenome assembly OFER01 (sample SAMN04272335, study PRJEB24112) | coral metagenome | biome: Coral reef; feature: Shallow seawater; material: Coral tissue | host: Coral | place: China: South China Sea | collected 2014
TTTTATACTCTGATAAAACATAGGTTTTTGACCAATCAGAGCACGCGCAGGGTCCTATCTATTAAAATTAATTATTTTCAATTCTTGGCTTGCACCGTCACGCAATAAAAAATAATTCGAAAACCATTAAGTGGATAAAGTTAATGATATTGAGATATTTTAGGAGATTGATAAAGAAGACACCTCTCCAAGTTTTAAGTCTGTGCGTTTGCCTAAATTTCACAAATTTGACAAAATATTTATTTGGCACAAATTTACAGCTAGAGCCCGGTATGGAGCCGCCATGTTGGTTTATCTCCGTGCATGACGGCCGGAAAATGGTGACAACATCTGAAACTTGCTTTGGCTATCTAGGCGACTAATCTGTACTGATCAAACAAGCATTTACATAAGCACATTTCCTAATACTTCTAAATAGGACGAATAGGCAAAAATCACGAGATAAGTATAAGTTTTTCGACAAACGCGTTTGTAGCTTTATGTCACGTACCATCATAGCTCTGAAATTCAAAATGCTCTGGTTTCCAGATGAAGCAAGCTACCGAACTGAAAAGCTGTTAACAGATATAAATTTACCCCTCTTATGCCTGATGAGATTTTAGAAAATGATGACGTCACGTGCGAGTTTTTCTTCCCTTCAATTGGCCGAGAGCCCACCATGCGACCTGCACTGATAACTGCCTACAAATAATGGTCTGCTCATTCGTAGTACTGTCCAAACGTGTCTTGCTGCAATTAATATTCTTCTTATGCGTAATTGCAATCACATTCTCAAGAGAAAAACGGCTGATCGCTTCCCTGGGCTGCCAGGAAGTGACTAAATATCAAACTGACAAACTTGGTGATCGAATGATAAAATAATTATTATAAGGCTCTCTCTCTCACAAGGACTGTGAACTACCAAATTCGCGAATTTGATTTGCTTAAATCGATATTGACCGCGGCCTTGATTTTCCCATCTAGACTGGCATCTAGACCGGTAATGTTTTGCAGTGAAAATGTTGCAAACTAAAATGCAAAATCATCGGCTATTTTCATCTAATAATATTTATCTCTGCAAGTGCCAAAAAGCTGATGAGAGAAAAAGTAAGCAGGACGAGCAGACTTTGGAAAAATTAAATTCGGCTCATCGCCGTTCGCAAGCAAAATGTCAGTAAGTACAAACCAGTTACATTGCAGGAATTAAATTTCTCTTGTTTTTGTCATATACTAAACATCTTATTAACCGAGCTAAATCGTTCTGGGAGGATCTTGACCTCGGTCATGTGTACAGGCCTCACTGCGTTAGGTCCTACTTACGACCTCTGTCAAGATTCTCCCATACAGACCTCCTGCTCGGTTAATAAGAGCTAAGTAATTATCATTATTAAAAACTTGATCATGTGATAATGTAATTCAGGAGTTTTCATTTGCTTAGCCGCCATCAAGTATACAAGCGATAATAACACGCTCTAGAAATATAGGAAGTGATACGGGTATAAATGTGTGGAGTTTTTCAGTTTTTATTTTAGTTTAGTATTCTAAATTTTGGTAGATGTGAGATGATTATAGCCCTCTCGATCTATCACCGCAAATCAAAGGCGTACTCTTGGAATGAGTGTTAAATATGCTACTGAAAGAAAGGACGGAAGAGAGGTCGGAATATTTGAGTAAATAAAAGTGTTAATGCATCATAATTTCGTAGATAGACGAACTTATGGTTCCATGGCGACTAAACTTTCACCACCTGTATCGGTTTATCCAATTTTGAACTTTTCTTGCCCGTGTCACCCAGATGTAACTTTCATACATTTATTTCTAAAGTTTTAGGACTTTATAGTAGTTCCGTGCTTAGTGGTAGGGCCTTTGAACAAAACAACAACAAAGTGGCGAATCTAAGATGGGACCTGCCTGAATAACATGACGTAATTATCATATCATATGACGTCATCATCCAGTACTGCTTTTGCCAAAGGAAAATTGTACAGACGAACTATATATCCTGTAAGTTTTATTATAATTAAATATTCCTGAAGCTACACAAGAGAGAAGGAGGGGAGAGGAAGCGGAGATTCCTTCCTCCAAGTTCCGGTCACAGAAGGTCAAAGAAAGTTCGCCCTGAAATTAATTGCGTTTACAGCTCTAGGAGCGACAGTTATTCTGTAAGAAAGAGGGGAAGCTATTTAACTAGCTGCTACATTTGTGCTGAAGTTATTGGAGTTGACTAGATTTTGTGTTTTATAATGTCAACATAAATATTTGGTCAAAGGAAAAGCATCTAAGCATATCGAGGCATTACCACAATGACTTTTGTGATCCTGATTTCGTGATATTTTTGCTATTATAAGCTTGCTTTGTTTTTTGAGCACTATAAACCGAAATATAACGATATTGCATTCTGTGCGCTCTTTAATTCAGACCGATACTCTTTTCACTAAAGCATATAAGGAACCTTGGGGCTTGGCCATGGAGCTGTGAGCTGTTTGATAATTCATTAAGTTCGACTCAAAAGCCTTTCAAAGTTAAACGTTCGCCGACTGGGCGGTATCATTAATAAGATAACGTCAATTTATTTATCTTAACTGAAACATACCTTCTGGTGTACATGTTTCTTCTCGCTAATGCCTCTCACTTCACACCTGTTGAATCATAAAGAGTATTACATCAGTACTGACAAACTGATTCATAATACCTGTATTCTATATTGCCGTTAATGGGTCTCTGAAACCAGGATGTGACATAAACTAGAACCACGCAAAATGCACGCTACAACCCGGCATCAATACAAAATCAGCAAACTTGCTAGTTCTAGACCGAGTTTGCTATGATCTAGGTCTACCTAAAAGAGACTAACCCACTTTTTCGTTTCACTTACAATCTTCTACCGCTGACATTACTCAAAGAAGTTTGAAAAAAAAAAACAAAGTTGTCATTTGTTAGAGCCCCTTTAAGGTGGCCAGAGCTTGTGAAAGAGTGAAAAATTGCGTTTGCATGCAACGGCCGCCGTTTGAAAGCTACAAAGATACAAGTAATTTATCAAGTCTCAAAACAAGATAGAACATTATAAATAGATCAAGAGAAAGAATAAAACTTCCATAAATTCCGATGCGCTTTAAAGGAAACATTCTGGTGAACCAAAAAGAAATTCGCTCTACAAGCCTCTTAAGTAGCACTTATTACCTTTTCCTTGCTTCTACGACAGAAACTTATATTCTAACATCAGACTAAGTAAATGTATCATGCATATATATATATGTAATCGTACAATACCTGTTACTTGTAGAGGAGAGCTCAAGAGAGAATAGAACGATTCCTTCGAGAAGCTCTGATCTTCAGCGGAGAACGTCGCTTGCTGTAGTGAAATGAGGTGATCGTGTGCCCTTATATTAGAGATGTTGAGCAAAGTATTGACACTAATTAGTCATCAAATAACAAAAGCACTTTAAACTTTAAAGCTGATATCCAAACTTGCCCGTGGTCCGTGCAAAACTATTTTCAGATCACGCAAGCGGTAACATGTAGCTGAAAGCAATATCACCCTGATTTGTTTGTTTTGTGACGAAATCACTTTGTATCATTCATAACAAAATGGAAATCGATACAGCAATTAAGATATTGCTGAAACCACAATACCAATGGTTACGTGGACTTTGAAGTTCTCTAATGGAACAAAAGAAATTAAGCGTTTTGTTACGTAACTTAGAATGATGTTATGAGCGCGTGATGAGGGCGTTTGCCACAAAAAATAAAAAAAGAACAGTTGTCCCTGCATTTATTTTGAGTTATTTGTTGTTTTTACTTTTATTTCTTCCCTTTTCTTTTCTTTTTGAAGCTTGCTCTGACTCGGAGGTTGGGTTTAATTCACGCATGTCAGTTTGTATGTCGATGTTGTGCGCATGCCTAATCCTGAATCCGGTTGGTGATATTGTTTCAAGAATAGCAAGATCTCTTTGTACGTAATTGACACGTTACGAGAGCAATTTGGTTTTCAAAAGGCAATATAACAAATTAGCTTTTGAAAACTATGTGGTTGGTCTATTGCATAACAGATTTTCCCTTTCCCGTGACGTGTCACGCGACCAGAATGAACCAGTTAAACTATTGAAGGTTTTAAGCGGAAACTCAGGTTTGTTTATGTACATATTGTCGGATGAACACTTCGATTAAAAAGACATAGCTACAGCGCTGCTATTTGATTTGGTTTGATTTCAAGCTTGTACAGGATGCTGAAACAAGTGGCAAAAATATTCGATTTTTTTTGTAGATGTAATTATACCTCATACTGACTTAAATTTAAATCATGTTGACGTCGTCAACCCACTTCGGAGACTGATGGACTAACAAGTATTGGCGTAGTTTTTCGATCTGTGTACAAGTGCCTATTTGTCAAGATTTTTTTTCCTGAAAGTAAAAGCTACCTGTGTCTCAAAATAAATTGTTGAAAATCTGCTTATCGGAAGTCAGTTTTTGCGTGTGGATACTAAAGTATATCGTCGTACTTTATTTCATTCTTTTTGAAGATAATTATTTCATATTCGGGCATTAAATATCACTTTTATGATACGGAGTTTTCGCATTTGCATGTAGCAGTAAGCTTTTTAAAAGGCCAGCGGGAGTATACGGAAGAATGCTGGGAGTTGGTCCAGCAATGTAAACATAAAGCCGAAGAAGTTATCTTTCTTTTTTCTTATTTACTTTTCAATTTGTAAAGTCACAGTATCCTTTAGCTTTTGGCTTAATTAACATCTCAGTATTTTTCCAGACATGAGTGAATAATGTAAGACGCCGTAAATACAAGTATTCTTCTAGAAACTTGGCAGAAACTTACGATATTGCGCAATTGTTCAATACCGTTCATGAAACTTGCAGAAAATAGTCAAACAAATGAGCTGGTGTAATAAATTTTATGGTCATCATAGTGGAGTATGTATATAAGAAATAGAAAACATGTACCGTGTTTCTATCGAGTTAAGGAAACACGAGTGGAAGTTTGGGAGAACGGGAAATGCTGTGGGAACACGAGCCGTGGGCGAGTGTTTCCACAGCTTTTTCGAGTTCTCCCAAACTATTCACGCGGAGTGTTTCTCGGATAACTCGATAGAAACACGGAAAACATGTTCATTGTGGTCTAGTCCTTTTAGACATCGCGACGAATAAAAGGGAAACAGCTCGTTTACTTTAATCATCAAAATGTAATTAAATTATGTTTTTTCGCGCCATCGTTACGTCAACAGCTCCTGCTATCGAGTTCTGGAAACACGATTTTTAACCAATCTCAGCGCGTCTGTTTTCAGAGCTGCTTTCTAAAGATCTAAAATGCATAAATGAAAATTATCTCACGTTCATCTTTCAGACATGAATCGGACCTCATTTTCACACGATCTCACGCAACAATTGAGTTCCTCATATCAGCCTTTATCTGCACTAATTACATTACTATATGCAATGTTTGTGACTTGTACGATAAGTTTTTGATATTTCACTGAATTTTAGAAGTAAACCAAAAAGATAGCGTAGTATTGATCAGAATATCTATGTTGTAGTTTGTTTTATTGACAAATAAACTTTGTTTATAAAAACAGTATATATTACGACTTAAGCAGTAACAACACAATATGTTAAAGTGAGCAAGTGAGTTACTGCCAACAATATTGGCACCTGTCTAAGACTGAGATGGATATATCTAGGATTCAAGCTCGCCGCAAAACTGTTGTAAAACTAAATATAAGTGCATCAAAAGTGTTGGGCTGCGCCTACAGATATAGACAAGCGAAATCTCTTAGTTCTCAGTGTTGCAGCGAAAATTTGCTAACTCTTGGGCACATTAGCCGCAATAGAACACTAAAACTCGCTTATTCGTTTGTGGTTATATCTCTGTATAAATCGGGGTAGGAAGAAAACAGAACTAGAATTAAAATTTAGGAAAATGAACTGAAATGATTACAAAATTAACCACCCTCATTGAATGCTTGTTAAAGTGAAGAAGAAAGTCATTTTCATGAAATTAAATCATTAAGGACGATTCTTTCAAAAACTCCGATACTTTCTTTAGCTTTTTTAATTAATGTAAGGTAACTCGTATAAAACTAGAAGTTATTTTGTGTATAAATCACTCTGCCAAAAGCACCAAACATAACACAGAACACTGAACTAGCCAGAGCATGATATAAGCAAATCAAGAGAATTTACATTTTGATGATCGAAAGAAACGAGTAAATTTAATTTTTGTCCAGTGTTCGCTGGAATAAAAGGCTGGCAGAGAAATGATAGAAAGCATTTGGCATGTCTGTAGTAACACTTCTCGAAAAGTTTGGACAAACAGGAAAAATGGCTCAGTGTGGATACAATTGACTACGGTTTGTGTGCTTCACAGTATTTCTTGCTTGGCCGGACGAAGCTTTAATTTATCTGTGTTCCTATCTTACTGGATAGGTAACACTGACGGAAAATGTTTTCTGCCAGTTACCAACGATGTCTTACTGAAGCCTTTTCATGAACATGAACACTATAAAATTCGAAAACCATGAAAGCGTATACACGCACTGGAGGAATAGATGGTTGAGAAAGGAGCAACCTGCTCGCAAAAGAAACGCTTATCCAGTGATTATCCCTGATTATTTTAATGTAAAGGTGTACTATAAAAACAATACCCCAAACAGGCGCAGAAAGAAAGATAACTAGTCCAGGTTGATTCACACGCTTCGGCCAAAGTTCTGTTTTATCTCAGGCCAATACCTTCCAATTAGTTTGTGACCTGACGCATTTTTTAACTGGTCCAATACTTAAAGCATCAGTCAACCCGTTCTTTGAGGTGAGGATGCCAGAGCAATATCAGTTTAATGCTCAACTATGCTATTTTTTAAAACTAATAGACAAGATAAAAGAAACAAAAATTAACACCAAGCAACTCTGACTAGAGTGAGCAAGATCATGGAACAACTTTGATATCAGTCCGCAAAGCGTGCTTGGCCGATGCTTATCGTGAAATAACTGTTCCGTAATTTACGTAGCTTTAAGTTTGTGCGTTTTATAAACGCACTGCTTTGAATTCAACTTGAACCGGGCATCAGGCGGCTCAAAAATTAGTATTAGTTTCTCTCGAGCTCGAGAAGACACTGTTTTGTTCTGAAAGTAAATCAAGGAAATTGAAACATGACGTCATCGATATTGGAGCCAGTTCAAGCTTTTCAATGATTTCTAAAAAAAATGTGTATGCTTGGAGGTTTTAAATGAGACGTCTTCTTCGTAATAAAATATCACATACGTATTAAATGAAAATACATACAAGCAATACAAAAAAGGTCATTGCTTGTACGTATGCACCTGAAGAGAACGAAAAAGGCCGGTCTACTTGTAAAAAAGATCAACTGGCTTGAATTAAAGCTACTGTGATAAAGACCACCTTTATGCCGATAGATTTGACCCAAAAATATAAACTATAAACAATTCACTGCAGTCTAATGAGTGAGTGAAGACTGAGTGAAAATTATTATATTATGTATGATGAATGTAGCAAAGCAGCTATAAATTTTCGTGTCCATCGACAAAATGTCGCAGCAGTTCATGTTCAGTGATCTGACACATGGAGACGATAGCTCGTTTTTTCGCTTGAGTGACTATAAAGTTTAAATGTGAAAGAGTAAAGGGAAAATTGACAAAAAAAGGAACAAACATTTATAAAAAAAACTGTACTTAATTCATATGCTTTTAATCACGAGTCAGAGAAAAATAAGACGAAACTAGCATTAATTAACCTAACTCTGCAGCAAATTGCTGATACAAAGGTTATTTTTATGTACTAAACACACGTAATGCTGACGTCAATTCATTCAGTGGAACAAGGTACCGTACTGACTACATGCGCAAAAAATATGGAGCGGTATATTTTATTCTCTTCTTTACATCTGGACGACTAAAATCCATGAAAAATAGTATTTCGAATTCTTCTGAAATCTTGATTCGTCAATTCAAACAGTTAATTCGTAATCCACAATCTTAACATTTTGTAGTTGCTCGGAACAATCCTTTTGTGATATTGTCTTTTTGTCAAGCTAAGATCTTTCAATACGGCTATCTGTTTTCAAGGGCTGTTTAACCCAGTAGAGGGGTTGAACCGTTTGCCTTCTGGGTCAAGTATTTATTTCCGTAGAATTTTGCAGAGTCACTGATCGTCTTGTCGTCCTGTTTGCTCCTTGTTCAGTGCACGCGTGAGTGTGATACATCTAAGAGACGGCACCAAACACGCAAAGAACAACAACTTGTCGCGGTCGGTTTATGTATCTGCCCACCTGATTAACTCATAAGGGACAATAAAAGGGTGGATGCCTCGAGGCAAGCAAAGAAAATTGAGTATTATCATCAACAAATCGACATTTAAGTATAATTGTTGAAGAATCACTTAACGATGCATAAAGAAATCAAAACAAAATTTATTGCGCCTTAATGAACTCCTTTTAAAAATAGCCCGAAGAACTCCGGTATATATCAGTCCTGTAAATACCATATCGCGAGTTCTGTACGTGTCACAAAATATAATATCAGCAGTAAATCAAAACAAACTTCTCACAAACACCTGATTGGTTATTAGCGAGCCCTAAACCAGTGCGAAAGTAGGCCTGTAAGTGTTATGCCTGAGTGATCCTAATTGGATAGTGATGCGTCATTCAGCTCCAGGACTAACGCACACTTGAATGGCTTCCTTTTCTTATACAAGTTAAAAGCAAACAAAAACTTCTGTTTCCCATTATGTTTAAACATTATGTTTAATCCCTTACTATTTTCGTACAATTTGTTGTACCTACGCACCTTTTGCTTAAGAACAAAACTTCCCGTTTGGCTAACATACTCACAATATACACTTCATTTAGTCAGACATTCCTGGAAGCCGTCACGAATTGACGCAAATACAAAATATTGTCAAGCCCATTGCAGTCTTCAGTTGTTTGTTTTCTCTTTTAAGTAGCTCAGTGTCACTGCAATATCTTACAATCTATATTTATATTTTACAAAAGCTATGAACATTTATGCCGAAAAACGTTTATATAATAATAGTGCTGCGATAAATCAACTGATCCTTTTAACTACTATTTTCTAAAAGGCGGTTCGTACCTTCGTTCACGGATTTCCGAGTGAGCTAATAACAGTGCTAGTCAATTGTCTTTTCAGGGACATAATTCCTCGCAGAAGAATTATGTTTTTCGACATCAACGACTACCTTGCGGTTATCAGCTTCTCATCGTACGCAGCTCAATTCCTGCTTGCAGGAAATCTGAACAAGTCACTCTACCAGTGAATCACGAATACTTACGTATGAGGCGTGCCATGCATCATCTTGTGACTCAGTGGAAGTGTAACTACACACTTCCGTGATTTCAGCTGATTAGAAGCGTTTTATTTGTGCAAGATAAAAGTTTCCCAGGACTGACGCAACGCTTTTTCTCTTTACTACGAGCTCCGACTTCACTGTTGGCATAATAAGGATTCACATAATTAAGAAATACAATTGCCTAGTAGAGATAAACTGATAGCCCACATGAAAATACTACTCAATAGTTTTCATTTGAATGGTCACACAAGTTTCGTCCAAAAACCCGCCGCCTTGCTTGCTCGATAATAACATAAAAAGCATTGATTAAATCAATGTATGTACACTGACTTCATAAACACTTGTGAAAGCATGCGTAAACTTGACTACAAGAGGAAGCGGATTTTGTGACAAAAATAAAAAAAACTCCGCGTTTTACCTCGTACGTCAAAACACCACCGCTAAACTATTTTAGTTTCTATAGGACTGATTTGGTACACTCCTTAACATCGATGCCTTCTACAATATCAATAATTTTCTAGAATGCGTTAATCTTGCCCACATTTATAGACTGCTGACGGGCAGAGTGACGAAGAAACAGCGTTGAATAACGGATAATCATCTGGCAACGTGGTGAAAGGCAATTAAATAAAATGTTTATTTCTATCTCAATTATGCTATACACTGAACTGAATATTGCACTGTGTGCCAGTAAGCCTTAGTACCAGTTTGTAGAGTTACTCGGTTAGGATTTTAAATTGATATAGGAATCTAAAAGACAACTAGAAAGATTCCATGAGCGTATCAGTTTAATACCAGCGCACGATTTCAAGTTCAGTTGGGTTTAGTGACTTTGCCACTAACGCGATTTCCGATTGATTTCAGCGAACTCCTGTTTTACAACTGATGCCGTAAACTGTTTTTTTTATTTTATTTTAAGCGTTTTCCCAAGTTTTCCATCTTACTTCAGCCAGTTTCAGGTTTACCAAAGATCTACAAAGTCGTTTTGAAAACAACATCATCAGAAACCGTGAGTATATTGATGCCCAATCGTCACTAATTATGACTAATGTACTTTGCGTGATCATACTGAACCGTGGACAAACTCACTGATATAAATCTCCCGAACCAGACGTCTTCGAATTGAGAACTTAATTTTAAAACAATTATAAAATCTTTGCCTGCGAGCAAGGGATAAGATCAGTATATCGACCAATGGATATTAAATAAGGATTTAGCAGTTATAAAACAAGTTGCCACCAGCGGAGTCAAGATAACGGTCAGTTCAGAAGTTTCATGAGTGACTAAATTGACCCTAAATCAGTCTTCATGATATTAAGCCAAACAATTTTCTTGAAAGGTTTTTTTTACCATTTCATACCGTTTCAGTATTACAATGACCTGGAGAAAGCAATGACAATATTTGTGAAATTCAAGCATCTTTTGAAGAGTCCTTTACTAACAAACTTGATTCTGCGGTTTTCATTTCACACACGCGTAGGCGAGACATATTAGACATACTCGCCTTGAAGAAAGGAAGCGGAACACTTCTCGAGTATTAGTGTCGTCGGTGATGAAAAATAAACAAATAAACACTCAGTTTATATTTAAAATATTCTCATGCTTTAAACTTTTATTAGTACCTAGGCTGGCAAAGACGCCGAGGTTATTTCCCTCGTCATTATCAGACCTGGAACTTGTTACAATGTCATATATCGGCTGTAATTCCGCGAACTGGGAGAAATAAGCAGCTGAGGTGTGCATGTAATTATTCTTGCTGCTTTTTTTGTAGAATTATAATACGCTAAAGGACGGTGCGTAGATTCCCCAAGACAACTCGGCCATAAGTTATTAAGTAAGAAAGGCAAACTCTAAGGACTAGTATAGTTGAGATAGTATAGTAATGACTAATGACAAAATCACTGAGCTTCGGTTGGAGCAGCTAATATCTCTATGTTATTTCCATAGGTGTATTTTTTTTCAATTCAAAGTGGCAGACAATACTAAGGCCTAGGGATTCGGCACTCCACATTTATTCCACAGGTCTACCTGTGGCGTCGATATTACTAAGTGATGACTTACAACAGAACGAAGTCACTACTGTTGCGATACGAAACTAAGTCTTTCCTGAAAACCGTGGGGTTGAGTGACGTCCATTAACCTATTATTAGCCAATGAAATAGGGGATAGTCCGCCTTACAATGTTTATTTTTTGCGACTCGCCTGTACTTGCGAGGAATTAAACTTGCGAGTCCGTTTGGCCGCCGCAAGTTCAACTTTCGTCCGCTTGCGACTACTTCCCGGTCCGTTTGGCCAGGGCATCCCTGAACACCTCATAAGATTTTAAGGAGTTTGCATGTTGCGTGACACAGCATAAGTTTCACAAGAATCATTAATTTACAGACAATCTATATAACTTTATTTTAAGGTGGAACTTTTGAGCTGTTTTGATTGTTCCGACTGTAAAGATTTCTAACAAAAAACTCGTGCTAAGTGCTAAGTAGACAGTACTTTACAGATGAATCTTTATAGTCGACTGAATTCCTATCAAATGGGACCAAATCACATTCATTTTACGTTATTTTATGTTTCATTTTTCTGTTATTAGGACTTGATTACAAACATAATATTTCCTATTTTGTGTTGATGGTCGCAGCTTGTATTTCGCGTGGTTAATGTCACATACTGTTTCGGTGACCCACTCATGACGATTCAGAGTACAGGTATTATGAATTAGTTTGCCAGTACTGAAATAATGATTATACTCTGTATGATTCAACAGTTGCAAAGTGTTAAAGAGCGCGCAAAAATATATATATTTCTAGAGAAACCTGTTGTTGGAAACTCCTGATGGAAACTGGCTCGGTAAACATTTAATTTGCATGTAAATAGAATTAAATTACGCCAAAGACAACGTTTTCATTGTTTTTGTTTTGTTTTTATTTTTGCTGTTATTTTAATTGGAATGGTCCTCTTTATTTAGGTAGTAAATTTATATTTGATTACAGCTTTCCAGCCTAATAGCGTCCTTCGTTTGGAAATTAACCAGCGCATTTTAGTCCTCCAATATGACAATATGGGGGCCGGTAAGTAGTGTAAACAATTGAAACTTGCTTTGGCTATCTAATCGACTGATAAATGTATAATTTTCGACAAACGCCATCTTAGCTTTATATCACGCACTGTCATAACTGCGAAATTCAAAAGCGCTGGTTTCCAAACGAAGGACGCTATTGAGCCGGAAAGTTGTAAACAGATATAGATTTAGTACCTCAGTCTTAAGCCTAATGGGGTGACGTCAAGTGCACACACTCTATACTTGTTAGTCCAGCAACTCCGACGAACTAACTCCTCTAAAGCAGCATTTTAAACTGCTATAAAAAAAATTAAAACAAATCTCCTACAAAGAGGTTATCCTGAAACTCTTGGTAAATTGCATTTGAGGAGAGAAAACTCGCCCTACAACAGAAACAGAAACCAGACAGCGCGAATCTTGTCGTTTGTCACACAATATCCAGGCTCATCTGTGCCTACCTTATTCAACAACAGCCATTCCTTAGAAGGATTAAGATCCCCCATTGTCTCGTACAGAAGGGGCAGATTCTTAAAGGATATACTCGTGCGAGCTAAGCTTTAACTGGCTATTACACGTGGATGGGAGTCGCGCAGGCCCGGCACCCCATTATTATCATCATACAAAATTTTAATCGAAGTTTATAATAGCCCTGCACTCAGTGTCGATTTACACTTGGATCATGATTGTTATATGGTGTAGGAAACTTAAACAAGGGCCTTATGGAAAAGCGCCAAAGGCTTCAAAATTGCACAGCTTGTATCTTAATGTCTGCCAGCTACGATAGTAATTTGGATCATGTGTTCGGGACATTGGGGTGGCGTAAACTCAGTTATCGAATCGATCGCATCGTATGATAAGATGTACAACCTCCCCTCCCCCTCCTCTTTCAGAAATTCCTGGATCCGTCAGTACATCAATACTGATTGCGTAATGATTTGATTAGTGCTGATAAGAGCTGCTATGAAGGGCACAACTGCTAGGTGAGATCGCATAAAAAAACTGGTGCGTTTGAAAAGTGGTTCGGTGATTACATTTTTATTAACATTGGCCCTCAAGCTTTTTATTGCAGAAAACAGTGAGCGTGTTTCCATTACGTTTGTCTGAATCACGGCTGGGGGACGAGTTTCTGGGGTCAAAAATTGGAAATTCAGTTTACCTTGCATGCTGTTTCCCTGAACCAATCCAAGAGCGCGTTATATGCAAACCTTATTATAACAACTTGCAATGTTAATGACCAAGAGTTATTAAATTCAGGACTCGGTTAAGTTAGTTTGCCTACGTAAATCAATTTGGACTCCAACGTTTTCTGACCTACATGTTCGATGTCTCGTACTATAAAAGGAAGCATCAAGAGGCGAAAATAGAGTCACTTTGTTCACATTTTAGATCTGTCGTCTCTGGAGTGATTGACCGGCGTAAACTATTCTTCCCCCTTCGTTGAAAAAATGTCCTTTTTAAAGGAGATAACGGCAAAGAAATAAATTATCTCCTTACTCATGCAAGAATGTCAATCAATATATCAAATTAGCAGAAACTCACAGTTCACTTCTCTTGAAGGTGGGTGGCGGGTTTTTGAGCTGAGTGGGTAACCCATGGCAGAATAACCCATGCATATTCAAACATAGAAGTGCTCTCAATTTTAAGTTGCTGAAGTTTATTTCCAAGTCATAGAGTTATTTTACATTCTTCGTTGTTAGATTAACATTCAAAAACTAAGTATTGAAAATGACAAAAAAAAATTCTTGGGCAGCCACTTACTGAAAATTACTGAACTTAGAGCATAGATAGAACTCTTAATTACTAGAGTTTAACGCTTGAAGGGATTGAATTTGTAGCATATGTATCAGTAATGACTGAATTAGGAATGGCTCTAAAGGACGACATTTTTGTTCATTGTAAACTTCTTGTAAACCTTCAACTTGAACTGCAAAGTTCACCTAAGATGATGTTTGAATGTTCTTGGGTATAAATATAGTTTTTTAGGCTGTCTAAGATGACCAGAAGCATCAGAAAGTCTACCCGAAGATGTACGAAGTTTATCGAGGTTTGGCATCATATCATATATTTTTCATAGAAATTGTCCACTACTGATCAACAGATGGTGGAACACATCAACTTTTGCCCTTTATGTTGTGAAAAAATTACGTACGTTTCCTAAAAAAAAGGAGGATCGATCGATATTATACTTATCGACTTAGAAGGCAATTTAATCCTTTATCGATTATAATGGTTATATAACTAGCTATTCACCGGCTACGTGGGTTTTAACTCAACTCTGTTTCATTCAATGTTTACAGCAACTACATCGTTTTTGATTAACTTAAGTAAAAGCTTGCACGGACCACTGGAAATTCAAGAATGGATCCCTGGCAATGCTTCACGCAGCGACGTTTGAACCCCAACGAAGAGTGTGTTTGGGATATTTGGGACCTAGCAATCAAAACATAAGAAATTAATATTTCACTTAGTACTTGTTTTGCATTATAAACTA
>OFER01000012.1_pt1 | contig 14752 bp, 6 predicted proteins | sample 1521091 | NCBI WGS metagenome assembly OFER01 (sample SAMN04272335, study PRJEB24112) | coral metagenome | biome: Coral reef; feature: Shallow seawater; material: Coral tissue | host: Coral | place: China: South China Sea | collected 2014
ATTTTTTGTGGTGTATATTATCTCACTGTTTTAGTATATACTAAAACAACTATTCTCAGTGTCGGTGGCTAGCCACCTCCACTTCGGTGAATAGTTGTTAACTATTACCGAGTAAGTTACTTCAGAGGGCCAATAATTAATATTAACCATTCGGACTTCCAGAGCAATAAATATATTTTTAAGCTGTTGACCGGGCACTGTCCCTGATTACCGCACACGATCATTCTTAGATATTTTTTCAAAGCTTTATAACTCAAATTTTCTGAACAAGCTTGCTTTCAGAATTAACCTAAGGTTATTTTTGCAAACCCTTTTTTGTCTTATGTGCCTGAGAAATCAGAATACTGACATGTTGAGTATTATCCTTTTTTTACAATGTAGAATCGGACTTCTCGCTTTATGAGTAAACTGATTTAGTAATGATTACCTCTTTTTCTCTTGTTACTAGACTAGCCGTTAAGAAAGGTTCCGCCTTCTTTATAATCAATTGAAATCTATATACCGATACTCTTATTCGGAGTTGCCTTGTGCTCTTGGTCTAAAACAGACGTGAAACTATCTATATCAAGATGAGTTTTGCCTACAGACACATTCGTTTTCATGCAGTTTTTCATAGGGGCTCTTAAACAGAGGCAAATGGTAACTTGGAAATGGTCTCAGTTAACTTGAAGCTTCTAACCTAGGGGCTAAGTTGCTTCTTAACCTTCCAGGGAAAGGGGGTGGGGAGCAGGGAGCGGGTGGGAATGGAGAAATGTTCTCATAATCCTGAGAAATTTGTTGTCAAAGTTCTCGGTATTAATGCAGGCATCTTTTCTTCAGAGAAACATCTCACTGCTTCTTTAAAATGGATCATCAAAATTTCTTCTTCCAAAATCTATTAAGAATAAAATGTCTAGCTTCCAAATTTTTTTATGTATCATCACAATGCAATATCGTTTCCTAAATAGATAACAGCAGCGACCCGGAGAAAGAATCTTTAGCGCAAGAAATTGAGTTGGGGAAGTCACTGGAGGGAGACAGACACCCAAATATCGTCAACTTCCTGGCCTGTGTGTCCACATCTGGTAAGATAGGATCAGTAGGGTATTGTGCAAATAATAATAAGAACGATCATGCAGTTAAGGGACTTTGTCTTAATTATCACAAATGTTTTCAACAAATACCAAAAAAGCTCAACAAATACCGGGCAAATGTATCAGGCATATTTCACAATTCTGTAGCGTGGCTGGGAGACCAGCTGTGCAGAACGTTTCTTGACTCTCGTTGTTTTTGAGCAACCGTGTGTATATGATTGAATTATTTATGTTTTGTTTTTCTTGTAAATTCTAATTCGAGAAATCAAAGGTAGGGCAAAAAGGGTTTTATTCATGGATTCTCTCACTTGAGTCACAGCAGAAATCTTGTTTTTTGACCTAATTGGCTTAATTTATTTCTAGCTCCTATGATGTTGATTTTGGAATATGCACCATACGGGGACTTACTTGGTTACCTGCGGAAAAGCCGGGGACTGGATGACAAGTATTACAGCTCCGCCGAGAGTTGCCAACAGGAAGTGACGTCATACGATCTGCTTTCTTTTGCACAGCAGATTTCGGCCGGGATGAGTTTTCTTGCATCCAAAAAGGTGTGTGATACATTTTCATTTTCATCAGTTGTTACACAAGAAAGTGTTTATAAGCGCTCAATGTAAGCAGCGAGCGAAAAACAAGGGTGTTAATCTTCAGTGTTTTATGACGGGAATTTCCATCAGTTGCCGCGACTATAAGGACGGCTTCGACGATCCCTAGTTTTTAAAAAACCACAGCTAGACTGGGTCGACATCATCTAAAACAACAACTTACAACAACAACAACAACATATTAATATCAACAACAACAATAACAGCTCTTATTGCAGCCTCCCGCAAGTGAATTTGTTTTCAAATTTGACATACCTGTTTTCTATCCACATGAAAAAAGAATATATTGATAGCAAATAGATGATCAGAAACTAGCCAGTTAATTTCCTCGCGAGATACTGCGTACAGTAACATGATTCATTAATATTATATACACATGGAAGACGGCGAAGATCGTGAATTATTATAACCCTTAAGTATACGAAAGCGTGCCCAAATGGAGGTAGCAATCCCTTCGCATTATTATGATGCATGTATTTGTGAATTCGTCATATCAGCATACATTTCCTTTTTTAGATTCTTCACCGTGATTTGGCTGCCAGAAATATACTTGTGGGCTTAGATAAGACATGTAAAATTACAGACTTTGGATTGGCGCTGATAAGAGATAAATACCAGTATCTTTACTGCACTTCTATAAGAAAGGTGAGTTTTAAATTAATGGACAAATGTCTGTGTCGGTGTTTGAGTGCCAGGGCTCTCTCTTTCTTTCTCTTATCATACGCTCGAGCTCTGACCCAGACCTTCCATTCCTGAACAGAGTGTAATGACGTTACAGCTAACTCCTGTTCATGTTACAGGGCCGCCTGCCAATCAAATGGACGGCCCCAGAACATTTGTTTACTGATTCAGAGGAAAATGACGTGAGAGTGTCGGAGAAAAGCGATGTGTAAGTCAAGCTAATAAATCATAGATTAGTCTTCAAGTGAACCCGTGCTTAAGTCCACTAACCTCTCCAAAACAATAGCCCTTTTCACGGTTAGCTTTTCTCATTTGCATTGCAATGAAATCTAACATGTATGTGAGGCAATTTTGGGCTATTTCTCAGTTTTAGCCCGAAATTGCCTCGCATCCACGTTGGATTTCATTGTAATGCAAATGAGAAAAATTAACCGTGAAATGGGCTATTGCTTAAATTGGAAAATTTACTGCGATGATCACTCTTTACCTTCATGATTCCGACAGTTGAAACATTCGCTAGTTTCAGGATCCAGAGAACATTCCAACGAGTTTCCCAAAACACTCCAAAACACTCTACTTTTAAATATAACAAGTTGCTTAAAATCTTTGTGCCTCTTCCCCCAGTTTCTCAAGGCTTCGCACGACCCGGCCTGTATTTCGCTTCTTCCGGCGAAAGACCCATTGAGTAGGAAATAGTTGTTTTAGCTAGACTGAATTACAACATAACTTACATTCATACTTCATTTCTATCGTACGAAAGTCGCTGGTCGACCAGCCAGGAATACTGTTTGTTGCATTGCACAGGTAGTCACCTTCCTGTTCTTCACGTCCAGGTGGAAGACGAAGTATGCTATACAGCACTTCTTCCTTCCTCTGCAGTTTCCCCTGCAGTTTCCCCTGCAGTTTCCTCTGCAGTGAATGATGAATTCCTTCAGTTCCGTTGGTTATTGGTTTGCCGTTCTTGAGCCAATAAACTGTTTGAGGGAGGGGCCAACCGCTGAAAACGCACTTTATCTCCGTTTCCTCATCTTGGTTGATATCATTTGGCGAACTTGTAAACGGCCTCACAATTTTCAGTGCGCCTTGAGAAAAGAACAAGTAGATATTTTATTGAGTTTAGATATGTGACCATTGACAAAGACAAATGGTAAGGAATTCATGTACGTCTGTGTGCCGAGTACTTTAATTGATCATAAGTAAGAACCAATAAAAAGGAGAGAGTAATTGGACTTATTGCATAATTATAGTTCGATTACATCGAGTCAAGTATGACATCGCGACAGGTCTTGTGTCGTTGTGTCATGCCATGTTACACCATGTCATATCATCTCGTGCCATGTCACAGGGGCCGGGCGGATTTAGGGGGTAGGGATGGATTGGGTGACTAGCCACTCCCCTCTTGGAATAAGAAAACAAAACAATTGAACAAGGTTGTAAATACTCTGGAAGAAATGAAGACAAAGTCTCCTGATTATATTTTGTAGCCTTGACAGTAAACGGTTATCAATTACATTCCAGTTCTCAAATTGCAGCATATTCGAAACATGTCCCATTGATTCTACAACCCCAAGATACCATCCCCTCCCTACCCCCTTGAAAAATCCTGGATCCGCCCCTGGGTCTGATTTACAATGTAACGGTAAGAAGCAACCTCTTTCCCAGGGCTCTTCCCTTTGAAACTGGGAGGGGCGCCAATTTCAAAGGGAAAAGCCCTGGGAACTAGGTTGGGTAAGAAGAAAATTATTTTAATAGTTTTTAATTGGTACCAGGCTCGTTTCTCGAAGCTCCCGGTAATTACCGGGCCCGTTAAGCTGTTTTGTTTTTCAAATTGTACAGTAAAAGTTATCAGGTAAAGAAACAAATTGACTTCATCAGAGGTCAGAACACGCCTTACTTTTCTTGAGACTTTGATATCAAAATCTGATTCCGGGCCCGCGGTAAGTTACCGGGTCTTAAGAGAAACAGGCCCCAGGGCTGAATGAGAAAACACTTACGTGCTAATTTTACAGTGGTAAATCGACACGAATATTTTCCACCACTTTTCGTTGAGTTGGATTGTTCTAAAACCAGATTCGACAACCCCGTACAATTCTTAACTCGTTCCAACGCTTGCACGGCTTGGTACCAAGTCATGTTTCGAGCCAGTTTTCCTGTGATAATCGTACAGTTGAGAGTTATGTTGGAAGCTGGATTTACTGTTATCGGATCAGTGTACTCAGTCAGATGACATCCTGACAGGGAACAGGAAGATTTTATTGCACACTTTGTGTCCATCGCGAACGAGGCATCTGTCGAATGAAGAGAAAACAATAAGTCTACCCACCATGCATCGGTAGCCGGGCAACAGAGTTCGGAGATAAGCTTGGTTGCTTTGTGTTTTTTGCCCCATTTCATATCACGTATTTTCACTTCGGAGAGATCTTTCAAATTTAATCATTTTTACAATTATGGGCAATAAACATATAAAGGTAGATTATTTAAGTCAGGCAACTTTCTGAAATGGGCACTTTAGTTTCGTTATTGTTCCTAATATTCGTATTTCTCCATTCCCTTTTCATGAAGTTTGGCAATCGCTTCAGAGCGGGAAGAGACCCTGCTGGAGGCCTCAGCTCACCGAAATGTCAAGTCACAAAATCCAGAGGAAGAATGAACCGATCAGAACACTCGAACTTACTTTCTTGCCATATAATTAATTAAGGTGATTCCTCAGTATTGTATTGCGCATCCCTTCTGCGCTCGATTTTCGCGTCACTAGCGCGCGCAAATGAGCGCGTACACGTACACAACGAAAGAAATTTCCCTCAAGCCAAGCTCGATAGCGAAATGCTCGTTTTCGAGCAAGGTGACATACATTTTTTATTGCATAATAATAGTGTACATATTATCCCCTTTAATTTTAAAAGGTTTCTAAAATTTTTATCGGACGGAAAAAAGATAGAGGTGAAAACGTGCACAAAACTGTTATTCTGGGATATAATTTATGACCGCAAAAACGACTATACGAACGCTTCACGATTTTTGCACAAACTTGATCTGATATTGTTCCAGTGCTTGGTAGAGAACATTCAGGGAGAGTTTGAAAAAAAATAATCGCAACTTTTCGGTGGTGTTTGTACTGCGCTCGAATCTTTCCAGCTGGCACGACCTCCTGCTCGGGCCAATATTCCCCAGTCCAGCCCTCGTCTTCAGTCAGGAAGGGCTTCTTCATTACATGAGGCAAGTTAACGAGATCTCGCCTCACTTCAATTTCCTTTGGTAAACTACCCGTTTACCGAGCTATTTCGGCATCTGGGATGGAAAATGTTCCCATGTGATCACTGATGCCCGGGTGCTTCGCTTTCGCAACTTAGCGGCCAAAAGGCATAATTTTAACCTTTTCTGTACTTGCACTTAAAAGGTATGCGAATTAAATTTATTAGTTGAAGTCTCAAGGGTCAAGAAGGCTATAATGGTCACGAACGATGTAACTTTACAACTGGAACAATTTTGGTTTTGCTTCTTACATTTTCATCCCGGTCGACCGGGTTGAAATTTGCCATATCAACAGACAACAAAATTCGTCCCGGTAACTGAGCCAGCCCTGTTACCAAACTCATACAAAGAGGCCCTATAAGAAATTTTTTTTTTTGACGTTCGTGTGCAAGACTGGGAGCCAATTTGGAGCCTGACTCAGAAGTTTTTTCCGCGTCCCTTGTAAAATGCCCACTGCCCGATTGAAAACACAGATACTGTCGTCTAGATTTTCCTGTTAAAGGTGAATTAAGCAAAGTAATGTAGGAACTTTTGCAGTAACATGCATGCTAAATAGCGTTTATTTAAGTAGTGCAGGTTGCAGGAAACACCAGATGTGTAGAAACCGCAAATATCGCATCATTTGCGGGTGAACCAACTCCCGCTCCTGAAATGGGTTTTAATTAAAGTTGCAACTTGAGAGTTTTTGTTTCAAAGAAAAAGCACCGGCTTTCTTTTCTCCAGCTTGTTGTGAGATACATTCTTTATTCTTCATTCTAATTTTAAAACCATCAGCGATTAAAAGAAAGATAATTTTTGTGTTTTCATTTTTATCATTTTAAAGATCAAAACAACAATCATTAGTTTATTTTTCGTAATGTCTCGAGATGTCCTTTTAACGATGCAAATACAGTGCGCAAAACATCTTGCAGAAATTTAATTTCACAGGGAATTAAACAAAATTGTTTATAGCCTTCCGAAGGAAAGCTCAAGAGATTCGACTAAGCATTCGAAAACGCCCTTTGTCGTTGATTTTTGAAAGGAAAGATATCACACAATGCGCTGTTGATTAAGAAGTTCCTTGACGCCCATCTGCTAATCAAACAGTATTGGATAAAGAACATAAAACTCTTACATACCTGGGTGAAACATAGTAACATGGAGCACGAGGCCAAAAATATAGAACATCTTAGAAACTAAATGAGGGACAAGCTGCTATGAACAAGTAATAGTTGATGTTCATGGGTATAAACTTAAGAGGCCGAACAAATCCTGTTACCTGCTTGCTATCTCTGGAAAGTTCTTAACAATTACACTTTGATAGGACTTGCTCACGCCAAGCTGTTAATTTATGCATATTCATAACTTTTTAATGGATAGAACTGCCAGTTATGTTGACATTATTTTCTGGGATGAAAATTTCATCTTTTGTCGCTTGTTGAAAATAATCTTACTTATACTCAGTATTGTTTACTTTTAATAACCGAGCGATCAGTTCTCTTGTCGAAAGTAATTCATCTTTGCCTTGGTTTCAATTTCCCCGCTGACTGATTATGGGCTAAAAATACCCGTGCTACTTTGTCAAACAATCAGACGTAAGACCAGGCTTGATCACCAGCCGGTGTTCGGAAACTGAAAGAGCCCGCGCGCGCCTACCCTGAACTCACGTAGACAGGACTCGAGAAAGCGGCCGAAAAGTACCATAACGAATAAAAATTCGCTTGCTTCGCTCAGTTTTTCCCGTGCTTCGCGGTAGCTTCATGTGATTTGCTTCGAATTTTGATTGGTTTAGAGGATTTTCGATCTTTTGTGATTGGCCAGGGTGGTTATTTCTGCTGTAGATCAGTACGCCCCTCAATTGAAAACGTGAAACCTCTCTATTACCAACTCAATAACGTCATTCAACGACAGTTTCATCTATATGCCAATTTTGCTTACCAGAAAAGTTTTTTTTTCTTAGGATGGGAATAACGTACGAAAATATGTGAATGTGCGAAAGGAACTTCCTACGCTCCTTATTAAACTTTCAAATTAAAAATAAAACAAATGAAAAACAGGTTGCTTGTTCTGTGGGTAAACATGTAACCTAATCTGTGTGAATTTATCCTGTCAAAGGGGTTGCCGGTTTGTTTTATCTTTCTTCTCTTGTGTCACTCCGCTAAATTGAACTGTGACAAAGAAAAAGCGGTTTGGCGCCATGAAAACGATAAAAACCTGCTGCATATTCTGTGATGTTTGTTCACGTTAACTGAGTATCTTGAGCAAGCTTCTTAACCATATGGCACCTCATCTCAGTGCTCGAAATGTTGCTTATTGAATTTTGAAAAGTGGAGCAAGATTTTTGTATGAAACAAGGGGTCAGGAGGGAATTTTGTTGTGCGGGAATTAGAAAGTGAATTCAGAAATATATGTATTCCAAACTTATGAATGAAAATGTCGGAGTGAACTCATATCGTTTTCAATTCAATTTGAACGTAATAAATAACCGCAAAACGTTTTTCTAAGTATCCTTGTTTTTTTATTTCGAAACAATCCTTTGGTGAAAGTTATATTTACAAAAAAAAATAGGTGTTGTTTTCAGTGGAGACAATTAAAATCGCCCCCAGATAACAAGACGAAAGCCAGCGAGCTTGTTCACGCTAATTATTAGATGGAGCGCATTTTCTAAGGCTACTGCAAGGACGACACCCAGTAAAACTGTTGTGTTTCTATTTTACTTTGGAATTTCGTCTCTATTTGGAACTACCCAGCGTGCCTGTCGGTATTAAAACTTGCCTGCTGAATATGCTACGCTTTGTGTTCAGTTTTAAATGGAAACACGAAATGTTAGCCGTTGTGGTTCAGGTTATGCAGACGACGCAGAATTTGGTCATTTCACGTTGTTGTTTTGCAGAGGAAGGTAAAGAAGTGTACCAAAAATTGCACAGCTATTGTTTTCGCACGTGCACAGCTATTGTTTTGCTCTTCAAAGCTTTTGTTTGGTGACGTTCTCGTTGCCGTTGCCGTCGTGTTTTGTGTAAGGTCCATAGTTACGTGAAGCGCCGGACTTGAAATCCGAAGGTCACTGCTCTGACCACTTCGCTGGAGGTGTTTCTCGGTAACTCGTGGGCCATGCTTTTAAATACCCAACAGTAGTCTGCTTCCTGTCAGTTGGGATTTTTAAGCCTATTATGTTTATTTGGAACATTTCTATCTTTCAGTTTAAGTGGCTCGCCTGAGAACCAGCTCGCTAGTGAAAGCGAAGCCCATCGACCACTGTAAACATTCAACATACAACATTTTTTGACAATTTTTTTCAATACAACTTGGATCTCCGAACTTTAGCTAATTAATGCCTTGCATTTTGTGATAGTCGTTTTGAAGAATGTTTTTCTCGAGATATCCATCAGCAGATTCTTTATTAAAAGCGTTACAACGCTAGACTTGCATACAGGCGTCCAGGGTTTGAAAGTGACCTGCGAACGGAACACAAACAAAAACAAAAACCCACGCATGCGATGCAAAAACAAATTAAGAGAAGAATCTTCTGTTTGACAATGATATTGCCGAATTAGCCTTATGACATTTTATAGGAATTTTTCTCAGTATGTTGATCATTAAAGAGGGGGATTTTTGTCACCAATTATTTACATTGAGGTTATTAACATTTTGCGCACTGATGGTTTTTAAAAATTTGAATAAAAATGTTCCCTTTTGTCGGTATTTTTATCGGTTACTTGGCTAATGAAAAGAAATTTGAGAGCGCCATCTACCGTTAAAATGTCAGTAATTCTCTACAGAACTAAAATAAGTGATGATTCCGAAAAACTCTGGGGTCTCTGGTCTCCGATGCTTCTTGTTCACATTTTATTAAAGACACTGCAATTATATTGAGAAGTCCACAGGACTTGTCAGTTTGGGTAGAAGAATCACCCAGACCCAGACGCCATTCATGGTAAATATTTTGGCACGCTTACCTTTATTTGTATACTTTAATACTCTCCGATCCTGAATTAAGGTATATTTTTGAGAATTCAAGCATACTCCTTTCCAAAACAAGCAATTTGCGAAACAATGTATAATGCCTACTACTCCGCCAGTGATCCTTTACAAAGCCAAAACGCAATTTTAGTAAGGACGTTATGTGTGTAGAAAATTAACTACCATCATTAAGCATATAATATGTCGAGGGGAATGACACCATTACAAGCCAGCTCTTTATTAATATTAGCTAAAGCAAACAATAGATAAAAAACAAATTAAATGCCCCTAGATCAACAGAGTGGTGCAGATGAATGAATGTACCAGGGAAAACACAACAAATTGGACCATTCACAGCTACAGCTTTGTGCAGCTTGGGCAATGCTACATTATATTTCTCCATACATAACGTTCTGATTGCAATCCTTGTTGCTGGCCAAAATGATCGTGACCTCTAGAAAAATGGAATGACTTCACTTTACATTGAGAAACACTTAGCCCAAAAGCTAGTTTGCAGGTTTTCCATGAAAATTCGTCAAGATACAAAAAAGAAAAAAATGCTAAAAAAATAAAAGCATCAACTATTTACAATGCAAGAATCTGTTACAATGTAAAAATGAAAAAATCTTCAAATTGATTGACACCAAGATCTAGACACCAACATCATTACCAGGGCCTACTTCCCTTTCAAAATGGCAGACAGACGCGGAGAAAAACGATACCTGAGTTGTTTAACACAAGCAAAACTCATGGCTCGGTACAAAAAAGTCGTAAGTACAGTGTTTTTCTTTAATAGTTTATCTCTTTATGGCATTACCATTATTCCATTTTTATTCAACAACTTAATTTCATTTCAGAAAGATTTTTCCCAAAAAACCGTGAGATTGGGAGCCTTGTCGTGAGACCGTGAGAAATGACAAAAAATCGCGAGATTCACGGCAGAACCGTGAGAGTTGGAAGGTCTGACTTTAGTACCCTCTACAAGTTGATGAAACTTGCGCAACACTATAATCAGAATGGGAGGTTTCCACATCGCACTTAACTACCTAGCTCTCCTCGGAAAGAAGAATGCACGAGCAGGCTTGGCAGATCTGCTTATTGAATCTGGAGTTTGTGTAGCTGGCATCACTTCAGTGTTGATGCTTGGCAAGTGTACAACAGGGGGATTCGTGCCCACAAGCTCAGCATGGAAACACTATCTAGGCTTTTGTGGCAGGCGTTCCTGGAATGGCTGTCGAAGCAAGACAATGGCCTGGACGACTGGACAAAGCACGTTGTTGTCAACAGAAGTAGTAATTGCAGAACCACATTGAAAACCAAAGAATTCTCAAAAGATGGCTAGCTGGATTTTCTATCTTGTGTAGAGCCGCTGACGTCACTACTAGAAGCATTCAGATCTGAAGGGAGAAAAAAATCCAAAGCCCTCCGCTTCTGGGAAGACTACATCAACATGATACCGGTTCTTCTGCAGTTCATTTAGACTGAACGAACTGGAAACTGGAAGCTACACCTCACCGTGACGGCCACCATGGTTCCCCATTTTTTCGCTATGGACCGGATCAAATTTGCCAGGTGGCTTCCTTTTTATCTTTCCGATATGAACATGCTAGAAACCAACCATCCAGAAGTTTACAAAGAGTTCATCAATGGAAACATAGTGTGAGTCAGTCAAAAAAGCCCTTTGCACAAGTCTGGACGGACATGGTCCTCGAGCAGTCTATTAACCTAGATTCCAAGTCCAAAGGTGATATAATTGGCATGAGCACAAAAGATGCGGTAGATCGATGGTTTCTGACCGTCCACGATAGAGCTGCCATGACGCAGGCGGTCAAGGCAATGTGTGGCTTTGAGAACTGTGCTCGAATCGGAACTCATAAAGATACAGGACCTTCGAGATTGGCATGGGATGAAAAGGATGTGCAGAAATTAGCAAAATACTTTAGCAGTGGACATTCCAGATGACATTCAGAATGAGACCAAACCGATACCTCTGAGTTATCTTGCCTCTGGTGTTGTTCTTCCAGATGCTGATGCAGACAGGTTTATAGGAGCGACAGAGCTAGGCGGGCAGAGTATGGAGAGGTTTATTTCGTCAAGAGTGAAGAGCAATGAAACAAATTTCTGGGATCCGATCTAATGGCTGAAGATCAAGTCGTTCCGTTCAGAGGCTCAGACAACTGTGATAAGCACGGGCCAGAAAGAGAAACTTTCATTGGTAAATGCAGATCGTGAAATCTTTGGTCGCCTTCTAGTAGCAGAGAAGCACAGAGACATAATCTTAAAGAGGTGCTTTCGTATGAGCTATGCAGTGTGCCCATTTCACTAGCACACCAAGATGGAACTCTCCGAAAGACAGTTAAAAGAACCTTGATACGCGACGTCCTTCAAGCCTTCCTTGTTTATCCCTACAGCATACCTTATCGATGCAATGGCCTTAATTCAAATGTCAAAATCTGCAGGAACTGCAACATTTGGAGAGCTGTCTGGGAAATATTCAGATATTGTCATCAGTACTTTAAGTCGTAACTGCTACACTCGAGTGGACCTTGTATTCTATTAGTATCGTCCTGTCTTTATCAAAGCACATGAACGCAACAAGAGGGGTGAATCGAACTCCGTCGAAGTAAATATCCATGGTGGATCCACACCAACTCCGAAGTACTGGACAAAGTATTTCCAACCTGAAGAACAAAGAAAACTTGGCCTCGTTTCTTTGTGATGTCTTAAGTCAACACCTACCTGAACGTTTAGGCCCTTAAGGTCTTCCTTGCTGGCGGATTAAAGGATGGGTCAAGAACAGTGTCCCTTACCCAAGGTTCCATTGCCATAGAGTCTAACTTATGTTTAGACCACGAAGAGGCAGATACACGACTGTTGCTTCACGCTAACCCGGGATACTAAGCATGCAGCCAACACACATTGACGGATTGTCATCCAATCGCCAGACACTGATGTGACTGTGCTTTCAATTGCACATTTTGAAGATTTGTCCTGCCAGCAGTTGTGGTTCTGAACCGGTATTAAAGACAAGCAGAGATTCGTTCCAGTCCATGACATTTAGCATTCCCTTGGCTACCTTCTGTGCAATTGTCTGCGGTCCTTTCATGCACTTACTGGTTGCGACTCAACAAGCGCTTTGTCTGGAATAGGGAAGAAGAAGGCCTGGAAGCTGTGATCAACAAGAATCAGATACAGGGCGATCTCAGCAGACTAGGAGAAAGTTCCTCTCTACAAGACCCTGTAAAGGAAATCGCTGAATCTTTCATCTGCTCTGTTTATGCGTCTGGGAAAAGCTTTGTGAATGCAGATGAGGCCCGATATTTCCTTTTTTATCAAGAGGAGTCTGAGGAGTGAGGACCTTCCTTCACATCAGTATGCCTTTGTCATCATATTGAGCGAGCAAACTTTCACGCTTTTGTTTGTAACAAAGCTCTAGTGTCACTTAAGAATGTCCCCTCGCCAGAAGGAAATGAATGGAAGTTGGATAATGACAAGTTAATTTCAGTTCTGATGACAAGACCTCCTGTTCCGTCAGGCATTAATGAGCTGACATGCCGTTGCACAACGTCCAACTGCAAACGCAACTGTAACTGCAAGATGAACAATCTTGCATGCACCGAGGCCTGCTTGTGTATGGCAGATGACGAAGGATGCTGCAATCCTGTGAATGAATACCTTTTTGTGACGATTCTAGTTAGATGCTGTAAAACTGTGCGTACTGATATATTCCTCATCGAGAGTAAACGTTTTCACAGCTTGAAGTGAAGCATGTGTTGCTCGAGTTTTGCTTCGTTAAAAAGTACACTAACGCCAGTAAACAAAGATTTAGTAGTAATTGATACACCCATCATATCTAAATATATATGGGAGAAAATATTTTTAGAAAATGATTGGTTAAGCGATGTTAGTGTATGACAGATGTATTAAGGGTGCACTTCAATAAAAAACTCTGCTTTGTACAAGTTAAAGTTTTCATCTTTTTTTGTGTAAACTAATAGCTGTATATATTTTCTTTGTTGTATTACCAAGCAAAAGTAGAAATACGCATCATAACATGCCAAGAGTGTACACGTTTCTTATCTACACTTAACAGATTATCTTTGGAGTATTCATCGGTCCAATACAGCCGTAACTATATAAAACCATGAAATCACGTCCTAACCGCGAATGAATTTTGCTTTATGCCAGAAAAATTCAATTTGGTTAATATTATCAATGGTAACCGTTAACATGGTAATGAATAAGCGCTATGAGGACTAAGCACTGGTTGAGACTCTCATTTTTTAAAAGTCACATTTTAAAATCGGTGTTTGTTTTTGAAATTTCATGTGTATTAAGCCCGTTTTGGTCTCAGCCTCGTTCCCGTGCTGACGACTACTTGCGCGTATTTCGCATATTTCGGTGCATCCAGGTGGATCTTTTTTACAAGAGTCGACATAATAACATCTACATGTTGTATTTGAAGGCTCAAAGGATAAATAAAATTGGTTGTTTAGACATTTAAAATAATTGAAACTTGCTAGATTTGCCTTAAAAAGTGACTTTTTTGATGAGAAATAGTCACGTGACATGTCACGTGACCTGGTTTAGGGCCCATTACCACTCAAATTAGAGCTGCACACTTTCTCAACACCTTTAAGTGTTTTCTGGGATATTTTGATAAGAGTCGCTAGGTTAACAGGGCAAAAATGGTTTAGCCTCGTTTCTATGTTGAAAGCCAAATTTGGGAAAAAGACCCCCATTTATCTCGTTAGTGGTACCACAATTCATCACTACATAGTACCTAGTCTTAAAGAGCAGTTATTCTTCTATAAGAATCCGGTGCTAGACCTTTTCTGTCGGGTGGGTTGAACGAAACAGTATTTTCCCGGTACTAGCTCCTTGACTTTTCCTTATATTTTTTGTCGCAAAAAATGTAAGGGACGCCTGATCGCAGGTTAGGTCGACCCCCTCACTGATTTCTACGAAAAATCCCCTATTTTTCCAAGAAACGAAACATCTTACTGCAATTTAGCGTGTTGAAAGCTCTAAAGGCTGGGGCCATTGTAATGTGTACTCCCGCAAATTTTGGATAGGGGTGTGCCACGAAGGTTCTTAAACCCTAACCCTAATTAAGGACTAAGAAAGCGAAAATTGATACCCTTTTCAAGGCCCAAACACGAAAAATGACACCCTATTCAAGGCAATTAAACCTCTGTTCTT
>OFER01000013.1_pt1:0-2500 | contig 14652 bp, 8 predicted proteins | sample 1521091 | NCBI WGS metagenome assembly OFER01 (sample SAMN04272335, study PRJEB24112) | coral metagenome | biome: Coral reef; feature: Shallow seawater; material: Coral tissue | host: Coral | place: China: South China Sea | collected 2014
CCGATGATTGGGTAGTTTGTTGATACCATGACTTTGGCATCAACCGGTATAGAGTAGTTGTAATGACCCATCAAATTGTGAGTCTTGGAAAGTACTGGAAACTGTTTTCAGCCACCTTAAACAGCATGAATTTTGAACAGCTTGTCGATACAACGACACGTCCAGTGAGTAATACGTACCTTGACCACATATATACCAACAAGCCACAGCGAATCCAAATTATTGTCTGTCCTACTTTCCGATTATCTACCAGTCTTCGCAGTAAGGAGATTCAACTGTAATTACGAGCGTAACCGTAAACAAAAAGGTAACATCTACATCAAGTATCGATACATGAAAAATTTTAATGTGGAACAGTTTAATGCTACACTCAAAGAAACCTCAAGGGACTCATCGGTGTCAATAAACAACAATCAATTCATTGCTTTAGAATTGATGGGCAAAATATTGTAAATAGTAAATGTTCACTTCTCAACAATCGCAGACAAGCTGAGGAATATGTTACCTGACATGCTGTTTGACACCCCTAAGCTGAGTAACTTTTTAAGATCACAGAAGGATGAAAGCGCAATCTTCTCGATTCTGTCAATATCAGAGACATCCTTAGCTATCTTTTAAAAATCAATTCCAATAAATCTACTAGCATTGATGATATCAGTTCTCGAATGCTTAAGTTGGCTGCTCCATTTATTGCAATTTCAATTGCAAAAGTTGATCAACCTTTCTTTTTCTTTAAACATGTTTTCCACCCACTGGAAAACTGCCAAGGTGACGCTGATTTTCAACAGCAAAGACCCTGCTGACGTTACAAACTATCATCCAATTTCCATTTTGCCCATACTATCGAAGATTGCTGAGAGACATGTTCACCACACACTCTACAGCTGTCTGTCTGAAAATGACTTTATTTACACTACAAAACCAGATCTTTGTCCAAGACATAGTACAGAAACCGCCCTGATCAAGGTCATCAATGAAATCCTATTTAACCTTGACAATGATTGTGTTAGTGGGATGGTCTTGGTTGATTATCGTAAAGCGTTTGACATGATAGATCATACCCTGTTCACTGGGGGAAATAATTTAACTGGCATTTCAGCAATGCTAAACTGGCATTAAATCCAACTAAATATTTAAGATGTGTTTAAGAACATTAAACCTAGCTTAAAAATACGCCTGTATTTAAGCCAGGCTTAAATTTGAATTAAAAGTGCATTAAACATATACCAGTATTTTAGCCATGTTTAAGTTTAAATTAAAGGTACATTAAATCTAGAGATAGATTTAAGCCATGTTTAAGTCTTTTTTTTCATACTTAAATTCGTTAAAAGATTTAACCTTTTTTGAGTCTTGTTTAGCATTAATAATAGACCACTAGTTGGATTTTACTAAATATATGTGCTGGGTGCTAGATTGCGCGTTACAGTTTTGAGCGCCAGCTGGGTTTACTGTGTTGTGTTCTTAGTTTGGGCAAGACAAAAGGCAACTAATTTCATTCTCATGAGTACATGTATTCTGAACAACCCACAGTTACATTTACAGTCGGCACAAAAACAATAACGAAAAACAATGAAACGCTTGCTACGCAGGCTATGAATATCCTTACTTGAATGCTTACAATATTGCAGTATGCACATGCAGGACTACTGTACAATACAGGTCACCTGACTTACGCTCTCTACAAGTCAGAAAAATACATCATGCAAAACAGTTGTTTTTCTTTTTACTCCATGAAATTCAACGGACTGATAAAATACTGGCACGACGCTGAATAGGACAAACTGCCATGAGCTTCACTTCATCAACAACTAAATAAGCCCCAGTGAAAAGGCTATGAATTCTGTGAACAGGTAAAAAGCAGTTTGGGGCTTTAGCTTCAAAGTTGCTGCCATCCCACAAACAAAGGGAGTTAAAATTGCCCAAGCATTGTTGGTGTGGGTGTTTTTTGAACCACCGAACATAAGCAAAATAATGTTCTCTTTCCACACCATCAACAGTCAATTTGTGGCACATGAAATACTTGACAATCCCAGGAAATAATGGAGATTCTGCACTGATCTGACCCTCACCATCATGCCATGAAGCCAGTAATCTAGCGCTCCTTAAAGACCTAGACTCAGCACTGGAGCCAAACTTTTCTGTACCGACAAAAATTGATGAAAACTTCTTAATTGTGAAGTGAAGATCACAAATGTTAATGTTCATTTCTCCAGGATACAATGTCTTGTAAACAATCAGCAAGGCAGCAATGTCCTCAGATGTTAACATATCTGTTTGGTAGGAGCCAGGAGCCCGTATATTGGTATTGTTGTACCATAAAATATTTGCAAAGTTGGTCAATTGAGACAACAAGTAGTACTGTTGCACTCCATCTTCTGTCAATGGCATGGTCTTTTTCTCATTCCACCTGTTGAAGATTGGAATAAATTCCTCGTGGTAAATGGTTGGCACATTTCCTGCAGATGGCATTAGGAAGCGCTCCTTTAAGAAGTCTCGCATA
>OFER01000013.1_pt1:5000-14652 | contig 14652 bp, 8 predicted proteins | sample 1521091 | NCBI WGS metagenome assembly OFER01 (sample SAMN04272335, study PRJEB24112) | coral metagenome | biome: Coral reef; feature: Shallow seawater; material: Coral tissue | host: Coral | place: China: South China Sea | collected 2014
CCACCTGTAAGAATGTACATGTACATGTGGTGCTTATGAACCTGCAGGATATAATTTTGGCATTTAACCACCATTTTTATAATAAAAACCTGTAGAGCATAAAAAGGGAAACAGCTTCTTAAAGCTATTAAGTTTTGTCACATTGTATTGAGCACAAGGAACATGAAATAGATTCACAGGATGCTGAGCAGGGAAGTTAGATAAGTGGAGAATCTTTAGCATCTTTGTTTGGCTTTAATTTAATCGATTTTGTTTGCCAAAATTTCCGCCTGCTGGTACTATTGCTAAAACATTTAAGCCAAGTTAATTAACATGTAACGGTAGACTTTACCTCTTTTCTATCATCACAATCTGCAGGTTCTTCGCCAGTATCCTGGTTAAATACATGTAGGTCACCCCTTGCATCTTCTTTAGTATTTGTTTTACCTTAAAAAACAACATAATTATCCATAATTATCTTCATAATCACATAGTCTGAGGTTCAATGAATAATTCTATGATTATCGCTATGGCTATATGAGTGGCAGCTGGCCAATTTTTTTAAAAAAGAAATCCATGTAGTAAAACAACCTAAAAAAAAACCTTTTAACAGGTGACCCCCAAGTTGGGTAATCCTACAGAAATCCTGACCACTGTGTCATCACAGCTGGCATCCAGTCAGTAGAATTACAAGTACAGTATATATCATTTCACCATTATCATTATAGAAAATTAACCATAAACAGGCTAAGGGAATCTTAACTACACGTAGAAAACAGGTTTGTTCCAAATCACAAGTTGGTGTTCGAGTTAAATTGTTTCTGCGATTTGAAGTTAACAATTCGTTGTCTGTTTTAAATGCTGGCCATTTTACTTTTGCTGCTTAAGGATTTCATAATATTTCCTCACGCTGCCATGCTTATTTTTTGCAAACTTTAATGGCCTCATTGCGCAGGTTGGAGCTAAAAAAATATTACAACACTGAGCTCTTTGTGACTTGTTCATGGTCTGTCGAGCAAATGTAAATTTTGTTCTGAAATTGAACCTTGTAGCAAAGGAAAAAGACAAGGACAAAAATAATGTTACCTTCGGTTTGACATTCAACTGTATTTAAAAGAGGAGCAACTCCATCATCTTCATCTTCCTTGTCAGATCGGCAAGATTCATCGGGCAACCAAAGTTTCCGGCGGCGTTTCCGCGTTTGTGAATCACACTGTGTTCTTGCATGTCTTCGGTAAGAAGAAGAATGTGCAAAAGTTTTTCCACAAGTATCGCACTGATTGGTGAAAAAAGAAACCGGGGTTTCGGCACTTAAAGAACCAAACTCTGGGTTAAAAGAAACTGACGCCATCTTTGCACTGAATTGTTTTTACACAGCGGTCCTTTGTGAAAGAAGACGCGCAACGCATAGAAATTTTTTATGCGCACGCATGTGAGAAGTCAAACTCCGTGTCTTGGTGCTGATCAAAAGGCACGTGGGCTCTGAATATTCCCCTACGTCATGAATTGTTTCATGGAGCGTCCAATCGAATACCACAGCTATATAAATCGCGGGATGTTTGATCTCTATTGACAAGCTCGCTGAAGTTCAGTACAGTCGCGTTTGAGTTTCCGTCGATAACCTGTGCTTTCATCACCTTTCATTCGTGTACGATCGCAATGGCTACGAACCAGAGCAGTGCAGCCCAAGAGAGGCAACTTATTCTCATGGAGAGAATGAATAGGCGGCTCGATTCTATTTTGGAAGGCCAGAAGAAGCTGGAAGAAGCTAATACCAACCTTCAGCTCGAAAACACGAAGTTAAAGAACGAACTTGCCAAACAAGAACGCCGAGTTATCAAGAGCAAACGAGGATCGAAAAGCAGAGAATCCTGTGTGGAAATCCCTAACGATTTAAAGGTAAAGTATATTTTAATTTTAATCTTCTAAGATCTCAGAAGTGGCTTTCGATCTAGCATTGTAGATCACAAAGCGAGGTAGACGCCAAAAACGTGTCTTCAAAGAGACCGCCAAGCCTTCCATTATGGATATCCAAATCATAACTTTCAAATGTGAAAAGGCCATTGAAAAGGAAAGGACTTATTGTGATTATAAATGTATGTGAACAGGCGTAATGTTAGACAAGTGCTATCCTCACGAAAGGATAGGAAAGTCAGGTTGTTGTTATTCTTGGCCGCCTTGAACACAGTCAAACCGGAGTTGAGATGCAAGGCTGATTGAAATTGTAAGTGATTGATTGAAAGGGCTTGCTAAGGGGGCTTTGATTTACATGTACTTGCCCTGCTGGCTTTTCTCCCTTCGATCATTTCTTCTTTTTACCCAAAATAAGGATCTGCCACTTGGTTCTTTTTAGGAAGCTTGGTTTGTTATTTTTATAATCCCTGACAGCCTGTTGGTCTTCAAGAACTTTTAAAAGGCTCTGTACATGTTTACTATGATTTATATTCTATGAAGTGGAAATGGTTTCATAAGTTTCTTAGTTCCAAGAAAGAAATTCCATTTTATTTTCACGCAGGATGGCTTCGATTATTAAGAGAGAGGTTCAAACCTCTACTAGGCATGCGAAGCAGAACAGTTGAGTCACAGTTGACAGAGAGACATAGAGTAAAATATGTTTTTTGATTTTTCAAGTTACAGATTATTAACATTTTTCAATTATTTTTCAGAAGCGGTTTCGGTTCATCTACCGAAAGATGATTGAAAAGAAAATCACACAAGGCTTCATTGTTGAGGAGGAGTATGTTCACAAATTTCTTTATGTAGCTTGCTTGCTTGCTTGCATACAGTTCCCCACACTGAAAATCAGAGAGGGGATGTCTGCATGTTATTGTTGATAATAATTTCCTTGCAAATAATTATTCATGCATTAAAACCACCAATGTCACAGCTTGTGATGGGACATACAGGACAAGAAAGAAAATGACTTTTATTTGCCCTTACCTTGTTCATGCACTGCAACAACAACAACAATCTTTATTCATGCCCAGAAATTATAATAGTATAGACTTAAATATCATCACTTACAAGTGACAAATGTAAGAAATTCCATTGTGATTTCTGAAGAAAAATGGTCCCTGAAATATGATAAACTGTAAGGCTATAACTGATCAGAGTTTATCACTTAATGTCCGCATGGAAATTTGATACAAGTAATACTGTCTAATGACCATTATTGAATGAACCATTCTGTTTTTCTGATAGTCCACAGTCAGAGGGAAACCAAGGTATCCTCACAAGAATTAAGGAGATTTTGAAAAAAGATCATGGTGGAGAAAACTGCCCGTGGACAGATTTGCAAATGGAAGGTAGGCTATACATGTAAAATTTTACAAACAATTAATTTTTGTAGTTTTAACACTCTAAAATACAATTATGGGTCTTCTTCTGATAGAGCCAAAAGCAAAGAACTGAAAGTGTGCAGATAAAAAGCATTGAGTGACTTTTCATCTTAGCAGTTTCTAGTTCAAGGCCTTATGTGCCACAGGCCACAAAGGGGAATGAGTGAGTGAGTTAGTTATTCCACACAACAGGCACAGTCAATTACAGTGTAATAGAAATTGCTATCAGAAATCTATCAATTCAATATATAGCTGCCATTACAGTTGAGCCTGTGGTCATACAAACGAGGCACATGGGTCAATACAGTTAACAAGTTGACGTCAGTTTTTCATGTATCTGTCCTTTTATTGATCATGAATTTCATCCTGACATTGTCAAAGTAGCTGTGGATCCACAAGGTGATAGCTGAGTGGAACCACAGACTACTTTGACAATGTTATGACAAAATCCATCATCACTAAAAGGACGGACACATGAATAACTGACATCAATTTTTTTTTTGCAATAGCAAACTGTCAAATTGTCTGCTCTCACTCATTTGCCCCATCGTATAAATTATAAATTCATGTGTCTCTCCACTTATTGATGATAAAATTAGCCATTGAGCATGCGAGAATTTCCGCAGTTATCGTAAAAAGCAGCTTTTGATATCAATTGCAGATTGCTATCAGTTGATACTGGCAATCAATAACTTGCAGATTTATTTCTTTATCAATCGCCATTGACCGGCAAAATCGATAACAATGGAGAATTCCTGTCTTGAGGAATATAGACTATCATCGATTTATAAAAAAATTAACAGAAATCACCCAGACTAATGGCGTTGTTATTGTGTAAAACAATATCTGGAACAACACAAGACACAACCATCAATCAATCATTATTCATCTTCAGTATGCTACTGTGCCAGATTGATTGATATTGATTATCAGTTTATTGATTGGCTACACCTGGTATACAGTACCAATTAAAAGAGCTTGTCGATAGGCAATCCTAACAAGAGATTCAACATGTTATGCCTAGCACTTTAGACCTTTCTTATTACAATTTAGGACATACTTGTATTTACCTCAACAGCTCAGTTCTATCGCTACTTCAAAACTCTTAAAGAAAGAGACCAAAGGATAAAGAAAGGGAAAAATGAAGAGCACAAAGAGAAGTGCAAAAGGAATAGACGTCTGCTAAATGTAAGTTTTACATGTATACTGACACCGAAGTGAATTTTGTGAGCAATGAATGATATTAACTCTTGGGGTTTACTTATTTTTGATGGATCCTATAAAAGTGAACACCAATATTGCATGTTATAGCAACAAAGGGTTTATCCTGCATGAATTCTTTCAACTATACATTGAGGACATCATGGTATCTTGCTCTTTTTTGTTGCTTTAATATGAAATGTAAATAAGCCCCAATTGATGCAAAGTTGATTTTGTTTAAAGCCTTTTTCGGATGAATTATCTTCCAGATGCATAGAGGATATTACATGACAGCGCGTGGATATGAATTTTATCTTTGGGTGTTCAACTCGATATCTTACGAGTGAGCGCAGCGAACGAATGAGATATCAAGTCGAACACGAGAAGATAAAATGCATATCCACAAGCGGGCGTGTAATATTCTGTTTATTATATAAACACTGGATAAACTCCTGTGGAAAAGGTGCGATTTATTATGTAACAATAACGATGGTGATCTCTTCACGTGTGAAGATATGAAGTTTTCGCGGAAAAGCTTGCTTGGTATTTCACTGGTGTTTATATAATAAATGTATTTATTTAGGTATAATAACACATTTAATTTTATACACCACTATATTTTTGCAATTATTGTACATCTAACAAAGTAACAATTTTTTTTTATTTCATTAGAAACTGGACAGACGCTGCTCCAGCTTTGAATTTATAAAAGAAACCATGTCACCAAGAGAGAGGCAGTTAACAATGGAGATCCTGTACACAGACTATATGAGCAGTGAGGAGTCTGAATATGAGGACCAAGAAGATGCAATCACAGGAGAGACGGAGAGGAAACTTGTTGGTTATGCCAAGAGAAAGTTTCCATGGGAGAGGACAAGTCTCACCAGCATTAAAGTAAAGCTTGACAAAGCCCATCGTAACAATTTAACTCCGCATGCAAGGGCAATGGCAAAACCTAGGCATTCTGGTGGCATGTCTGGCAGACCTGCTCCTGATGGTCCAGCTTGGGCTGTCAGGCAGCAGGTCAGTACTGACTGATATATGACAATCATATAGTGACCTCGTAGTATGGATAGTCAAATGGTAGCAAGTGAAATTAGAAAACAATTCCACGCACATTTTTGTCAAAACTTGTAGTTAGAATTTTGAAATATCATGGGTGACAAATTACACTTGCAATCATGGATTTTTTTTACATGTTTATGATGTTGAGAAGTTTCACATCAACCATTTCCATGCCAATGTGACAAGTAAACACTGAAATTTCATGCAAAATTAAAGAGTGACTTGTCACCCATAATATCATCAGTGTAGTTTACATGGGTCCTGGCCTTGTGTACCCTTCCTTTCACTGGAAAATTAAATAGCTGCAAGGTTGCAGTCACTGGCTATCCCAGACCATCATTTGAATAACTTCTGCTTGACAGTGAGACATTCAAAGTTTTAGCTCACTTTGTGAAACAGGAAAGTGGTAGCTCCCTTATTGAAAAGTTGATTTTTTTAGCTTCATTTGACTTTGCCTACATGTAAGTGCTTTTGCCTTTTAGTAGTAAAAGAGAGACCAAGGCATATCAAAAACCCACAAGTCATACACATACTGGGCACTTGAGAATGATGTAATTACTAGAATTGCTATCACCAACTTAAAGTGCACCTAACCTTAAAATATCTTTTTCGCTTAAATAAATCTTTGCACCTGTTGGAAACACACTGCCTTTTTAAACTAAATGTTGACTTTTTACAGGCTGTAAAAGTTACAAAATCAAGCCATCATCTGTCTCATGACCGAGCTAGTAAGGGGCATGGGTCTATTCCCCGCTTGACGTCAAAGGCTGATTTGCATCGTAGAAAGTCTTTGTAAACATGCATGCAAAGAAGTTTGTGACGTCAAGCAGGGAATAGACCCATACTCCTTACTTGCTTGGTCGTGGACCAGATGATGGCCAGATTTTGTAACTTTTACAGCCTGTAAAAAGTCAAGGTTAAGTTTAAAAAGGGGCAAAAAGGCACAATGTGTTTCACACAGGTGCAAAGATTTATTTGAGCGAAAAAAATATTTTGGGGTTAGGTGCACATTAAGGTTTATATTTTAATCATAGACAAATTGTTTCAATTATGGAAAGGGAGAGTGCAGACATAAACTTCACTGGCTATCCCAGACCATCATTTCAATAAGTTTTGCTTGCTTTGGTTGGAAAATGAAGTTATGACAGTGAGACATTCAAAGTTTTAGTTCAGTTTGAGAAACAGGAAAGTGTTAGCTCCCTTATTGAAGAATTGATTTTTTTTCAGCTTCATTTGACTTTGCCCAAGTGCTTGTGCCTAGAGTAGTAAAAGAGAGACCAAGGCATATCAAAAAGCCGCAAGCCATGCTCATACTGGGCACTTACGAATGATATAATTACTAGAAATACTATCACCAACTTTAGGTTTATATTTTAATCAAAGACAAATTCTGTTTCAATTATGGAAAGGGAGAGTACATACATAAACTACTAAGAAGCCAATAATGGCCCCTCCCCACAGGAGTGAGCCCAGCTACACTACACTACAGGCATTTTAATTTGAGTGTATTTTAGCGTTGTATTATGTAAAAAGTTAAGAGTAGTTCTGTTAATTTAAGCCTACAGGAAGCATGCTTCCATTCTATTCAAAAAAGCAAACATTACGGATTATTTTTAGTAACAGGTGATTGATCAGTTAGAAGATAGGAGAAATTTGTTTTGTAAAAGTTATATTATACACATGGTATTTGACATAAGATAATTTGTTACATTTGGAATTCGATCATCATGATCATATGATGTGAATAAAAGAGACTTGAAAAAGAAAAAGTGTCGTTGTGTACATACATGGGTGGTATTTCAGTAAAATAACTGGGTTGGTGTTTCTTTAAACAATTGTAATCATGAAAACAACTGAACTGATCACAAGAAAATATTATCCAATATTATTATTACTATGAATCAAAAAAGTAAATGAAGTGAATTTTCCTAAACATGACAACAAAAAACCGTCTGAATTGAGGAAATTCTGTGTACAGCATTAAAACAGCGCTTAATATTAAGTTTCTTTTACTACGATTAATCATTACTTAAATAGAACGTTTCAGCCAAATTTAAGTTCTATTGAATGTAACTTAAACGAATGTGGTGGTTTAAACATGTTTAATGTCACATTAAACCGACATTAAGGTTTAGCCTTAAGGTAGTATAAGCTAGGTTTAAGTGAATATTAAACATAGATTTAAGTGTCTTAAACATCAACTTAAACTGACTAAACTTGAGTTTAAGACATAATTAATCCATGTTTAAGAAGAATTAATTTTTTTTTCTCCTTGTGATCATTCCCCTAATTTTTGAGTGACAACCCAGTTCTTCTATGAAAGCTGATCATGACAGTTGGTTGCACAAAAATCAATAAAGAATTAAAGTTTTATTTACTCAGATGAAGGGAAATCGAATACCTTTTAATTCAAGATCTGATTGTTTTGACCGTAGGACAAATGACATAAGTCTAAAGGTGGCTCAAGACAGTTCCGCAGCACTTTTTTATGGGCCATTGTAACCATTCTGTATCGATTGATTCCAAAATAGTGTTATCAAAACACTGCCCAATCATAAGTGAACAAGTTGTTATCATTTTCGTGACATATTTGGTTACCATAGCAACAAGATAACTTGCTAAAAACACCCTTAATTATGGCTTCAAGAGTATATAATTCAAAACCATCTTGGTGAAATTTTTTCTATCATCAAATTTTCATTAGCATGATGCAAAATTTGGGCAAAGTTTCAAAAAAAAGATCTGTAGTGGGGTTCAGAATCACCTTAAAGTTTGAAAATTTAAGGTGGCTTTGAACTCTATGAACACATTTTTTAAACCTTTAACAAAGGGCGCGTCTTGTCCTGCATATTCAAATTTTGCAATTTAAAAAGTTTCACCGAGCCTTTTTGAAAGCTATGATTAAGCGTATTTTTAGCGGGTTATATTGCTGCTACTATAACCTATTTTGTCACGAAAGTGTTTTTAACCTGTTCACAAATGATTGGGCAGTTTCGGATACCATGATTGTAGCATCAAGTGAAAAAGAGTGGCTATAACGACGCATCAAAATGCAAGTGCTTGAAACTGTTTTGAGCCACCTTAAGTGGCTTAAAAACAAAGTCAACAGACAGACCGCAAAAACCACAACTTCACTAAGAATAGACGGATCAAAACTTACTGGAACCAACCAATGGCTGTTGACAATCTCTACACAAGTCTTCACACAGCCAGTGCCATCATGGCTAAATCAATGAACCAGACTCATAACACCACTGACTGACAAACACTATTCACTGGACTCTGAAGGTGACTTCCGCTCAAGTTGCAGAAACGTCAGTCACCAACAACAATTCTTTTCAGAACTTCCCTCACCCAGATGATCACACAAATTAATTCCCTTTCTCACAAAAATTGGTACCAAAGGAATACTTGGATAACTAAACAAACATGAACAACATACGGTAATAATTACCAGATCTTAATGCTGCCAGTTTGTCTTCTTGTTCCCTGTGGATGAGACAGACCATCTTTGTTTTAGTTAAAATAATTTAAAAAACCACACACAAGATATAGTAAATCATATTCAGTGCAAGATCGTAGAAGACTGGCCTTTGTTTGAAATGCAAAGCAAACACGAACGAAATGTTACGAAATATATCTAGCACTCAAAACAAAGGTTAGAAATATTCCGGATTGCTTCAAAGCTGTAAATACTGCAAGGAGAGTCAGACTTTTTGGGGAAAACCCAGTCATCATTGTTTGTTTCTCAAAAGTCAAATGCTCGTCGTCGAGCTTACACTAAAGATGTTCCAGGCATCGTTCAAAAATGAACAAAACTTACACAAAGGTCTCTCTTGGTACGCATAACTAGCAGGAGCTGATTTCAAAGAGAACGAAGGAAGATGACAACATTTGTGTTACTTGAATTAAAATAGGAAATTTAAAGTTTTAATTCAACATTTAAGTGGCGAGTGGCCAAGGTCTTGAACAGAAAGTTTTGCACACAATTTACAGGGTTTCAGTTTTAAACACAAAGTGTTGAGAATATATTTTAACATGCCAATATATGAGCTTTCCCAGGTCAACAA
>OFER01000014.1_pt1 | contig 14518 bp, 5 predicted proteins | sample 1521091 | NCBI WGS metagenome assembly OFER01 (sample SAMN04272335, study PRJEB24112) | coral metagenome | biome: Coral reef; feature: Shallow seawater; material: Coral tissue | host: Coral | place: China: South China Sea | collected 2014
GGGGGGGGGGGGGGGGGGGGGGGGGGGAGGGGGGGAGAAGGTTGATGGAACCCCTCCCCAGAGTTTTTAATATGTTGCAGTATTTGGAAACGATTTAGTGGAAAGCATTTGATCTTCTCTACAGGATGAGGTATATTTTATGGGTGGTAGCACTGCTGGAGTCCTGTGACGACACCAACAATGGCCGCCATCTTGGATTTTTCCAAGAATTAGAAATCAGGTTAAAATCGCGATAAATGGTAATTTTTGTGTGCTTGACATGTAAAATAACACATAAATAATCACTTTGTATCACTTCATCCACAAGGTTTACTTTTATTGCTTAAAAAATGTTGAGAAAAACATACATTTCCACTCAAAAATGGCTAGACCACCTGCTACTTATGACGTCATATCTCGTAACCATAGTAACTGACCATCACTAAACTTGTCTCAAAATGCGCACGAGGGATAAACAAACAGCCACTGAAAACGTCAGGTGCTGATGTTTTATCGTCTAGGAAAAAAATAAAAAATAACTCAGAGGGGGTTGCAACCACCCCTTCTTTTACGTTCGAGGGCTAGATTACACTTTTCTTTTACAGCTCATTCAACAAGATAGAGAGAAACTTGTAAAGGTCACAATTTCCAATTTAAGGATCAAATAATCGCAACAGACCATTATACAATTTTGGGCACAGTATCCTAGCGTTTGAATGAACGTGAGACTTATCTTCACCTGGTTTTTATTCAAACCTCCTTCGTTTTCTTATGGACATTTTGCTTCAAAATTACCAGTTAGCATAAGAAAAACGTGATTAACATAATAAAACAGAAAGGGTTGTATCAAAGCATTTTCAACTCCAACCACGTTTCTACCTGAAACTGTTAAATGGGCCATTCCTGTGCTCCGAAGAGTCGTAGTTGTGTCAGTTTTGAAACTTTTCATAACACTTTAGAGAATTAGAAAAAGGAGCCACAGAAACAACTGAATCAAACAGGGTGTCAATGTGTATATGTAAATATTATTATTTAGTTTTCAAATTCAGACACGAAATTTGACAGAATGGAAAACATATTCTACGATCACGAAGTGGCTGATTATGTAAGATGTAGTTTTTGCTGGATATAAAAAGTTATGCAGCACAGTTAAACGATTTCTGTTAACGTGACTCGTTGAACCGTTAATCCAGGTGTAGGCGTTTCCACTCTCACGTTGAATCGCGTTCCAATCGGAATCAAGTATTCTTCCTGACTCGGATAAGCAGACAAGTCGGCTATTTTTGTTCCGGATTTCTTCAACTTGAATTCCATTTCAATTGGGTACTTTTGTTCATTTGTCAGATCTAAGCCGCTGTCTTTAAACCTCTCAGTTCGTGTTGTTGTAGACTTAAAAGTGTATGTTTCATAAATTGAACCGTCTTCATATTTTTCAATAGGTTTTTCCCATCTATAAACTGTTTTCTCTTCTTTTATAGGATTTTTCTTCAGGTAACTCTGAATTAAATCAGCCTGATCAATGGTCTCGTCTACAGATTTCAGAACCTGTTCCTTTACTTGCTCACGAATTGGCCCTCCAGGTGTAAAAAAAGACTGCCCTTTTGTAATATGTCCTGCATAAGCGTTGATAGCGCCTGAATTCTTTGTGTAATGGTAAACCGCCCATATTTCAGCTTTATCAATTTCAGAATCAAGAATGTTATATTTTTGCTTAACGCTTTCTGGAGCATTTGAAAAGTCTGCTTCAAATGATCTGGACTTCTTTACCATAAATCTCTTCGCACTACGCTCCACACGTTCTGATACAGCTTTTTCATCAGCAAGTGATTTGAACATGTTTTTTTGTTTTGTTGTAGCGTAAATTGGATCTGCACTCGTTGTAGTCCAGCAACTGGAAACCGCACCACGTTTGCATCTTAGTTTCGGTAAAGAAGGATCATCTTTCAAACGCTTCACGAGACGTTTCAGATCATCAATATTACGAAGCCCTTTTTTCCATATTCCTTTTAATGTCCTCTTCGGATGGAGAAACATTTTCTTGCTTAATTTTCCTACGTTTTTCAGAAATAATGCAGGATCGACAATTACTTCTCTGATCACTAATTTTCCACTTTTTTTGACGCCTGTCTTTACAGCAGTCTTGAACCCTTGCTTGGCTACCGTTTTGAAAACGTTCTTAACAGATTGTTTAATTACAACAACCGCTGCCTTCATTCCTTGCTTCACTCCAAGCTTTATACCGACTTTGATAGCCGTCTTCGCAACAGTTGTTGCACCTGACGCAGCACCCCCCGTCAATGCTGTTGCAACATCCAAAGCAGCCCCTATTGCAAAAGATACGGCTCTTTCTTCTGCAACACTTGTGCATCCAGCACTAGCATAACCAATGGACGAAAATAGATCCCAAAGAGTTCCGACAAGTGGAACATACTGAACAACATTGTATATGTCTGATTCTGTCTCATCTAAACAGCTTGAGTCCTTCCTTGACTGAGTCTGATGCACAGTAACGATCCATCTTTGATTGTCATTTCCGGTGTACGGATAGCCACCAACTAATGAACGTGCACTTGTACGACCACGAAATACATCCATTCTAAGTTGGCGATATTTTGAAATAATAAATTCATCATTAATGCTCCAACCCTGATTTGGTCCAGCATTGTAAACGTGTAGAATAATTTTCCCCCATCCTTCCCTCTCATAATCAGTCATACGTAAATCTAGGACTTTATTTGGATGTTGTTTGGATCTGATGCAATTTCCATCCCAAAACCATGCCTGGTTATCATGTCCATGATAGGGCCAAAGATGAACCTTTGTATCGGTTGCGGCGTCTACAACTTTTCCGCTTGCCTTTCCTTTTATTATGAAGTAAATCCTTTCTTTTGGATTCATGCTCCATTTCTGGTTAATATTACCAGTGTTTCTGTATCCACCTACCAGCGCTCCATCGTCATAATTACTTTGTTTTATGTCTAACCGTAAGCCTTGGTAATCAGAAATGATATTATCCCCTTCAAGTTTCCATCTCTGATTCGGTCCTCCATGAAAAGGATGGAGAATAACATTACCAAAACCACGGTTTTTGTAGTTTTCCGTGTGCAGGTGAAGGACCTTGTCTGGGTATTTCTTTGATCTAACGCTTTTTTCGTCCATGAACCACAATTGATGATCTAATCCATGAAATGACCACATGAGCACCTTATTGTCAGAGGGTGCATCTAAGACCTTAGCATGCATTCTGCTTGACAGCGTGAAGAAATCATGTTCTGGTTGTAAACTCCACTTTTGGTATTTTCCATTCCTTGCACCTATTTGAGATCCATCTGCTTGGCTCCCATCCTTTACTTCAACACTTAGATGTTTAAATTCTGATGAAAGATAGTTATTCTCAAAGTCCCATCTTTGACTCTGTCCGCCGTTAAATGGGTGCAGAAAAATTTTCCCCCACCGATATTTGTTATAGTCTGACATATGAAGGTCAATTACTTTGTTAGCATACTTCTTGTTTCGTATTACCTCACCATCCCAGAACCATAACTGCTGATCACTGTTAGTGTAGTGCCATAGTTCAATTGATGCTGGACTTACAGCATCCATTACTTTTCCAGATTCTTTGTTTAATATAAAAAAGTATTGCCTTGAAGATGAAAAGGTCCATCTTTGATTTACTCCTCCTTGATTTCTGTATCCTCCTACCAACGCTCCATTAGAAGTACTGCTTTGCTTAACATCTAAGCGTAAGTTTTTGTAACTTGAAATTATCTGGTCATCTTCAGCTTTCCATCGTTGATTGTTACTCGTGTTGTAAGGATGTAGGGAAACTTTGCCCCAGTTGTTTGCCTCATAATTTGCCATATGGAGATCAAGTACTTTTTCCGGAAATTGTTTGCATCTAATATTGTCATCGTCCCAAAACCATAATTGGTTATCCTTGCCATGATAGGACCATAAGCGAACTTTACCAGTGCTACTTTCGTCAAGACTTGCATCCAAAACTTTGCCGGAATGTCTGCTTGTTATAATGAAATACAATCTGTGCAAACTAAGACTCCATTTTTGATTCATACACCCAGTTCCTGGGTAAACGCCAACAAGTGCTCCGTCATACGTGTGAGTATGTTTTACGTCTAACTTCAAATTTTTGTATTGAGATGTTAACTGGTTGTTTTCGAAGTTCCATAGAAAATTGTTACCACTTCGTCTTGATGATATATAAACCCTACCCCAGCCAGATCTTTCATAAGCAAACACATTCAACTGTAAAAATGCCTGACGATGTTTTTTCGAACGAATAGCTCCATTGTCCCAATACCACAGTTGGTTGTCGTCTCCAGTATACGTCTTCAAAACGACGGAATAGTCTGGTCTGACTGCCAGTACCTTTGCAGTCATCTTACTAGAAATTAAAAAGTAATCAATGGGCTTGATCTTTTCATAATAATCCCATGACGCTGTATCCACTTTGCCACAAGAGAAAAATTTGCCAACATCTTTTCTGTTTTCAGAATTCATATGGCAGGTCTGTGAGTTGTCTTTCATATATCCAACTGATTTACAACCTTCTTCTTCTAAGCAAAGCTGAAGGCAGTCATCTTTTGAAATCGGGTTCAATAAAACGCCTAAAGGGCGCGAAATAGCGCAATTTCTGCTTACTTTAAAATACTTGTAAATATTATTGATACCAGTTTCTCTTTTTTCTCTTCTGTATGCCTCGTTGATTGCAAGCATTTCGTACACGAGTTTTTCTGCATTTAACATTTGAAATTTACGTTCCTTAAGGTAATTCATGATACGACCACTTTTATATCTTGAATCCTGACTGAAGGTGTTCGCGATAGTTGTTACAGTGTAAGTGCTATTGATAACGTATGAAGCGTTATTCTGCTTAAAATCATATAAAAGACTTTTAAATTCTTTCTGTCCAAGGTTATCACATTTTAGGGAAAGAAATAGGGCTGGTGACAGTAATTCGTATAGTGTCTTGTATCTTTGACTGAAACTAAGAGACATCTTAATTTTTTCAGCTTTGTGTTCGTCGCATGGAGCAGTGGTGTTTTCTTGCGGGCTTTCAATAATACGTGAAAAGTTTTGTTTCCTGTCAACCAATAAACGGCTTAGAAACCCGGCAGTGTCTGGACAGCCAACGGCAATAGATGCTATCATCATTGAAATAATCTTTGTCTCAACTGGTTGGTCGACATCACTTATTAAGTACTTCATATTTGAAAGTGTGAGAGAATTGCAATGCAGTACCACGTGTTCTAGGTGTCCACCAAACCTATCAAATTCTGAAGTTGGCGTATCGAACATTACTGCACTTTTGAAGGAATACTCTCTTTTGGTCGATAAAGATGGAACTCCAAAGGAAGAAACAATACGACCAGTATCATTCTGACCAAAGGAGAGGGTTTTCTTAGGCTCTTGTGGTTTTGAAGACAATATTTTTGACGTTACATATTCCACAGGTTTGACTGCAAGTTGAGAATGCGACCTGTCGATTGTTACTTTCAAGATATTTGATGCACTTCTATTTTCTGATTTTGATAATGATGTACCTAAAAGATAATATTAAAATCGCATTTCAATATATTATCAAGGGAAACATTTAAATAAAATAAAGTTTTATGTTTATATTATGTATCATATTTCATAGGAATTTATACCTTAAAATATATTAAAGTACAAGGGAGATATCCTTGGCTAGCTTAATAAAATTCGGCGGTTGTACTTGAGTAATTAAGTCAATGCCTTTTTATAAACGTAAATAAACAATGCTGATGGTACGGAAATAACTGGACTATAACTGGCATTCTTGTTTGAGCGTACAGTAATATGTCAAAAAAAAAAAGGTATGGGGAGCAAATTGAAAAAAAGAAGTTTTTACTCTTGTCAGAAACTTTGGATTATTTTCCGTTCCCAACTTTATTTTTTTACATGATCTTCCTATTCCTGGCCTCTATCAGTACTCAGTAATAAGTTTGAAACAGAAACTAATCTACTGGTCTAAATCAACAATTGTATTGAATTTGTTCATTGACTTCCACTGAGTGGAAGCCACAGCTGGGGAATTGTTAGTCCCCGAGGTTAGTCCAGTAGTCGGTACACGTTAGTGCTGAGATGATATCAGGTCATACTGATCTGTGGGGTGACCGCAGGGGCTTTTTGCTTATCTGGTCACTTACGTTGCGTTTCATGCTGGCATTTAGAGATGATCATTACGGATCTAGTGATGCTGGTGAATTAAAGCGACTCTGCGGATTCTGACTCCCAGACTTTAAGTTTTTTGCTTTTAAACACCTTTAGCCGTTATAAAAGACGAAAAAATATTGAACAACCAAAATGGCGGTCTCAAAGTGCCGTTGTTTGAGCTTTAGCAACGTCATGTTTAGATTGCAAAATCTCATTGAATCCTAGCATCAGCTCATAGTACCTTCAACCTTATTTGCCCCTGCAACACATATCCGAACGCAGAAAGCCACAAAGATACATACGCTATGTTACGAAAAATTGTATTGCGTGACTAGCGTGACTTTCTAGAAGCTTCGCGAGAGTTCATAGTTTGTTTATTTTTGGATCCTGTGTAAGCGTTTCTAAAGCGGTATATTTTGTAATCTTTCTATAATTAGACTATTTGGAAAGTTCTAGAATGTGAAAGTATATAAGTAGGCGAGTCCGAGTTAACTTTTAACTAGTTTTCACAAGCGAAGAGAGTTTGGGGTTGGTCGTGTTTAGTCAAGTGTGACGAAAGCAGTGTTTATTCCAGTTGGCAGAGGCCGTGTAAAGTTTATTAAGTTAAGTGAAGTTGGCGGAGGCCGTGTAAGTTTCTCGAGTTACGTGCTGTTGTGGAGTTTTACTTCGTGGAAACTACGTTCATTTTTGGGATAAATCTTCTTGTTGCTGTTCCGACAACCCTGCGTTCAGTTTAGTTTGCAAGCTACCCGTCCTCTAAACGATTACGCGCGTAACACGCTAAGACCACTGACATATGAGCTTTTTTTTTCAAAATAGCTCAATAAACTAACTATTTCAATAAACATGGGTAACCTCACGCAAGCAAATAAACACCTGCAGTAAAACAATTGAGTAAGTGCGATGCAACCAATGTGCAAAGTAATAAAACACAAATTTTTTGCTCTTGGTGTCGAAAGGTAACAAATTTATGCGAAGCTCTATAATGTTTACAGGCGGATGTATATTGATTTATTTCATGAAACTGTAAATTGTTAACTTCAAAAAGGAAGGTTTCGAGGTATTCATTACTACGAGCCTTAGCGAGCAGCAACACTATTTGTGACAGTCCGAGTGGGGCCTGGGCACTTTATATGTGGTTTTATCTCTCAATTCTTCGACGAAGATTTTTTTCGAGATGGCAAGATGATTTTTTTTTTCGTGCCGTGTGGGGCCTGGGTACTTTTTCTCTCGATCCGTTCGCAGTGTCTTTTTCCCGAAGGCAGCCATCAAATGAAGATGTGTTCACGGCTAACGTACTGTACTTTTGCAATCTGTCCTTCAAAAGATGTTACAATGAATCCCCTTTGAGGTGTTTGTTCAGTTTATCTTGAATTTTATACCTATTGATGTGTTTTCTCTTCCAAACCATGACTGCAAATCTCCTTGTGTGTGTGTGTTGGTGTGGCGCATCCATTGAAGGGATATGCTATTGATACATCTCGCCTCGTCCAATAACCATATTCATATGGATAGTCAGAAGGGATGAATGCGATACTAGACAGCAAGAGCTTAGCGAGTTTTACAAAGAAGCAGAAAATTACTGCTGTAAAACCAAAAGTTGATCCAGTTACGTTTTATAAACGTAGAGCAACATTTTTTTTTAACTTTCCGGTAAGATGAAAGATCGTTTAGAAATTTTTTGGTCACGTTATACTGTCATGTTATATCATTTGGCAGAGTCGTTGGGGGGAGGTGGTTGCATTTGGAAATATGATTGCAGTTAAAAATGATGCCAAATGTTTGGTTTCAAAAGCGGAATTTATTTATTCAGACATATAATAATGGTTGAAATTTGAGCCCCGACTTGAAAATGGAACCATTGTTCTTGTTGTTTCTATAAGAGATTTATATACATTTTGATGTAGTACTACCCAGTATCTACTCGCAGCACTTAGCTTACAATTTGCAACCTAAGGTATTAACACGATAATAGTGTTTATCAAACAGCCGTATTGCCAGCAGGAAGGTTCACTATTAGTGGTTGGTTAATCTTACTTAACTTCCGTTGGCCAGCCGATAGTATTGTTGCTAAAACAGGACGCGATGTTTTTTTAAATAATTTTGAAAATAATAAATTAAATTGAATCTGTCAGTTAACGAAACAAAATGTACTAGCTTGTGAGCTAGGAACTGTGCGACTATTCAAAAGCCCGCTTGATTAGAAAATTTGCCTTGTAGCCCAAAGGATTACCGGGTTCTCCGAGAACTCGATTAAGCATCACAAAACGATTTCTTTTCAGTATTATTTTATGGTTGCCATATTAGATAGAAACAAAACTAAAATTTAATTTGCTTTGCGAGATTTATTAAGAATCAGAAAATTACTGTTGTAAAACAGTAGTTGACCCTAACTGAAAAAGACTCTAAAAAACAATTTTGCAATAAACATAAAGTAGAAATGAGAAAAATTGACTGTATTTGCTTCAGGTAACTCACGTAACACTAACTTTAAAACGAAATTACCTATCTTCGTATCGAAATTTGTCCGGGGAAATCGAGCTGAAAGTCAAAATTGCAAAAATTCGCCGACACAGCCGGCGCTGAAGCGATGCTTGAGCAATGTAGATTCTGTTGTTTTACGACCGTTCTTTGAGCTACTGTTACGTATGAACATAAACAAAATAATAAACAGAGAAGTCATTTTTGAAAAATTTAATTGAAAACCAAATTTTTCTGTACTCAAGTGAAATTGTCTTTACAATTCCAGCGTAATGTGTCCGTAACTCAACTGAAATTTTTAATCGATGCGATGAAAACTACACAACAAAGCTGTCTGGAATCGAGCGTGGTTCCTAAAAAATTTGCTTGAATTTAACATCAGTTCGACTAAAAAGTCAATAACACAACGCTATTTGATAAATTTTCATTTCAAAACAGACTTTCTCTTCTATAACAGCACACAAAATGTACCTTAAATCTTTGGTCATTCGGTTTTTCTTCTGCCGAACCTAACCGCGAAAAAACAAAACAGTGATAAATTCTTCCAGGGGAAATTTGTCGCTTGATGTTTTGACTTTTTCTTTTTCAAAACGACAACTAAGTATTTTCCTCAGCTTCCACTTTTCATTTGTACATTTCATCGGTGCACTTTACTGACAGGAGAGGAGATTTGCTGAATTTACCTCAATTTTACCGCGCTAGCTCAGTTTTTTGGCGTGCACCCACGGACAAATGGTTGATGGCTAACTGACCAATCAGAGCGCGCGCCTTACTTTTGTTAGGTTATAAAGACCTATGGAGTGAGCTAAAGCGGCAGAAGATTGCTTGTGTATCCTTTGTATCCACGAAGTGTGACAAGAGGCGTACGGAAGCAATGAGCCGCTAAAAGTTTTGGGGACATTTTGAGCATCGACGAAAGTAGCTTTGAATGAAGTTCAAGCTGAATTTGTGTCATTGATGGTGAAGGAGAAGCACTGCTTGGAAGAGAAACTGCGCTGCAACTTTGAGTGTTGAAGTTAGATGTTCCAGTTTATACGCACGCTGCAGTCCAAAGAAGCGATCGTGTCGTGTTTGATGGTGAGAGGAAGTTAAAAGGCTATCAGGTCAAGTTACGTGTGAATCTCAATGTACCCACGGTGGCTCAGCCCGTCAGGCGCACTCCGTTCAGCCTCCGTGACAAGGTGAAGAAAAAGGTCGAGGAACTTGTAAGCAAGGATAGTATTGAGCCATTAAATGGCCCGACACCATGGGTTAGTCCGGTGGTGCTGGTATCAAAACAGAATGATGAAATTCGTCTTTTTGTGGACATGCGTAGAGCCAATGAAGCGATAATCAGAAAACGCTACCCCGTACCTACCGTGGATGAGGTACTCCAAAGCATCAATCAAAGCATAGTGTTTAGCAAGCTTGATTTAAAGCAGGGTTACCATCATCTAGAACTCCATCTACATTCCCGTAGCGTAACTAACTTCTTCACTCATTGTGGATTGTTTCAATATAAGCGCCTGATGTTTGGAACAAGTTCAGCCCCAGAAGTGTATCAGCAGGTTATTCAGCAAGCGCTTAGTGACTGTAAGGGAGTTGCAAATATCTCAGATGACATAATTGTGCATGGGTAAACCACTGAGGGGCATGATGAGAGGTTAAAGCGAGTTTTGGAGAAATTGAAAATGAAAAACTTGACACTAAATGCAGAAAAGTGCAAGTTTCACACGACCAAACTAGTGTTTATGGGTTTATGTTGAGGCAAGAGACCCGCAGAATGCTTCGGAAGTTAGAAACCTCCTAGGACTAGCTAACTACAATGCGCAGTTTATCCCAGTCTTTTCCAAAGTAGCTGAACCTGTGCGTAACTTAGCAAAGAAAGGGGGTGTGTTTCAGGTTTAGAGATGAGCAGAGAAGAGCATTCATTTAGCTGTAGAGCAGATTAGTAAGTGCAGAATCCCTTGGATATTTTGACAAAGATGCCCGAACACGTATTATAGCAGACGCAAGCCCAGTTGGTCTCGGCGTAGTTCTTATTCAAGAACAACAAGGAAGAAAGAGAGTTACTAGTGGTGCAAGTTTGAGTGAAGTAGAACAACGGTATTCTCAAACTGCGAAAGAAGCGATGGCAGTTAGTTGTTTGGGCTTGTGTACCTGTACGGCATTGAATTCGAACTGTACACAGATCACAAGCCATTAGAGACAATATGCTAAAGCAGATCAAAGCTGTGCGCAAGAACTGAGCGATGGATCCTGAGGCTACAACCTTTCAGGTTCAAAGTTAAGTACTAGCCAGGAGAGCAGAACATTGCAGATCCTTTATCCCGCTTACAGTTAGTAGAAAACCAAGCAGGTCCTTCGACAGCGCACAAAGTATCAGTTGAATTTGTCAGATTTGGTGTAGTAACCGCTACTCCGCGCGATGACGACACGCAAGCTTGAAGAAGTGTCGCCAGAAGATGAAGAATTCAGTGAGCTGCGTCACCGTATAAAGAGCGGAACCTGGAGGGATGGCCAACTCAAGCAGTACATATCTGAAGCCAGTGAACTGTGTGTGATTGGCAAGCTAATCCTCCGTGGCATCAGAATTGTATAACCTAGTAAGCGGAGACCACGAGTCCTTACGCTGGCACATGAAGGGCATCCCGGTATTGTTAGTATGAAGAAGAGGTTGTGGCCCGGGATTGACAAAGGCACAGAAAGATTTTGCAACACGTGTTTTGGATGCCAGCTAGTAAGCAGTCCTGCCCACCCAGAACCAATCAAGTCAACCCCCTTACCCCAAGGTCCATGGCAAGACGTGGCCCTGGATTTATTAAGTCCTTTACCGTCAGGTGACTCTGTGTTAGGTGTGGTTGACTACTTCAGCAGATAGTACGAAATTGAGACCATGTGTTCCACAACATCTGAGAAGATCATTGAGAGTCTGCAGAGAATCTCCACGATTCATGGTTTAGCACTATCAATAACCAGTGACAATGGGCCGTAGTTCGTCTCAAGTGAGTTTGAAAGATACTTGAAAGGCTGTGGTATCGAACACAGGAAGAGCACGCTACTATGGCGGAAATAGTGGAAATACTGTAGTGGAAGAAAGAAGTTCGCAATTACTTGATAGCATACAGACTGACTCATCACACCACCACCGGAGTGAGTGCAGCAGAACTTCTGTTTAGAAGAAAAGTCCGGACCAAGTTGCCTGAATTCCGAGAAGACCGTGTAGCGAGTGAAGTGCAAGAAAGAGAGGGAGAAATGAGAGCAAAAGCTAAGTTATATGCAGACAAGAAGAGGCATACAGAGTATTTAAATCTGGTTCCAGGTGACAGAGTACTGCTAAAACAAGAGAAGCAAAACAAGTTGTCGACACCATTTGCACCAGAGCCGTATGACGTTGTTAGCAGGAATGGTAGCAGCATTATTATCAAATCTCCTGAGGGTGTTCAGTTAAAAAGAAATACTGCACACTTAAAAATGTTTGAGGAATCGCCACTAGTGCCAAGTCGAACTGTGTCTCCGCCTGTTAAAGAGGATGTTCAAGCAGAGTCCTACTCTACCGACCGATCTTGAGAGGGATGGTGGGAAGGAAAGGAATGCTGTGTCAACTTACTTCGCTAGTGTTATTATTGAACTGCGTGACTCAAAGTCAAGTTTACACTAGTTGTGCAGCTAAGAGGTTTGTTCTGGTTTTTCCTAGTAGTTTCTAAGTTCGTTTATGTTTTCTCTTGTAAAAAGTGAGGCGGGATGTAGTGTACTTTCAGTATAGGTTACATGATAATCTGAGTGTCCAAAGTTGATGGGATTGATTTGTAAAAACATGGCTGGTTAGATCCGGAGTGTTCCTTGTGTAGACAAGAAAACGCTGTGGAAGCGTACATTTGGGCGTCGATGTACTACGCTAGTGTGAATCTTGTTTTTTCTATGTGAATTAGGGATGTGTGAGTGGTCCAGTAGCGTTGTATACTGTAGCAGTTGGTTGAGATGTTGAATTGGACGTGGATTGGTAAGATAATGCCTCTAGTTTGCTAATCAATGAAACTGGTTTCAGGTAGAATTTAACATGCATATGAAGTAACAAAAAAAGATTTTTTGGAAAGTTAAAGTGATTTTAGGTGTTACAATGAGGTAGTTGTGGGAGTGCTAATTTGGTTATGAAGTGGAGTGTACAGTTACAGTCTGTTGAAATGAAGTGGTGGTTGCGAAAGATCTTGTCAATAGTCAAAACCATACTTATACTTTTTTTGAACATTGCCAGCCTTTCTGTTTAGGATTGTTTTTCGGTTATTATTGATATTTGTATGGAGAGAACGTGGATAAGGGAAAGCTTATTTAATATATAAAAGAGGTATGAAGATGTTTAGGGGGTGAGGTTGGAATTTTGTGTGCGTGTTCGGGGGCTTTGAAAAGTCGGTGACGTCAAGGGGGAGGGCGTAAAAAAGGCTTTAGAACTAAGGGCCTGATTATATGAGCTGGGGCTGGCTCGTGTTGCAGAGATCCCGGACCTTAGTTGAACGAAACAAAAATCAACTTTGCGATTATATGACAACCCAGCTAGCCCGGATAGCTGGGATCCGCTTGCCGGGCGGTATTGTCACGCAGTTTGCACTTGAAAGCTTTGGAATTTGCCGCTTTCGTGGTTCGTGTATAGAGAGAATACAACTAATTAACCCAAGGGTCTAAAAATAACTGTCACGCACGCGGCTTGCACGTGAATATTTTGGACTCTGCCCCTTTTAGGGTTCGAAAGTGAAAGAATGCAACTTGTTGTTGAGATCATTTTGACCCATTTTGCTCAAAACCATTTTAAGAAATTACCTCCTTTTCCGAAAATCTGTGATGTTATTATGCTTCATTCAGTGTTACCCTTATTTATCTCATGCACGATGACGGAATTTTGCGTGACATCTTCTTTGGCTCTCGACAACTGAGGGCAAAAAATATTGTCAAACTCTTGGCAATAAGCCATTTACTAGCAATAAATAGTTCAAAAATCTAAAATACTACGGAAAGGAAACTCCTGATACAATGAAAGAAAATAGTGTTGAGTTAAGTTGAAAATTCCGGATTTGTCGTTGTAGCAAAGCAGCAGATATGTGCGCTAAACTAGTTTATTCAGTATTACCATTTTGTACAGGTGTTACCGATTAAAATAACACCAAGGAGCAATGGAGCGTACACTTCGACGTCGTGGTTGTGGAATTAATTGTAATTGCGGAGGAATAGTAAGAAATTATATATGATAAGGTGTCAATTTGTGAAATAATGGCATTTGTCAAGATTTTCTAAAAAGAGAGCAATATCCAAGAGGCCTACTTGCCAAAAACTAGCATTTCGGGGCAAAATTTAATTGTCTCTGAGATATTACCCCAGTTATGCTCTAAACGCTTAGACCCAAGTCAAATATGAGGTTACTGGCGGTGAGTAACAAGTCAAACAAAACAAACAGTTTTACGTCAGGCTTCAAAAACAGCATAATAGTCTCATGATTATGTCGAAGTCCCGGGGGGGGGAGGGGGGCACTCCCCTATAAATAGTGACGGGGGTGCTCGTCGTACCTTTTAGGGGATTAAATTTGTGAATTGGTATCGCTTAGGGTGCTAAAACCGAAAATGACTGCTGCCAGAGGTGTCTCGGTAAGGTTTATGACAATACTTTCAAAAAGTTCTTGGTAAGAAAGTGTTCAAAAGTTATGATTTTTACTATTAAAATTCGCAGTGCCAGTTACTTTATAAAATTTGTTGTTGTTGAATTCTTTGTTTTCATGTGACGTCATCATTTTCCAAAATTACAAATTAGCAATCCTACTGGCGTTTTAGTGTCATCAGACATAAGACCTTATCAAAACTTGGCGTTTTACGACGTTTAAGCTCGATAGGTTTCCTCA
>OFER01000015.1_pt1:2500-14479 | contig 14479 bp, 8 predicted proteins | sample 1521091 | NCBI WGS metagenome assembly OFER01 (sample SAMN04272335, study PRJEB24112) | coral metagenome | biome: Coral reef; feature: Shallow seawater; material: Coral tissue | host: Coral | place: China: South China Sea | collected 2014
GTAATGACAGTGGTGTATAGAATTTACACCACGGCTATTACACCACGATAATGACGTCAAGGAGGTTGTTTCGTCACAACCCAGTGTCACGTGGTACAAATCAACCAATCAGAAAATCGGAATTCGTACAGTGTATGAAAGTTGAATAATATTATCAATTATCAGATGGTACATACATTTTGGTTTTCTTGAAAGTTAATCTGTTTTCCTCTATGACAGTATCTGATGATTAAAGGTCCAGGTACTTTCTAGAAGGGGGTTGTTATTGTTGAAAACCATAAACTAATCCCTTTCAGCACCTGCATTTCTTATTGAAACTTTTGTTTTGAACTTTCTGTACCTGCTGTTCTGTGGTTTTTGCTTTTGTGTTTTCCTTTTTCTGTCCCACAGTTAATTTTCCTCTTCTCTCCTTTTTCATCCATTACAACATCATCCTCAGTTGAGACAACACCAAAGCCAGAACTACAATGGATGTAAAGGAGTAACATATGAGAAAACACAATATTTTTAACAGATAGTTATTTCTTCTTAAAAATAGTTTAGAGCAAATCAGTTTGGGTTATAAATGTAGAGCCAAAACACTTCAGATGGTTATTGATAGTTTTTCAAATGTCCAAACATGCATTATAAGGCCACAGACTGATTACATTAAAAAAGTGATAACCTTCTGGTGTATTACACAATTCCTTTACTTTCAACTCCAAAGAAAATCTGATTCATCATTGGTTTCTTAAACTGTTATGAGTTTGTTAAAAACCAGCTATCATTTCAAATATTGAATTCGTTTGTTTTCAGTGATTAATTTCTATATGAGCTGTAAAAACTTGAAAATATATGGTGACTGAGACTGTATAAGATACATTACCAGGATCCAGTGGCTTTCTTTATAAATTATTGAAAGCTCTTGTTACTAGTATTTTATTTTATGGTTTTAGAAAACTATTTAGTGTTATCATCACAAGGAAAACAATTGTATATAATTACATGGTTGTCAGTAGGTTTTTGAGTAGCTAGTTCCATCCAAAAAGTAGGCTGCTATATGTATTTTACTTGTCCAATATCATGCTCAGAACCGACCCACTAACAATCTGACTAACTTGCACAGTATTCAAAATAGCTGGTGAAATGCACTGGTTGTTGGCTTTTTAATTACAAATGACACACATTTCATCTTACTCTTTAATGGTAACACTCTGTTCACTTGGTGTCATATCTTCATTTTCCAAAAATTTCCATTCAAACCGATTCTGACCAAACTCATTGTGATGCTGCCCACTGTACATGTAGCTCAGTTTCTTTGAGACACGTTCTCGTACTTTAATTGGTAAATTTGCCTCTTTTATCCAACTCTTTCTCCCATCTGCCCAAAGCACCTTGAATAAAGATAAAACAATTCAGTGACTTATTGTTCAGCACTTGACATAATTCGTGCACACCCCCATTAAAGCAACATAAATGCTTTGGATTTACTCTGAGCAGAAAAAAGATTTTTCAGAGTGTTTTTTTTGTCACACATGATTAGTTTTTAAATTATATTTTCCCTTCAAACTGTTAAATACTGTAAATATCAATGATCATATTAAATACTTTACTAGAAAAGAATTTGGCTCTTATACCTTGAAACAGTTAAACAGTGTAATAAATTACTAAATGTAGAGGAAATTACAGTATTTGCCAACTATATAAAGTTTAAAACTATTGAATCAATGTTCAGATTCTGGAAGTGGCTGGGAATAAAATTTGTGCATGATTACCTACAGAGGGGCATACGCCATTTCTTTCGATGTTATTAAGTGCAATGTTGTTGACACTTTGGTGCCCCATGGCGCTGCAGAGGTTAGGTTACAATTGGTATGATGAACTGAATTATCGTTTTGCTGAACATGATATAGCAGATATCACTGCAAGGATATGCACCATTTAAGAAAACGCTGGAAATAAATCAAATAGATCATTTTTATGTGCTTGTACGCCTATGATATCTAATTACAAACCTTTCTATGTTTAAGAAAATAATAGACATTAATTATATTTGTATTCTTTACCTCATAGATCTGTCCTAGCCTTGTACACTTTTCATTAATAATCTTCACTATAAGAGTATCAGTATCAGTATCAGAATTTCCTTTTTTACTTTCTTCTGAAGTTACCATGTCATCTCGGAATGTGGTTGCATGGCCATTATGCAGCAAGCAGTATCTGGATCCTTTTGCTGGTGTATTTTGGCAACCTACAACAAATGAGTTTACAATGTAACACATTAACAAAACTTACTAATTACTAATATTTACCCTGTACATTAATTAGGACTTATGACCATGTGCATTTATTCTTGACCTTCAGTGTTTCATTTACAAATAATGAAAAATATAAATTTAAACTAGTTGGTCTTACCAACAACTACTGTGCCTTGTAAATCATCAAACTGTAGTTCACCAACATGCTTGCACATACACACTTGTCTTGCATTCTTCATATTTCCATCCATTATCAATACTGTCCTGCATCCAGGGGTTTCACATACATGATCTATCAACCAAAAATTTCAGAAAATAACACAGTAAGATTAAAGTTGTGTAGAAATTTTTCATTTCCTGAAATTGCAAGGGAGAAGAAGGTTTGAGGGTAGTAAGCTGACACTTAGATTAGATGTTACAATTTGCTCACATGGTTATGGCAAGGGTTGTCCAGAACCCTGGTAACTTTAGAGTATATAACTTTAGAGTATATTTGTAATTATTATATACACAAAAAAAAGTTTTCAAGAAAATAACACAGTAAGATTAAAGTTGGGTAGAAATTTTTCATTTCCTGAAGTTGCAAGGGAGAAGAAGGGTTGAGGGTCGTAAGCTGACACTTAGATTATATGCAATACACATATTTAAGTTTGTACGTGGGTATGATATTACTTTTTGATTCACTTACCACCCCACTTCTTGATGAATGCATCATGGAAGTATTTTGTCACCAACTCCGCCAGTTCATTTCTGTCGTAAGGGATTGTTTCAATGGAAAGGCTATATTTTGATATCACATCAGCTGCAGCAAACAACAAAAAACCTTCCTCCAACCGTCTACGATCCATAGGAGTTCTTTCATTCAGCAATGCAAACATTTCAGATGATGTATCACTGCAGTGAGCATTTAATGGAGACAAAACTTTTTAGAAACACATAACCTAATAAGTTCTCCATTAAGCTACCAAGTGGTTCTCTTTGGATCTGCAAGTCACTTAACAATAATTCCCCTGCCATCCAACTTTTACACAGTTCCATTCTTTACAAATGCACAATCTGACCTGCACTATCATAATTGCCCCTTATCTGTCCTCTCTATTTTGGGGCAAAGACTCTGTGAAAAATCCACCACATCTAATGATTCTATTGATATCCTATTACATTGATACTCTTGCGCTGCAGCATTGGTGTTTGATTGACAGTTTGAGTTGAGCAAGTTGCAATCCATGCGAGCAAGTTGCTATTGCTTTTGCCCCATTGTCAAATATCATTTGAAGAGCAGTTTGCGAATCAAAATCTTACTGTGGCTTATGATGACTAGCATACATTACAATTATTGTACCACGCCGCTTGAGAAAAGGGAGAAAATAATTGCTCTGTGGACGTCTGGTTCAAAACAGGCACACATAGCAGAAGAAGTTGGATAATCGCCTCAAACAGTAGCCAATTTTGTCTGCAATCAAATGGGTGTTTCGATAGCCAATTTGCTGTCGCTAAGACTTTGAAGCTTCTGTGACAGCAAACCTGTCTTAAAATATTGAAGTAACACTGGAAACAGTTTAGAAATCTCAATGAGTTCTTGCCACGAGATACCAAATGAAGTGAGCAACTTGCTCGACTCAAACTGTCAGTCAAGATAGCAATGTTCCAGCTGAAGTTTGCAAAGTTTCCATCAAAATAACACCTGGTTTCACTGTAAGATTGTTATGCTAGACTGCAGAGTTCCCCCCCAACTTATATGCATTATATCCCATAACAACAGTGCCACCGCTAGCCACCTGCACTTTGGTGAATAGTTGTTAATTATTATTATAATCATAATTAATATTTTGAGCATGTTTTCTTCTTTTCTTGTTTGTTGTGTTCAGGCAAACAAACAGACACTGAACATTAATTTTACAAGTTAAAATTAATAAATAAATACATGAAAAAGATTAATAAAGAAATAAATGAAGTTGTTACCGTTTCATTCTCTTTGCTGGTTTGGAATGGACACTGTCGTTTAGTTCGGTAGTTCCTGATTGCTTTACGTAGCCAAATCTTCGATTGTATGAAGTTGCAAAAGTGGAAAATGAAACTGCGCCAACAACGAGAAGATTGGAACATTGGCGAATTAAAGATGTGTGGAAGGCAGTGTCCTCTGAAGACAAAAGATAAGTATTTTCCAAACAGGTACTATCCAAATGTTTCTTTCCCTGCTCGGTCCAAAATCCGTAGTGCTCATAAATCTTACACTTTTTGCAGTGTTTAGTAACACGACTGCCGAGATAAGTTCCTCTTTCCGAATGATACACGACTACAACATGCACTTTGTTTTCCAGCACCGTAAGATCTTTCTTGCATTTTCTGCATGTTTGTCGATTGGTTATCAATACAGTAGCTAGAGGTTGCCCGCAAGATACCGTAAAATCGTGGAATTCCCTGAACTGTTCATTTGTTGTTTCTCTTAGACTTGGACATAACTGCAATAAACTCATAGTTTCCGCGGCAAACGTACAACATTCTTCACTGTTAGTTGAATCCGGATTCCCCGCATCTTGCCCAAAAACAAATCGTTTCACTATGCTCGTGAAATCGAGTAGCCCAAGGAAAACGTTTCCAATGATGTGGATTACAAAGGATAGCCGAGAGAAACCCGCATTATTTTTAAAAAGACTGGCCATTACTCCCAAATGGACGCCGCTCGACTTCACTACCGATTGTTTCGTCGCCAGAGCGAAAGTTGTCGATGAGAGGGCTCTGGGGAGAGTTTGTATGGGGACGAGGCGACAAATACCACTTGATGTGGAGGGTCGGGTTAATTGTTCGAAAGTAAACACAGGATTAAAAGTTAACAGATGCATTCAGTTTTCTTGTATATATTGTTTTTCGCTTCCTATTTTTTGTTTAGTTTGAGATTGTTTAAATTCAATGATCAAATTCTGTGTACAGAAGGCAATTTAAGCGAAATTTAACTCTGATTAAGTCATAATAATCTGCAAAATATAGCATCCACGACGCAGCAAGATGCTTGAGAAAGTATTTAAGTGAATTCAAACGAAATCACTAATCAACAACACTGTATTAGTTGGGATAACCTATTTCTTTATCGGGAAAACATAACAACAAAGAAAAATATGTGTTTAAGATAGTTTCTAGTTTAATGCTGAATAAGTAAAACCTTTTCGATTCTCTTGTTGTGCAAATATTTTACACAAAGAACCCTAAAACAAGAACTATTAACCTTATTGTAGAACCGCGGTAAATTATATATATTTTTTAACTGCTAGTTTTTGTTACACCTGTGGAGTTTAGTTAATACTCCCAAGTATGACGCTCGACTAAGAGAGTAGCTTTGCATTTAGTTTATTCAATCCCCTTGTATTCTAGTATTTGACAAAAAGTTGTTCTGTTACGGTTAATATTTTAAATGGGAACTTGTGGCTACATACTAAAAGGCCCGGCCACTTTTTTGCATCTCGTTTGCAACTTGAAACAACGACATCAACCGCGCGTTTTTAAAATTCAATTTTGAACTTTCAAATCACCAACAGTATTCATTTATATATTTGTTTCAGAGTTAAAAGTGTTCAATGTTCAGACCACTGGCTGGCTTTGAACTGGTTGAATTCAAATTGAAACACTTCGTTATTTCGAACCAAAATCTATTTCCCTTGGATCCCAGTTTGTTTCGGTAAATGGCGAACGCAAGCGATTTCATATATTCCGTTTCCCGGACGTGTTAAAAGTGCAGGGTTAAAATGAACTGTAATATTTCATGAAATCCTGTTTTCACTTTCATGTTCTTATTTCCGAAATCAGTGGAATAGTTAAAAATAAATGTTCTAAAATCAAATGTAGCTCAGTTTCCTTTTCGTTTCCTTCAGTTCTTCTACTTCAGTCCTTGGAGTCTTGTCCGTTCTTCATTCACTGCTTTTCATCACCATTTAAAAAGAGCAGTCGCCCATGAAAAATATCGAAGTAGAACCACTCACTCTTCTTCACTTCAATATTCGACATCACAAAGTCCGCTTGTCTGGCTCTTTTCTTCATTTTCTCGTGATCATGCGTCCAATACTGAGACAGCATCACCCATTCTGCGGCCAGCTTTGGTTCAAGACCATTTCCAATAAGAAATAAGAGCAACTTGAAGCTATCGCTGTCGTTTAGTGGTTTCTGCCAAAAATCCCTTCGAAGTGTTGACGGCCATTGACTCATAGAGTAAAATACATCTCCGTTAATTAGTTTGAAGAGTTCAGCTCGCCTCTCCAAAATTTCTTTGTAACTGAAGTAAGACATTTTGTTAAGGTACCAGCTTACCACAGTTGCCATGACTTTCGTTCACGAACTTTTCTGCAACTTAGCTAGTACCGCTTAAACAGTTGTTTTTTGGTGCTGTAAATAGCCCTGTGGGAAATGGAAATTTTCCAGTGTGGTAACTTTGCAATTAGCATTGTTTTTTGTTTTCATAAAAACTAATTTGGAAAAGATAGCATGTTAGCAAAATATCACCTTTTCTTTGTTCTCACATGTGTTCTGCATTTCCCGTTCATTTAATCGATATCTTTGCTTACCGAACGCCCAATTTAAAAAGTGAATCAATCAACTCATTTTTCGCTTACATTCACTTCGCTTTTCAAATCAACTGCCTTCCTTTTTTGCTTCGGTACCTGGCGCGGCCTTTTGGGGACTAGAACGCCTTTTGAGGAAGCTGGTTTTCCTGCTGTTTGTACTGTGCCATGTGTGATTCGGAACGAATCAGTTAGATGTAACCCATGCATTCATACTTTTATCACTTGGGATAACAATATCTGTACCGTTGTATAGCAGGAGCCATTACCTCCCGTGTATAGATATCACATCTTTTACTGAATACAAAGCAACAAGCAGTCACAATGATAACACGGCGTTCATCTTGGTGAGTGATGCTTTTATAACAACCAATTGACCGATTGATGATGATTTGCTATTTTTAAACTTTTTCACAAGTTAGCCGACGCTGATTTTCCTTTTCAATATTAATTACTCGATTGTTTGTGGTATACTGTTACATCAATAAAAATCTAAAGGGCTAATTTAATAATGATTTACTATTTTAAAGTTTTTCAGTTGCTTCTGACGCAGATGTTCTTTTTCAATCTTAAACATTACTCGGTTTTTATTTAGATTTCGTTACCAAAATTATATCTTTGAATGCGGTACATAGTAAGTCCACGTGTTCAAGTTTAATTACATTCAGGATGGCCGATATTTCTTTGCATAAAGATCGGCGTATTATACTTATTTCACAGTTTTCTAAATCTCCGGAAGCGTTTTCAATTCACACAAAGGTAAATGCACTGCACAATAATACTAATTAACCCTGACGCTTTAGTTAATCTATAATTGGTCATTTATACTCAGTATTTAAACTTGAGCTGATACAACTGCGGGACCAGAGAACATTTACTTGGTACGCGTGATTAGTAAGTTGCGTCCATTTTTGAAATGGCAAACCGTGTGCACGTGCTGGATAATGGCCTCAAAGACTGTTATAATCACGATCTGGACTGGAATTTGCTGCCCATTAGTTTACGCGAGGTTAGTTAGATGGTTTTCAAATAATATTCACAACCTGTTACAAACCTGGTTCCTTAAATTTATCTGTTAATCTTCGGTCCTTTCTACTCTCCTCAGATATCTTCTGTGTTCGCGAAGGGAATGAAACAGCGTGAATCTACTGTCTTGTTGGGGATCCTTACCATGATATCATTTTGTCTTGGGCACGGTTCGATAGAAGTCAACACCTTTTGGAAGGAACCCGTCATATTTTGGTTAGCGGTGGTCCTACCGACTGGTATGTTGTAATGTAGTCCTTATATAACGGAATGTTTGAGATTTACTTTGTCGTTGTATTTCAAACTGTACCGAAAAACTCCACTATTTATCTTTACGAATTTGCCATCGAAACCGCCTGTAACGAGTTTCGCCCGCCACAATAGTTTCGCCCAGAACGAAAAGGTCTACAGTATAATTAAAAAATGTTAACTTAAAAGTTTGTATCATTGCCCAAAATGAACTTTGTCTAATGAGGTGAGAAAGGGAGGCCTTATCCAGAGTCCATAACCAATGTTGTTTCACTGATGAAAAAGCGGGGACTGAAATCGGTAATACGAGCACGAAATAAAAAGGGAAGTTTGGAAATTTTTTTTGTCGAAACTGCAGTGTGGATATGAGTTTGTTTTCATCTACAGCACTTTTTTCTAGAGAACGAAGACTTTGTTTTGTGTTAAAGCAAATTAAACGCAGTTAGAAACACTAAACTGTAGTATACTACATGAGTGCCGCGCGCAAAGTCGCGTTAATTTTTCTCACTTCGACAAAGGGCATGATATGAAAGTTCGAACCAAAATGAAAGTATCTATTGCAAAAAAAAATCATTCTTTCACTTGCCAACAGAATTTGAAGTGAAAACTGTAGTTTACTTGGAAAAGAACGAGTTTCTATCGAACATTTTGGATATGGACAAAGTGCGTGCCAGCGGGGCAAGCCTGCAGCATGCGAACCATTCCGGTTACCCTCTGAAACAACAGTCTGCTTAGACTAAATACCACTCTGGTTAGCCTAAATCGCACTTTGGCTTGCCTAAGTTGCCTTTTTTAGCCTAAAGAGCACTCCAATTACCCTAACTAGAACTCAGTTTCTTCTAAATTGAACTCTGGTTTGTCTACTGTTAGCTTAGTTAGCTTGCGGTTAGCCTTTTTGTTACGTTAGGACACGATCCTCGCTTGCATGCCTCGTTGGCTTGCATATTGTTTACATTCTTCCATTTTGATGTGGTTTGGTTCAGTTTTTGCTTGCAAGACTTGGAGATGCTGTCAACTCAGATATAAAAGTTATTTCATTTTATTTCAATGCACTATAGTGAGTTTCGGCCATAACTAGTATCGAGGTCTGCAGTAACAGTTAGAAAAAAATTAACCTAAACATGCGTATGCCTAAAATGAAGGCTGTGTAGTGCCAAGAAAACAGTGACTTGTCCTGAGACAAAACTGTTAAAAGGCCACGTTGTCAATTCACTGCGAATCAGCCGGGGATTGGTAAGGTAATTCGAGCACGAAATAAAAAGAAACTTTAAAAGCGTTCATCACAGAAGTATGGCTATGATATTGTGTTATCCGCAGCACTTATTTTCTCGAGATGGTTGCGTTTGTTTTGAAACCAATTAAAAGCTGTTGAAAACACTTGCGCGTGGAATATATCATCATTCCAATATCTTTCTATGACATGGGTTATGGTAACATGAAATGAGATTACAAATAATCTAGTGCTTTACTGCGCTCGTGAAATAAATGTCTTACATGCATCAAAAACCTCAAAGTTAAGCTAAATGCTCTATGATGTTCAACTTGGACGATAGAGCGACATGCGTAACAATGAGTTTTTCCGAGCCTACAATAGCTCATAGGCAGCGGTAATCTTCTCAATGAAAGTACAACATGGCGAGCATGGCGTCTAAAATGACATTGAGGGCAAAAATCAACTGTAAATAGCTCAACTTTGGTCGTGAAAAATTGTTCAAGTGGGATTCATTTAAGAATTAAGTAATGCACTGGCAAAATTGTATAGCTAAGTACAAGCAAGGTTCAACGTTCGAATAACTGTTCTATAGCAATACGTGAAATCGCATCATCATAATGAAGTCAAACGAAAAGAAAGCATAATTTGTTCGGAAATAGGAATCAGCAGTGTGCCAACCATAGGGTGGGAAAGTGGTATTTAAAATCAATGCCATCTTCGCCGGGCTTCAACTGTATGTGAGTATACACTGATCGATGTACGTATCTTATTTTGGGATGTTCATTACTATTAAAGCTTTATTTTATTAAGCCATAAGATCACTAAAAGTTGGAATATTTGACAAGATATACCGTATAGAAAAAAATATGGATCCCTTTGATTTTCCTAGCTAGGAAAAATATATCATCCTTTGATATTAAGGTTGTACAATGGGCACTGGTTAAATCGTTTTTTGGTTCAAGTCATCCATAGGTAACCTTACCTGGCTATTGCATATCGATAAAGAACACTTTTAATTGCAACGTTGTCTCTGAATTTTGTTATTTCTATTATTTCACACCTAAAAACTTGAGGAACAATTTAAAGCTAGCAATATTTAACAATTTGATTATGACCTCAAGATTTCTATCTTGCAATAGTTTTCAAGAGCAAAGCTCAAGTCAGCTATCTCAAGCTTATAATTTAATTGTTAAATATTGTATAGCCACTGAGAGAATGACATTTGTGATATAACGCAAGTAGATTTTTTTATGTTAAGGAATAGTCATGAAACTTGCAGGCACAGTTAAGTTAACTGACAAATAAAGCGAATAGTACAATGGTTTAGTAGAACTTCAGAATAGCAGCGTTAAATTTATAATTGTATTTCTTTCTAAGCCAAACATCATAAACAATTTTCCCTTAAATGTTTAACTTGAGATGCTTGTAATCCGCCAGCAAATAGATAACAATAGATTAAACCAATCAACTTCTAGATTTGCATTGGAACATGATGAGAAGTAACCAATTATATTGATGTACTCAAATTATGCAAAGTGTTACATGTATTATCAATGCACAAAATTATTATCAATGCACAAAATTTGTGTTGTGTGCTTTCGAGGGTTTTGTAACAATATCAATGTGTTACTTTAAAGTTAAAAGAAATATATTTCACAAATTAAAGTAAATACCCTGAGTTCAGGATGGATTAAATAAAATAATGTGTTGCATTTCAGCACTCTAAAGTGATAACGCTTTATAACCAATTTTATTCGTCACCAGTAAAAACTGTGTTTTATCATTTTTTTTTCTGCTAATCCACAACATTGTAAGTTTAGTTTCCTTTTTAAAAACTGAACACCATAAAAAACTAGTTTTACTAAATTTACCACATAAAATTCCTCACAAATCTACACGCATCTTTCAACTTGAGACTGACTGCTACCAATTACATTAATAGTGAATTTGGTAACCTTTTTTTTATTTCTGGTTTAGGAAGATGCAAAAGTACATTTCATCAATTTTTGACTGATGTGATGGAAAGAGTAAGAGTAGCTGTGGCAAATCTCGGAGAACAACCAAAAACAATGTTTCTACCCCACTGCACATGGGACAAGTTCGGAGAAATCTTGGCAAATGCAGGAGGCCGTTCTTTTGGATTATTTGATGAACTCACTGCGTTTTTCTCAACCATGAATATGTATTCTTCTGTAAAAATGCAAATCTCAGACACCAAGGAATACCAGGATTTCCTGCAATTGTTCACAGGAAAATCAAAAACTCGAGAAACAAGTAAGTTCAATGTCGAACATTCTCCCACTGCATTAATGATATACAACACATATGTAAAATGTAATGGGGATTGGAAAATAAATCCCCTTCTTTCTGACCTTTGTTGATAAAGGACATTAACAAATTAAAAAAGAACCATGCAAACAGAGTTTTTAATTGTTATGAATGATTCCCTCCAAACGAGGGGTCTTCCGCAAGTAATGTTTTTATTGAGGATTACAAAATATACACACTATATCATATAGTAATAGTCCTAAATCAAATACATCTTTAGTGTTACAGGTTCGAATGTTTTTAGTGGTCGGAGAAGTTTGTAGTCTAATCAGAACTCAGGGATTCCGGAAACACAACAGGAAATTTAATCCACACGAACGTAGTATTTCCACACAGGACTTCTCTACAAGCACACGCTAGGCTTGTAACTACACTT
>OFER01000016.1_pt1 | contig 14459 bp, 3 predicted proteins | sample 1521091 | NCBI WGS metagenome assembly OFER01 (sample SAMN04272335, study PRJEB24112) | coral metagenome | biome: Coral reef; feature: Shallow seawater; material: Coral tissue | host: Coral | place: China: South China Sea | collected 2014
CTATGTACAATTTTCAAAAAGTGGGAGTCTGGGTACAAGTGCTATCTCGCGTTGCATTAAACGCGAGGAAACAAAAATTTGGATATTGGTAGATATTTTTATGAAATATACATTTTTGTCATTTTTAATGCTGTGACGTCATCGGTCACGTGACCAGAACGGACCGAAGTTTAATATTCGCTCTAAAAGTTTACTAGAACCTTTCTCCAAGAATATTTTTAAGCGAAGTTGTAGTTTAATAAATAGTGTTTTAGAAAATGGCCATGATTACTTTTTCCTAAAAAAGTGCGGCAGTAGAAAATCTAACTGAAAAGTTTGTCAGCTTCCTGCTCAACGACCATTTGAGGTAGGAATAAAAGAAAATTTTGCCAAAGGCTTGAGAGTATGCTCTTTATGATGGCGTTGTCAGTTTCTTCTAATTTCAATTGCTTTTGGCGAGGATCGATGTTTAAGATTTTTTTCAGAGGAGAGGGCCTGGAGGAAAGAACGAAAACGAGGCTATACTTTCGCGCGCTTTTTGTTCACTGCGACGCCGCGCCACAAAAGGTTAGCTAGAAAAAAAAAATTCCAAGGACTGGACAACGGACTGGACTTGCATTTTCTTTAAACGGAACTTTTGACGACTTTTTTAATTATTTTTTTTATGGCTGCTGTCTGCTCAGGGACAATGTATACTTGAGAAGGTAAGTTGATACAGATAGTTGTTGCTGTTTGTTAAAAAACAAAACAAAAAAAAAGCGCGTTTGTGGTACACTTAAATGCACTTCCCACCTAAAAAGTGTTGTTTAATTCTTGAAATTATAAAACTTAAACTAGAAGTTGCAGCAATGCGAATGAAATCAAATTAATGCTAACATTAAATGAAACAATTTAAGTTGCTTAAGGCAACCGATGCAAGCTCAGTAATTTTACTAAATACGATATTTGAAGGTTAAAAACGTATCGTAAACAGTGACGGAATAAATGATTACTTTATTTTCAACCGGAACTTAAAACGTTACCTTCATTCGCACAGACATCAAAACTTTATTTTATACTGTCCATGAACTAAATTCCCTATTAGAATTATAACAAAGTGTACAATAAAGCCATTATTCAAAGTATTGGCCTAAGAAAAATAGTTGCGCATAAACAAATACTGGAACAGTTCGTGCTTTCAAATGGATTACCCTAATGAATTACACGATTCCGACACATAAGTTTAATTTGAGTGGCGAAACATTTTGTTGTATCTGAAAAATTACTGTACTACAAAAAACGTTTTCACAGAGGTTGTAATGCATGGGGGTTCACATAATTTAATTCAATTTTTATAAAGCTAAAAATTGTATGTCAAAGATTCAGCAGAAACAGAGAAAAGTTTTAAAATCACGGCTGTTTGTGCGAGTTCGTGTACGTGCGCGCTAAACGCGGAAAGTACCTAAGCTTAATAACTCTGAAGACGTCAAGTACTTAAGTTTATGTCAAAACCGACCAAGAACCAGTCGAAAAAAACAAAGAAAGATTAGCAAATAATTGTTTTAATAGATTTGGCAGTTTTACAAAGTGTTACGCTTCTGGTTTGTGGCACCTATTTACAATGGTAGTCTGAGGAAAAACCTTTTTACAACAATGTTTAAATTATAAGCTTAAGCTTACGGTAAATTTCATTTGAATCTATTTTTTAAATTGAGGGGAAATTAAAATGTAATTTGCTATAAGAATGGGTCCAACACAGAAATCCTGAAAACCTTCTTCACAAACAAACTGACGATAAACTTGAAAACCAAATTTGAGAGTAGGCTTAACTTCTTGCCGAGCCATACAAAAGTTGGGCACATAAACAAAGACAACGCTTATCTGGCTTATCGGTTGACCGTAAGTTTTTTGAAGAAAACGACTAAATAAAAGGTCAACGGTAAATACCTTCTCCAATCGTCGAAAAGGCTACATCGGGCCACTGCGTAAATCGCACATCCTTCGTCTTTAGTCATGCTCAAAGCACGGCGGGAAAATTTATGTGTTGTCGAATGCAGTCGCGGCGCGAATACAATCCCTTTCACAACGCTTTAGATACATCCAAAAAGCCGTCCATCAAGCCTTGATATAATTCTTCCCAGAGTGGCCAGTTAAAAATATTTTCACAGTCTAACACATCTTCAGGTGACCTAGTCGAAGTGGCGGAAGGAGAGTCGAGTCGAACGAGGTATCGCACAGCGTTGACGTGGACGTCGTTAATCCACTGACTTGATCTAAAGTTTTATGCTTCGGACTAGAAATTTTCCATTACTTAGTTGAATTTGACGGCAAATCTCCCATTTTGGCGACCATTTCAGCTTTTCACCACAGCTCTTTCACCACACAAATCTTTCACAGTCTAACACATCTTCAGGTGACCTAGTCGAAGTGGCGGAACGAGAGAGTCGAACGAGGTATCGCACAGCGTTCATGTGCTCGTTAATCCACTGACTTGGTCTAAGGTTTTATGAGACAGGATGAACCAAATTTCAAAATCATTTCACCGTTTTGAATGTAGTTAAGCTTCGGACTAGAAATTTCCCATTACTTTGTTAAACTTGACCGCAAATACCACTTTCACCACAGCTACAGCGCTGTCGCAAGCAAACCGTCGCTTCGTTTCAGAAGGTCGATTCACTTTCTGTGATTGGTTAAACAAAATGACGTGTGAATCGCGAGGTGTGGAGAATCTACGATTCGATGACAAACATAGCGGGCAATGTCTTCCTTCGTAATTTTAACCAAAGAAAAAAATTGCAAAACATTTAATTTTTGGTTTATCGTGAACTAAAAAAACTGTCAGAACAGGAGCGGATAGGCGTGTTTTCAGAGCATCTCTCTCTCTGTATATTCCTCATCAAGCACATCGGTGCCAGGGAAAACTTGTTTTTTAAAAAATTCATAAAAAATTTCCAACATTATGTGACAACCTGAAACTAAGCACAGACAATCTATAAGTACAAATCTCCATCATCCAGTTTGTGGTTTTCTTTTACACCAAAGTTTCATGAATTTTTGGCTCTTTACTTTTTGTACTGGCGGGAAAACAGCCATTTTACTCTAAAAACACAAAAAAATCGTTTGAAACTTTTTTTTTGCGGGAACCATGATCAATTATGATTCACCCGACTCCCATACCATTACCTCATGTTACCTCCGTTGAAGCAATATCGATTTTTGGAGTTATGAAAATTTTGCAGTGTACTTGCATGACAAGAACAGGATTCAAAGCTCAAGAATTGACGTTCAACTTTTTTTTTTCCAACCACATGAGCGAGAATAAATGTAACTTTAGTCGTTTAAGATGGAATAAGCTAAATAAATTGACACATACTTACAATGCAATAAAGCATGTGTGACAAAAGTTTCAGCTAATTTCGAGAAATTTCAAGTGAGTTACAATGCTTTAAATTGCGAAGAGTCAATTTTTTTTCGAGGCGGGAAATCAAACACGACTTCAAATCAAAATAAAACTTGCTATTTCTAACCAATGTGGTTTAAAATTTATAGAAGAGTGTAAAACTGCATGGATAATGGCATGATATGTTTTTTTCCGCATTACCTTGCATATTTTGGGCGGTTTTTTAAGCGCAATACCAAAATGTGGCGGGAAATCAACCACCATCCATACTTTTGTCAGATTGACGCCTTTAAGGCTAGAACCTCCTCTAATTTTGATATTCCGTTTTGAAAACGTAGTATGTTTTGGCAATAGCAATAAAGACTGCTTCAGTAGATCAAGGTTGTCAGTGATTTAAACGGGTATTTAAAATTGAACTCTCAGTGTAACGACCAAAATAGGTAAAGTGTGTCACCCAATTAACAGTAAGTTTAAGTTATAATCTCTGTATTTTTTTATCCTTGCCAGCGATGTTTCAATATGCATTCATTCTAACATTATACTGTTTACACCCGACATAAAACCTCAATTTAAAGGTCATTTGACGTTTGCATGATCTTGCCGTTAGACCGTTAAAGCTCATCAGGCGCAGGCGCAGTCTTTACACGAAGGTTTTAGAAGGGTTAACCGTCAACATTGAAGAGGAGAATAATTATCAATACTTCACGATCAAACGCCCATAGCCATCCCTAATAAGCCGTTAAATGGTAAATGACCGAATTTGGTCACCAATCGTCGCTTTTAACCGTCATTGAAGGTACCCTGCCCAATCGAGACGCACGGATACACAAAAAAATAGCAAAGAGAAAATATATATTCATTCAACTGAAGAAAAAGTTAACTGCCAGTCATTTTCTGATGATGGCGAGGTACTGTGCCAGATTTCAAATAATTTGGTTGAAAGCTACATATCAAATTAAACAGCATTTGCAAGCTGATGTATAGTTTGTGTAGCATACATGAAGGCATACAAGACAGACGATGGACTAGCGGTAAGTCACCTGTTTTTGATCTCTTAAGAAATGCATTATTTTGACCTTTAGCAAATTATATGAGGGGAAAAAACCACTGCAAAGGCTACATAACCACAAAGTGTACCTGCAGTGATCAATTGCCGTGTTATCTAAGCTTAATATGCCTACGAAAATAAGATCATGAACAGCACACGAAATCGATTTTCGCTTTGTAGTAAGATGGCTTTCAAATCATCGTCTTAACTTCAGTTATGTAGCTACGAGCAAGATAAAACTGCCCACCCCAATGAACGAATGCTGACAGGTTAGGTTAAGATCCATTCTATTGCCTTATAATAGTAAATGTTTATAGTTTTTTTTTTCCAATAAGATGAATCACTATTTTGGAACCAGGCCTCCCCTGATTTCCAAGATGGCGTAAGCTGAAAAGCCGTTTTACAACAATAAAAACGCTTTATGCCTGGCATTTTATTGGACTGGTCATAAAGTATTCAGTTTAATGTGATCTAACCTTTATTCACTGAAGGTGGGTCTTTATTTTTTTGCCCGAGAAGTATTGGTAGGCCATGCATTTTTCTGTTAAAATATGAGGGTGTCGCACATAAAATTAATGTTTATGACCAGTCCTTAAGGTATTGGAGTGCCAGTTGTTACTTTGTTGGAGATTCGGGAGGAGCTCTTTAACATTGGCATGCGTTTAATTTCGGGGTTTAATAGACTAGAGGGGTTAAAAAGTGGTGTGACTTTCGGGTAGGCGTTCCCTTATGACGGGCTGGTCCATTTGGAATTCTACGGTATTGACCTCTAGCAGACATCAAAATCAAGATTTGCATTTTCACTTGCAGAACTTTACTTGCTCGTCGATATTCTCCTGTGTACTTGTATATTGTCAATTGTGTGCTTTCCGAAAAAAAAATGGATGAAATGAGTAGATTGCTTCAACTGGCAAGCACAGGTGACGAAGAGGCTTTGAAAAAACTGAACCTCGACAAACCAGTTCAGTTGGTGTTAGACAAGCCTTACGCTAATGTGGGAATTATTAGGCTGACTGGAGAATATGAAGCCACCATGGCAATGATAGCTGCCGCGGACCGGCTGAAGCTTTGGACACTGGCCGCAAGTTGTCGTAACAAAGTAAAATATCTCCAGTTTATCGCAAAGCAGTTTTGCAAGACAACCCTGGCCAACAAGCCTATACCTGGAGACACTGTTGCTGATGTCATGAAAGATCTGTTAGACGAGATTGATATAAGGAAGCAGCAAATTGACGGTGGAAAAAAGGCAGCTGAGTCAGATAGTGAAATGGAAATGGTCTTGAGGAAGAGCAACGAGAGGAAGGGTGAAGACAGCGAAAGAAAGGAAGGTCAAAGTGCGTCATCAGTTAAAGACACTGACAAGGCAATGGAAGTAGAGTGCGGGAAGGAAACAAGAAGCCTAGAGAAGAAGAGTAGCGAGATGGAGGTGGAAAGTCAGACTTTGTCATCAGATGGAGACATTGTTGAGAAGTTAGTGGAAGACAAAGAAGAAGAGGCGAGTGGCAAAGATAAAGAAAGCAAACAGGAACAGAAAGGACAAAGTGAAACTGGCAAACATTCATCGCCATTTGCAGCAGAAGACAAAGGGGCAGGAACGATTAAGGAAAAAGAAGACAGAAATCCTGCTAAGAAGGTAACAATCAATAATTCCAAGGTACGAAAGTGTCCTTTGTGTAAAGCAAGCGTTACTCACCTAAGAAGACACGTGGTCGCCCTTCATGTAAATAAAGGAGAAAGACTGGCAATATCACAACTTGAGTCCATACTCCAGGCCGCCATTCACGGAGAGGAAAAACGAGGAAAAGAACGAATAGAAAAGCGGCTAGGCAAGAAAGTTTCCTTTAAAGGCAGAGTCCGGGAAAAATGCCCACTGTGTGACAAGGCCGTGTTGGCACTGACAACTCATCTTCAGCGCACCCACAAGCTGAAGAAGGACGACTCCATTTATAAAAGCGCAATTCGAATTATCCGGCCATATGAGGGTAAAACGAAGGAAGTCAAGAGCTGCAAGAGGAAAGCAGACGATCAGCCAAAGGTCAGTCATGCTAAAAAGCGACCTCTGACCCCTCTAGGTGTACTCATTCAAGCAGTGGACGTTGAAAGTGATGAGAAAGATTCAGATTTTGAAATATCGAGTGATGATGAAAACCACAACTCATCTGAATCATCTGATTCCGTCATGATTATTCCACCTACTCCAGACAAGCAGGGAAGCCTGATGCTGAAAGCCAGCTTAGTCAAAAGGAAGATCACTGAAGAAGAAAATTTCAGCCAAGAGAGAGATGGGGTAGAAGAGAACGACAACATCGGGGACAAGCAGGATGAAGATAAAGGTTCAGATGATGAGAAAGAGGATGAGTATGAGAGTTTACAAGATGATGAAGATGAGGTTGCAGAAGATGATATTGGTGACGAAGAGTGGCAACAGTGGGCTGTGAAGGAATTCTACAAAAGCAGACCCAGAGGCTTTAGGCACCAACTTCTCAAGTATTTCTACGAGCATCTGCAAGATCTCGGTGGCGGAGCAAACAAAGAACGGCAGGCCGGCATCCACGCGCAAAATGTGCGAAAGCTTTTGGATCACCTTGATCCAAAGAATGACACCATTAGCTGCCTCATTGAGGATGGAGGCTTGCAGATGTGGAGAAATTGGGGAAAACCAATTCTAGAACAAAACAAAATGAGACCTGGAACTGTGAAAGCTTATCTTTCTTCAGTTGGAAAATTTCTGAAGTTTATTATTCAAAAGGTAGCAGACGAGACGAAAGGATTCCCAAGCATTGATGAGCGGTCTCTGCGTTTGGCTAACAATGTCCTAAATCGCCTTCCTGACTGGAGAACAGCAATTTCCAGAAAGTTCAGTCACAAGAAATGGGAGAAAGTTTTGGAGGTATCAAGACGGCTGCCCCCAGCATCTACTATTAACGACTTAATGTCAACCGAACCAGCCAAAGAGGCGATAACAATCCTTAACAAGAGCAGCACTGGACACCTCGTTAGTTCGCGAGAATTTATCACTGTGCGAGATTTTCTCATTGTTCGACTCGAACTAGAAAATGCGCAACGGCCAGGTCCCATGGAAACTGCCACAGTACCCAACTTTAGAGAGGCTGAACGAAGTGATGACGGCAGCTACACTATGTACTGTCCGAAACACAAACGATCCATTGACGGCCCAGCACGAATTTGCATGGATGCAGAAACTCATGCCAATATGTGTACGTATGTTGAACACGTGCGTGGCGTGTGTGCCGATGATAGTGAGGACGCCCTGTTTCTGACAGTGGAAGGGAAACCCTTTGATCAGAGCAACATCGGAAAGAGGGTAACCGCCTTTTGGTTCAAAGCTAAGCAAATTAAGTTATCGAGCACCGATGTTAGGAAGATAGCCTCATCAGCAACTTATGGTATGGACGTCGTCGAAAAGAGGGCCATTCACGAACACATGGCTCATAAAGAGGAAACGGCAGATCACTACTACAATATAGGCCATATCACAAAGAAGTCTGCCCGAGGTCACCAACTACTGAAAAAGACCCTTGGCTTGGATACGTCAGTGGCTACAAAATCAAACGCCAAGTCGGCAAATGCCACAAAGCTTGATGATGAGAACCATGAGGAAGAATTAGAGCCAATTATTCACGAAGAAGGACTATCCAGTAGTCAAGTAGAAGTCATCGAAATGCTGTTTTCCAGCCAAATAATATCTCAGGCCCAAATCACATTTGACATTGTGCGAGAAACCATGGCTGAACACATTGATTTAAGCAAATTTGCAAGTGATCCTAAGATGGTAAAGAAAGTCTATGACAAAGTGTGCTACCTGAGACGAAAAGAAAAGCAGAAGTTGGTTTTACCATCAAAGGAACCTGAGCCATCGTCAAGCAGAACAGCAGCATGGGTTAACAGCATAACTGGAGTGGAATCTACGTCTACTGTCACTAACTACCAACCAAAAGCGAAATGGAATAAGCCAGATGAAGAGTACGTTGAAAACTTCTTTGGAAAATATTCTGTGCGCCCAAACAAAGAAGAGCTGAAGTCATTATTCCACTCAAACAACAGCCTCAAGGAAATCCTTAACCGAAACGACGGTGACTTTGAGCGCTGCTACAACAAAGTAAAATACATATTCAAAAAGAGGGGGGCCAACAAATAGAAACGAGGAAAAGACATGACTGCTTTCAAGTAACCATATTTGAACTTTAGACAGTCTTGAGATTACAAGCACCACAAAAGGATAGACTCTTTCAAGCTAGAAATAGAACATGTTTTTCAAAACTGTGTACGGTCATTTACAAGTCATTTAAGACATATAGTGTATAGTCGTAAAATTATGAACCCTTATGAACTTTAAACCCTTTTAAGTGTACAGTCATTAAACAACAATAGGAGAAAAAAAAACAGGAAATACTATTGATGTAGCATGAATTATGAGTGTAGAGACGGCTGCTGCAAGAATGATTTTAGATTTAAAGCCGTGTATGGTCATTTACAAATCGTTTAAAGCTTACAGTGTACGGTCAAAATATTATAAAAGCAGAACGATAAAAACAAAACAAAACAAGAATTATAGTACGGTCTTCAAAGTATCATAGATTAATGTACGGTCACTCCCAAACTCGTTAAAGTGTACGGTCATTAAGTTAAAATACCTACCCCCAAAACAGGAAAGACTGTGAAGTTTAGTACATCGTTGAGTTTTTTTTAGTAAAGAGCACAATCTTTAAAGTAAATAAAAGTTATATTCTACGGTAACAAAGTTAACGAACACTTGCAAAATAGTGTTATGCGAGTAGAATTTCTGATATGTCTTAAACCACTCTGGTATGACACTTGTTATTTGTCTCGGATAAAACATCAGCTCGGGTACAAATCGTTGGGGTACCCCACAAATACATCAAGTGTCTCAGTTACCTGTTTAAATTTCTTTAGATATACTCACTGCATTATGTTGATAATTTTATCCTGTTTCATTTTGTTTGATTGTATTGTAATGGCATGTTAAAATATGGGGATTCAAAATAAATATGTTATTAATGTTGTTATCTTTGTTGTTGCTTTTACTATTGCACTGGGAAGTAAAATTCCACCCTGTTACCTTTCTTACCAACAGTTTCTGACCTTTCAGACCTTTCTGGCAACAGCTAATTGGGTTGGCTACTTGAAATACATGTATACAAGCCTGCAAAAAAACGACTTTTTGATGGCAGGAAAGTGAAAGCTAGCGATAAGAGTCCGGTAACTTTGATTTTGTAATGAAAATATCAACCTTACCACTTTAAAGAAATAGCTCAGATGGCCACCGAGGGAAATAGAAGACTGGAAGAACATTCTTAATTGTTTTATAAAATGCTCGTGGTCGATTACACACTAAATATTTAACCTTTGTTATATATTTCCGAGGTGATTTCTGAGGGAACCTGCTGAGAGTTTAGAAGCGAAAAAAAACTGAAAAGCGACCAAAAAGTAATCTAAAAAGGACATAATGCTATTGCTTGATTATTAAACTACGTAATTAAATAGAAAACCAATGATTACCGTTAAAACAGTTAAATCCTACAGCATTTTACTCCATCAACTATTATGGTGCCATCAAAAGGGCGGGAAATCAACCACCTGGCGGGACATCAACCACGCGGCGTGATATCAACCACACATTAAGGCGGGAAATCAACCAACGGCGGGGCATCAACCATAAACAGGGCGGGAAATCAACCGCGAGGCGGGAAATCAACCAAACGGCGGGAAAACAGCCAAAAATGCGGCGGGGTATCAACAAGCAAATGCCTCTCTCTCTCTCTCTCTCTCTCTCTCTCTCTCTCTCTCTCTATAGAAGAAAAATAGGGCACTTTTGCAACGCTAATCTCTTTTTGGAATAGCTTTCCCAATTATTCATGCAGCAAAACGATTCAAACACTGAAATATACTTCAACATGCCATTCCAATGCAAACAACTAGTCAGCGAATACCACTTAGAGGTGACTGAGCTGCATTCGAATCTACAGCTGGGAGGTTACAAAAGTGCCCTATTTCGTGGTAAGCACTTTGTTAAAAGCTTTAATCCCAGTTTCTTGGCCGAAATGTAGCTATTGCCTTACCATTTATATGCTACACGATTCTCTCGCTTACCACATTAATTTTAATTTGAGTTTTGACGGTCAGAAAAAATCTGTGGTGTAAGTGTTTGACTCTTCATGCCAATGAACAGAATCACGAATCGGAAAAACCTCATTTTTGCTTTGCTGATTTTGAAAACGTTGCTCTATCAATGTTATTCAGCCAAATTTGCTCTAACTTATACATAAGTAAGAACAGTTATTTGGTAATCTACCTGTAGAAAATCACAGGAAACGAGGCAATCTTTCTTTTAGAAAAAAAGATTTAAAGTCACCTCGGTAATAAAAACGGCAACGTTACAAAAGTTCCCTATTTGCTAGAAGTTCCGAATGCCGTTTTCAGAACAATTTTTTGAGAGATAGGAAACAATATTATAATAAAAGTAAACGTCATCATGCCATCAGTAAGTGACCCAAATATCATCGTTTTCCTTCCAAAGGAAGAAGAGTTAAGACTAAGAAAAGTTCTTTTGAACTCGCGCGTAATAAGGCTAGTATGAGCGGTAATCTTTACAGACGCAAAGGTTGGTGACTTGTTGATTTACGGGATGTAAAAATGATGCAAATGAGTAATTAAAAGCAATTGCTGGATGAGGTTTTTGTGATATCCAGAATAATCAAGGTCGAGGTAAGTGTTGTCAGCCGAACCAAAGGCGATGGCAGATATCACTAACCGAGACCTTGATTATTTTGGATATCACAAAAACCAAATCTAATAATTTTTTATTACACCTTGTTTTCAAGAAAATAACGACAAACGCTATATCCCACCGAACACAGTTTAATTTGGACAAGCCGTCTTCTTAGTTCGCTGTCCGTGAATTTGACATTGCGCTTGGAAATCATGCATTGCGCGCGCAACCTAGAGATTAGCAGATTGGAGAGTATCTGTGGGTTGCACTGTTTCCTAGAATTAACTCTAGGCTTTTAGCCAATGAGAAGACAGATGATGACATACAATGTATCACAAACACCTAAATGACACAAGCTCCTTATGCATTACTCTTTTTAAAAGCTATGCGCCCAACAGTTGCGCGCAAAGAGGTTATGTATCACAACCTATCATTTGAATATAAGACCACCAACTAACCAACTCCCCAGAGAAGTTTGTGTTTGGCAAAAGAACCACAGAACATCATACATTGAAGTCACCATCTGCCCTCTCATTGGCTAAAAGCTTATGCAATTAATTATGGGAAACAGTGTAAATTACAGATTATTCTGACTAATCCGCTAGTAGATTAGTAAATAATATGTAGGTTGCGCTGTTAATGTCGCTGTTGCCACCCTTTTGTCACGCTGTTGTTGCGTTGTTATCGGGTGGTTTTTCCACTTTTTCTGCGCTGTTTTGGCACTGCTGTCGCGCTATTGCCAGAGTGTTGTGGAACTGTTGTCGCGATGTTTTCGAGCTTTTGCGGCGCGGTTTTTGCCCTGTTGTCGCGTTGTTGTTACGCTGTTATCGCTTTGTTATTGTTATTGCGCTGTTTTTTTTTCGCTGCTGTCGCGTTGTTATCATGTTGTTGTCCCGCTGTTTTTGCACCGTTATCACGCTTTGGTTCGTTTTTTTTCCTATTAATTCTTGCTCAACATGATCACTTGGGGCTGCATGCACCCGAACAACATATTAACGCTAATAACAACAAGTTAGAAACAACAACAATAACAGTAAGAGTTGCCAAAATGAAATATGACAGCTTGGTTTTCTTCCAATCAAAATGTTACTTTAGGTTAATTTACCCCTGAGAATGCGACTGAATAATAACAAGATCGCTTTAGGCTACATGCACCTTAACAATAACTTAACGTTCATAACAACAAGTTGGAAAACTCAATAACAGTTGCCAAAGGGAAATGTGACAGCTCACTTTTCACTATCTTCCGCCATTTGAAATGTTACCCACAATGCAGGTGAAATTTTCCCTGTGCATGCGTCGTTCATATTTAATGACTTTCAGGTAGAAACACACAGTTCTACCTTGGCAACACATGTTTCGGATAACCAACATCTTTCTTCAGTTTCGAATACAAATGAACCGCTAGTCGGTGTGATTTAAAAGAGAGCTTAATAGAATGTATGAAAAGTTAATTCATGACAAACAACGATAGCAACAGAAACTTAGATAAAAAATAAGAGTTGCCAAAGTCAAATGATCTGACAGCTCACTTTTCACTATCTTCTATTTAAATTGTTACCTAGACTAACTTACCCATGTGTATGCGTCGTTCATATTTAATACGATTGACCAACAACGATAGCAACAGCAACTAAGATAACAAATAGGAGTTGCTAAAATGAAATGCCATGGATATGAAAGCTCACCGTTTCACTATCTTCCTCTTGAAATTTTACTTAGGTTAATTTAAACCGTGCGTCGCTCATATTTAACACGATTAACTATTGTGTCCACTGACAACATCTCTAAAATTTTTAACTACCACATAAACCTTCGGTTCGTCCATTAAACTATTCTGTATCTGCATTAATGACACACCACTTCAAGTTAAGCACAGCAGATGTTCGCAATTTTACATACTGATTTGAAGAGTGTGTTATCTCTTCGTTAGCCACGTGTTAGCGTGTTAACCACGCCTCTAAATTTTATAGGCGTGGCTAAGGTATTTTGGTATTCATCAATAAACAATGTAAAATTTATGAAATCAAGCCGTTTCTGTTTCTGTCATTAGCAAGTATCTGGGTATAAAGATTTCTAAACAGCAAACTCTTTGTAAATCTTGGTGAGATTGTTAGATGCTCCAATGGTGTTCTTAAACGTTCCTGCCGATGCTTACACCTCACTTTACCTTGAACAGCCGTAGACAGTTCTGCAAGATACGGTGATGATGTGCTCGTAATATCGTTTTAACCTACCCAATTATTTAGGAAAGGCGTTAGCTCTGATACAAGCAAGGAAACTAGATACTAAATTTTTACAGACGTGGCTTAATTAAGGTCTCGCAGGAGGTACTCATTAATCAACAGTTATAAAATTTATGAAATCGAACAAGACAAGACAATATTTATTAACTCACACTTAGACTAATTACAGAGGATCGTTATTTACATTATACGTTAAAAAAAGAGAATAATTAAGAAAATAGTTTAGGTAATTGGAGCCTAGAGGTTAAAGGAACCGTAAGGTTTTCGAGTTAACCTCTAGTAACTATTTACAGTTATTTTTAATAAAAAAGGAGCAGCAAAGAAGAAAGAGACCAGACTCAGTTTCAAAAAGAATACATAATTTGGTGAAGATTAAAAAAAGAATTGTGAGTAAATCCATGAAATCCTCACAAGACTACAATTGTTCGAAGCTATGATGTTCTGGTTAACAGTCGCATGACAGGATATCTGGAACCTAATGTACTTGTGATGTCAGCTGGGGAAGCTAGCTTCTTAGCTTTTGAGGTGATCGTGTGATTAGCTGGGTTTCATATGAAATTTCTGGCTTTCAAATCTCTTTAGTCTGACTCTCAGCCACTGAAATCACTTAATAAATCTCCAAGAAATGTCATCAGGCAATACAGATTAGGAATATTCTATTGAGTCTGAGGTCTCTGACTATTTGTTCCCTGCCAGAGAAATAGCATTAAAGTGGCACCAAGTAAAAGCTAGTACCGGTAATCAAAAGGCTGTCAGACATTCTGAATTAACCTGCTTTATGTACATATGAACTAATGGCTGATGAAGACTGGTTAAAACAAGATAAAAAGAAACAAGGAAAACCAAAAGTTGTAGCAAATGGTAAACTTAAAGGACGCCTCAAATTGAAACATGCAAGCGATTATTTTCCATCACTTCAATGACCTTCATTCATGGCTTCACTAAATGCCGACTTCGCTCACTTTGAATAACATAAGAAATACACCTCTCAAACTCATTAATAATTCATCAAGTTAAAACAAAGAAAATCAGAACCATGAAGGAGGTTTGGATACC
>OFER01000017.1_pt1:0-2500 | contig 14171 bp, 10 predicted proteins | sample 1521091 | NCBI WGS metagenome assembly OFER01 (sample SAMN04272335, study PRJEB24112) | coral metagenome | biome: Coral reef; feature: Shallow seawater; material: Coral tissue | host: Coral | place: China: South China Sea | collected 2014
AGTCATGTGAAATCAATAGCCCCTTAAATGTAACACAGCAGATTTCACATGGCCATTAGAATAGTTTTCGGTATGTTACACCAAGTGGCCAATGCTAAATCAGTATTATAGCATGACCCTTTCAAATAGGTGAAGTGCTCTCTAAGAGAAACATTTTCTCATTCTGGGTATTAGTCTGGAACTAGCTTGCAACTGAAGAGGAGTCTTTTTAAATGCAAATGAGTTACCGAGAATACAAATCAGTATGGTCTGTTACTTAATGCCTGTCCTCACATTTAGATGAAATGAACTTTTACAGATTTGTATGAGATTTAAGACATCATCACACCAAGTTTGCGTAAAACATATATTTCATGGCAAGGCTTATTTTCCCATAACGTCGTACCCTACAGGAGTTCAAACTGACAAAAATTATTTAATATGCAAACTTTTAGTGTTTATTACTAAAAACTTTACATGATATCATTTACAGCACAAAATTATTAACCATAACAATTGTATTAAAATCATTTTAAAAACGAGGCAAAATGTAATTTACAAAAATGAATAAAATTGAGAAGATCTGAGAATTGGAATGACTTTTATAAAATGTCGTAGAGACGTAGCGCAAGTTTTAGCGGTTTTTGTCATCGATTACATGGAAAAAGTAATCAAAGTAGCAAACAAAATTACTTTCAAACTTTACGTTACACATTCTACAATTTATGGGGTCATTCTCGTCCTCACATGAATACTTCTAATAGCAATTATTTCATAAATTACATTCCAATATTCATAAGCTAAAACTTGATTAAAATAAAAATATTACCGAGATTCTAAAATAGCTCAGATCATTTTTTACTTTCTAAAATGGGCAAAGACACGCTTGTCTAGTGTTTAAGGGGCAGTCATCAATGAAATCCCTTCGTAGAATTTTATGGAAAGGTGTCCTGGAGCACTGCACACACAGTACCGGCCTTAAAATTTCAAAGGAAAGCAATGTATAAATCCAAGCAATAGTAACGTGATAAGGTTACTCATTCTTCTCGGCTAGGTGTTTGAGAAAGCAATTGCAATCAGAATTAAGATAAGAGACCGAAAAGGGGAAGCAACAGATTACGTAAACTTAGGAACTGTATTTCAATCCCTTGGTGAATATGGCAAAGCTAAAGAATATTTCGAGAAAGCGCTTGCCATCAGAATAGATATTGGTGACAGACAAGGAGCGGCAAGCTGTTACGGAAACTTAGGAACTGTATTTCTATCTCTTGGTGAGTGCGGTAAAGCTAAAGAGCATCTCGAGAAAGCACTTGCACTCAGAACTGAAATTGGTGACAGAGAAGAAGAAGCAAACTGTTACGGAATTTTAGGAACTGTGTTTCAACATGCTAGTGAATATGACAGAGCTAGGGAATATTACGAGAAAGCACTTGGGATCAGGAGTGAAATTGGTGACAAAACAGGAGAAGCAACAGACTGCGTCCGCTTAGGATCTGTGTTTATATCTCTTGGTAAATACGAGGAAGCTAAAGAAAAACTAGACAAAGCACTTACAATCACAGTTGAAATTGATGACAGAGCAGGTCAAGCAAGCTGTTACGGAATCTTAGGAACTGTGTCTGAATCTCTTGGTGAATATAACAAAGCTAAACAATATTTTCAGAAAGGACTTGTGATAAGGAAAGAAATTGGTGACAGAGCAGGAGAAGCAGCAGTTTACTTGAACTTAGGAAAGTTGTGTAATTCTATTGGTGAACCTGTCATCGCTGAAGGCTATCTTGAGAAGGCACTTTCAATTAGTCAAGTTATTGGAGACCTTGACAAAGAGTTTACGTGCCTTAATGGACTTACAGTCGTGAAGTTAACCCAAAATAAGACTCAGGAAGCATTTGACTATGCAGTCTTAAGTGTGGAAAAAAGTGAAAGTCTGCGTGCTTTTCTAAGAGACAATGATCATATTAAAATATTGTTTTCAGATATTCTTAGCATTCCTTATCGGAATCTTGCTGCCTCCATTGTTTCTTCGGGGAACGATCCTTTCAAAGCCCTTTATGTTGTAGAGCTGGCACGCGCTAGGGCCTTGGCAGACCTGATGGCAACACGGTACTCTGTTGAAAGGCAAATATCAGCAGCTGATCCGCAGTCTTGGATTGTCATAGAGAATATTATGAAACAAGAAAGCAACTGCTCTTGTCTGTACATTTATAATGATGGTAAGAAAATTTTTTTGTGGATTCTCAAAGCAAGCGGAACTATGTATTTTCGAACAATAACGGTGCATGAAAGTGATATCCCTGCCAGATTCTCCGGCAGCCTGAATGAATTTTTTGCTACAAGCTTCCGCAGCTTTGGAATTTTACCCCAGGAGGATTGCGAAGATCGATCTTTAAATGACATTGAGTCGAAACCAGATTTCTCTCAGGAAGAAGAGCTTGCCTCCTTGAGACGATCAAGCGATGAGGATGATACCAAACTGAGTCTAACTTTACTCTACAATATCATCATTGCTCCTGTGGCCGAC
>OFER01000017.1_pt1:7500-14171 | contig 14171 bp, 10 predicted proteins | sample 1521091 | NCBI WGS metagenome assembly OFER01 (sample SAMN04272335, study PRJEB24112) | coral metagenome | biome: Coral reef; feature: Shallow seawater; material: Coral tissue | host: Coral | place: China: South China Sea | collected 2014
ATTGAGAGCCACCTTAATTTTTCGAAAAAGGTGACATGGTGTTTACAACATTCTCTAACAATGGAGACTGTCTCCTAGCATGTCAATGAAATTATTCTCCGTTTCCGGCTAGGCTTTAAACGTCAAATAACATTTTAGTCTTGTATCGATCCGGTGTTTGCTTTGCTCCATCAGAACTGGTTGAAATAGACCTGTTACTTTGGCATAATTACTTAATGCTGATACGTGACTTAACTTATTCGTTCTCTCTGGAACACAGAGCCTTGACTACGAGCCTCCATCTTTAGGCTCCATCTTGAGCTGTCTTCTTTGCCGCCTCTCGGGTCAGGCTGATTTTCCTTAGCTCTGCTTTCCAGAGTTCTTTTCCATGTCAAGCCTTGTCTTCTTCTTTTCCGTTTCCTCTGAGAGTTCCAATCCAAGGCTTGGCTGGTGATGCTAATCTGCTCTTCTGCGTAGGGTATGCCCGATCCATTTCCACTTTCTGTTCTGATTTGCCATTGCTGTGGAATAGTCTCAGTATCGCACCCGAGCGAGCAAGATGGCGCTATCTTGCCATTCGGGATTACCCATTGTGTCCCGCTAGAAAAAGCCGGTGTTCTTTTTCTATCTTATTAATCCTTTATTGACCAAGCTTGTTCGCTTGTTATTGGCTGAATATTCCTTGTGTGCTTTTGGACCTTGTCTACGTCTCGGTCCATAAACACAGACACAATTTAAGGCACTTGGCCCGGCGATATCCGGCCATCTTGACCGAACAAGCTTGGTCAATAATCCATATACATAATGATATTACTGAAGTCCCATGACTACCGAGACTCATGATTTAAAACTTATGCTCTCGTCTGAAGCTCCATAAGATTATGCGCTACATTTATCAAGAGGGGGTGCTTGTTACGAAATTAGAATTGCGTTGAACGAAACTTCAAAATAACAGACATGTTAAACTTGTTCTTTAACATTTTAATGCAGACAGATTTCGATCTGGCAATCCATAACCTTTCCAAACTTTCGTAGCTTTAGTATAGATATAAACCATTTTCAAAAAACGACAAAACGTTTCTAAACAAACATGTTTTGGTTACTTCAGCATCGTTAAGAGTTCAAGCCGGTGTTCACAATGTTGTGACCATTAAAATCAGCTATTAGCTATCACAATAGCTCATTACAAATCAACACGATCGGACACGAATATGTGAAAGTCAGTACTGCCATACAAGGCAAGATAGCCTTTTTGTGCGGCCACTTTCACGTGAGGACTGTGCACAGGCGATACTGATGCTCCTGAAATAAACTTAGATTGTAGTGTGAAGGGGTGGTTAAACAATCAAGATAAGATTTGGAACGAATCGCGCCCGAGCACGCGAACATTAATAGCATTTAAAGCCAAAAAACGTTAAATAACGTGAAATGAAGAGAATTAAAGAAGAGCACTTCAAAACCGGTGCAGAAGCAACGTGCATTTTATCATGGAGTACACACAAAAGGGTAAGTTAGATCACCGAAGGCACTAACCGCCAAGGTACGGTTTTGGAGCATTCTTACGCCACCCCCTCCAACAGGATATGTTTATTTTAAGGGGCCCGGAAATACCATTTCCCACGCTTTCCGGGAAAACAGTTTCTGAATCAGAACATAGATTAAACATTAAAACGGCGAGTCTTTAGTAACTTAAATCTATGTTGTTTATATGTCAACCTTCGGGATAATGGATAGTAGTTTTAATTGTAGCGAGACTGAAGACTGTCCAACCAGCCGATTTGATTATCAAACACGCGTTTCGCTAATACGAGCTCGATTAGCTAATGATTTTTCGACTCATTTTTTAATTTTATTATAATTCGAGTGTCCACAATTAGTTATCTAACCCAAATACTCAAGTAAAAAAGGGGGAAAGTCCGCATGCAAGCTCCAAGACCCATCAGGTCGGAGCTTATCCCGGTTTCTGTAGCATGAAGCGACAAGGCCTACTGCCCTCTGGCTCCCCGGCATTAAATTTGTCGGTACTCATTTAAACGCCTGGGTGGAGAAGAGAACTGTGAGAGTAAAGTGTCTTGCCCAAGAACGCAACACGGTGTCCTTGGCCAAGGCTCAAACCCCAACCGCTCGATCCGGAGTCAAACACACTAACCATGCGGCCACTGCGCCTCTTCTAAGCTAAATACTAAGACAATTAAATAAAGTTTAGTCATTCAATCATTTTGATTTCGTAACTTTACTGGATCCGGTGGTCGCTATGCCCCTGCGGTGAATTTTCTATTTATAATGCATTCACTCTACTTGTGAGGCCGCGTGTTAGTACAATAACAATAATAATAACTTTATTCATCCGTTTGTACGAGAGCTGTACAAACGGAAACGAACAAACCTAGGCTGTGGAACACAGGAAATAATGTTCATGTTGTGTCAGTTTGTGTAACTGTTGACACTTCACGCTCCATTTATCTACATACATGATTGATTCTGCAATGTCTTTGCCGCTGAGGTTAAAGAGGTAACTGGTTATTCATCCGCCTATATGCAGAAAAGCTTTTCGAACCACTGAATTTTACTTTATGGGAGTGTGCGATGAGTCCTTAAGTATTTAACATCAGAATTGGACTTTCGGTAGTTAACTATTCTTTCCACAGAGTATTGCGGTAGGAATTGAAGGAAACTGACCGTTAGCACTTCCGCTGTCTAGGTACGCGCCTCTTTTTTCCGCCCCCTCAGTTCCTGGGTTTATTTATCTCGCCCTTTACCGTGAGCGGTATGAAAACACATTGGGCGAACTGGTTAACACTTCCTTTGCAGCCAACTATAAGAATAACTTCAGATCGAAATCATTCCAAATCTAATTTCAAGGAATCAACCCACTAGTCTATTTGTTTTATCCTAATGAGCGGCCGCGAGATCGACGCTTTTCTTGAGGAAAGACTTAACGATATTGACGAGCTTATTCAATCTGAGCTGGGCTTTGCACCTTTAAATGTCACAGAGCCATTTAATGCCCCAGAAATCCGCAACTTGAGCTTCTTGTTGGAAACAGAAGGAACGTCGGTTGGATTACTGTCAAACAATATTCTAGGTGAGTACACTTGTGTTTCTTATCTTCTCCAGATATTGTGGAGTATACCATTCTTAGTGCAGAACGCCGGAAGGCTGAGTTATGTTATCGATTGAAGTAGTCATACTCTTTGCATTTTGCAAAATATTGTCATTTCAAATAATTTGCTTTCCTCCATTCCTTGCCTAAACCCATCCCTTGTTGTGTTACAAAGAACGTCTGTGTTATAAGGAACGCAAAGTGTACCATTCTTGTGCAATACGAAGGCTAAAGTGTGTTGCCAATTGAAGCAGTCAGGCTCTTTGCATTTTGGAAAATATTGTCATTACATGCAACTTCCTTTCCTCCATTCGTTTTTGTATTATAACGAACGTTGTTAAACGTCATTAATAAGTACCGTAGTAATTAAAAGAACGTAGTGATGCAATAAGCCACTTTCAACTTTCAACTTTAAAATTCAGCTCGATAGTGAGGCCTATGTAGGACACACAAAAGAAATGAATAAGTTCAGGTCAAAGTTTATTGCGCACTTTTCAAGTTGATACAGTATAAGATGACTTACAAAATCAGTAGGTTAGCAAAGGATGAGCAAAGTAGAAGAAAGGAAAATAGAATTACATAATTATATAGTTCTATTCCTATACGTTGTTCGAGGAAGACAAGTAGCTAAAGAAGAAAGGATTGAGCTATTTCGCTATCGTCAGCTTTGTAATTGAAAAATTTCACGGTTTCATTTATAGTCAAGAGACTTTAGTTCTTTCGGAATAGTTTCCCAAATTTTGAGCCGCCCTATATTTGAATTTTCTTTGTTTGAGTTCTCTAAGCTTCCTTGCCAAGCTGGATTTTAATATGTCGAAATCGGTTTATTCCGATAGTGAGGCTAGAGGACACAAACAAAAGAAATCAATGAACATCATCATTCGATTTCCTTTGTTTGTGTCCTCTAAGCCTCACTGCCAAGCTGAATTTTTAGATTAAACATTGCTTATGCCAGAGTGCGCCATTGCGGGAGTCCCGCGTTGGAATCAGAGATTGCCCACAAAGAAAAACGAAAAGAGGGCCAATTTGGCCCTTTCCTTTTACAAGACTGCAAGCTTTTAAATACTGGCATAGTATTTTGAAAGCCATCCCAGGGCTCAAAATTGCGACCGATACGTTCGCCAATGAAACAAACATTTCATCTTTGGTCACCAAAATTGAAACAAATTCTGCGAATTCTGGTTTAGTCGCCATAATGGCGACTACATTTCTCTGTGCTCTATCTGCAAAATTTCACTTGGGAAGTTTGGAGAGCAGTCAAGAAGCTACAGAAGTGCTCGAGGCGCTTCCTTCGTGCATTTGCATCCATAACTCGATATTTGCATGCTAAGCATGAACCAATTGTTTAAAATTGAATAGAACTTTAGCATACTGCTTTGCACGCTGACTGAATAGCTTTAACGCTTTAAAGCTTTGAGAAACGTTCTCCCAAAATGAGTGGCTTTGAGTATATCAAAAAACATACGTTCACAGAGAAAAATCTGTACACAATTTTGACCCAAATGGAAATTAAAATTTAAAAATTAAACGAGACTTACAATCAAACTTGGACTTACCTGGCTCGTTTAATTTTTAAATTCTATTCCGTCACCGCACCGAGTGCTCACGTGAGCACACTGCATACACAAACAAAAATTGTTAATAAACACCAAAAAACATATTTCGTAACCAAAGCAGTTTGGTGCCTTTACTCTTGTAACAAACAGTAGAAAGCTATCTGTGTTGATAACAGGCTTATAAAACTTAGCAAATGTGTCAGATGAGCTCCACCCTACATCTGATAGGATATGCTCTATTAATGGAACAGATTTCAAAAATGCCTTAGATGTTGCAGCAGCCCTAGTACTGTGTGGCTTAAACAGGTTTACATCAATCCCAGGTTTTTCCATTACTGTTTTGACCCATCTCCTGGTGGTTTCCAGAGAAACAGGTTTAAACGGCTTGGAATAACTGACACAACTGTTGTGCACCTCCACGTAAGGCAGAGGTGCGATCAAGATAAGCCTTCAGAGTAGTAACAACACAAATGTTGGGGCTATGCGAATACGCTACAAACTCAGCAACAGTGGGTTAGACCTTAGATTGCTTTAAAGGTTTAGGAATGATAAAAGTCACAGAAGTTTCTGAAACAACCATGTCCTCCAAAGATAAGTAGTGAATCGTTTGCCCCCGTTGAGCTGATACCAGTGACATTAAGATGACCAGTTTTAATGTCAGATCTTCAAGAGAGCACTGTGTAGTAGGGATTGACTTAACATAGTTCAGGACCTTGTTCACATCCCATGTCACAGCATATCTTGGGTTTGAGGGTCTTGTTTCGTAAACTTCTTTCAAAAACCTTTTTACACTTTCTTGTGCTCCAAACGTTATCCCATCGACAGGTTTTAGGACACTGGCAGATGGGATACTGGATAGAGCGGACCTCGCAGAATTAATGCCACTGCAACCAACGCCTGCCTCAAATAACTCCACTAAATAACTCAAATAACTCAAATAACTCCACTAGCGCCTGGGGAACAGTGACAGAAACTAGATCAATCTGTTTTTGATGGCAATATGTAGTCCATCTTTTGATGTAGGAGGAGTACTGCTTAGTGGTTCTTTTCCTCCAAGACTGTAGGATAATAGAGGTTGCCTTTTGAGAAAATCCCAATGTCTCAGGATTGCCGGACAATCTGCAAACAATCAGAACCATTTTCTTGGTTAAGGGGTGAACTTCTTGTTTCATCCCTGGCATTTGTAAGGCAGTCCTTTGTGATGGTAGTACTCTTGGAACATACACTAACATGTGAAGAAGTTTGGGGTACCAACTTTGGGTTGGCTATATTGGGACTATCATGAAGCCTTCAGCAGATTCCGTCTGTATCTTCTGTAGACATCTGGCAATTTAACTGAAAGGGGCAAAAGCATAGAAAACTCTTCATCCCATGTGATAGAAAAAGCATCTATGAAAGCTGCCCCTGGATCAGGTTTGCAGGATGCATAACATGAGACCTGATGATTTAATCTGGATGCACAAGATCTATGGAGGGTTCTCCCCAGATATCTGTAATCTTCTGGAATATGTCAGGTCTTATTATCCATTCCTTGTTGTCGGAGAAAACACGCGATTCGCGGTCGGCCGCAACGTTTTTTGTGCCTGGAATACAGGCAGCTGTTAACCATATTTTTTTATCTATGCACTACTGCCAAATATCTTTAGCAATAGTATGACATTCTCTGGAATGTGAACCCCCAGGAGCATCTCCTATGCTCCTGGTACCCCCCATAGCATTAATATAGTTCACAGTTGTAGAGTTATCCGAGTATTTCTGGACATGGATGCCTTGCTCATTTTTGCAAAATGCCTAAAGTCCAAAAAATGCAACCATCAGCTTCAAACAATTAATTTGGTATTTGGCCTCTTCATCTCTCCATCTACCCCTTGTTTTCTCGGCATCTTTGACTGCACCCCATCCTTTAGTTGACGCATCAGTATAAATGATTACGTCAACCTTTGAATTAGTAAATAATTATATCTTATTAGACGTTTTTTTGTGTAGTATCGCTGAGTATTTTTACGAGTTGTGCCGTATTTTGGCGAGCCCGT
>OFER01000018.1_pt1:10000-14145 | contig 14145 bp, 4 predicted proteins | sample 1521091 | NCBI WGS metagenome assembly OFER01 (sample SAMN04272335, study PRJEB24112) | coral metagenome | biome: Coral reef; feature: Shallow seawater; material: Coral tissue | host: Coral | place: China: South China Sea | collected 2014
TTCCAAAGCCAGAAGTTGCCATGCAGTGGGACCATCTGAACTGTATTGCTGAAGAACTTATGCCATATAGAGAAGATGTACAGGTCGGAATGTTGATTGGAACTAACTGCCCAAAGGCTATCAAACCGCGTGCAGTGATTCCGGGAGGGGATAATGACCCATATGGCATTAAGACCGATCTTGGTTGGGGCATTGTTGGAAGAGTTTGCAAGTCTCTCCCAGATGAGGACTTTGAGGAATTGTCAGAAAGCTGGGTCAACAAGATTGTTATCAATGAAGATGCCACGTTTGCTGTGGAGTCTCGAGCAAAGGAAATCATAAGCCCAGCTCATGTGAAGGAAATGTTCGAAAGAGATTTTCACGAAAGAGCAGAACAGAAGAACATGTCTGCCCTGTCTGTTGAAGACCGCACATTCCTGGAAATCCTGGATAAAGGAATCTGCCAAAGAGAAGATGGACATTATGAAATGCCGTTGCCCTTGCGCTCTCAAGATGTTATGTTGCCAAACAATCGATCACAAGCATTAAGAAGACTATCTCAACTGAAAGCACGATTCAGAAGAGATGCAAAGTACTATAGAGACTATGTTGAGTTCATGGAAGAGATGATTAAAGGATGCGCAGAAAAGGCTCCCCCTCGAGGTGAAACTGGTATCAAGATTGGAGATGGCAAGATTAACTATGTCCCACATCACGGAGTCTACCACCCAAGAAAGCCTGGCCAGATAAGAGTAGTCTTTGACTGCAGTGCTCAATACAAAGGAACATCCCTGAATAAGAACTTGCTCCAAGGGCCCGATTTGACAAATAATTTAATGGGTGTTCTCTGCCGGTTCCGCCAAGAGGCTGTGGCCCTGACATGTGATGTGCAAGGAATGTTCCACCAGTTCTTCGTCGACGAGGCAGACCGAGACCTTCTCAGATTCTTTTGGTGGAGTCATGGTGATTTGAAGAATGAAGCAGATGAGTATCGCATGAAGGTACACTTATTCGGTGCAGCTTCGTCGCCAGGATGTGCAAATTTTGCCTTTAAAAGAGCTGCCGATGATGGAGAGAAGGAGTTTGGTTCAGAAGCTGCAGACTTCATGAGAAAGGACTTTTATGTTGATGATGGACTAAAGTCTGTGAAATGCGTTGACACTGCCATCAACCTCATTAAGAACTGTCAAGCAATGTGTGCAAAGGCAGGCCTCAGATTGCATAAGTTTAGCAGCAACAAGAAAGAAGTTATCCAAGCTGTTCCACCTGAAGATCGTGCTAAAGGACTTCAGGAGCTAGACCTGACGAGAGATCCCTTGCCAGTTGAACGAACGCTTGGCATCATGTGGTGTGCAGAAACTGACAGCTTCCAGTTCCGCATAGTCATCCAAGACCGTCCACTTACAAGAAGAGGCATCTTATCTACAGTAAGTTCAGTCTATGATCCCCTCGGGCTTGTAGCCCCCTTGATTCTTCTTGGCAAACAGATACTGCAAGACCTGTGCCGAGAAAATGCTGACTGGGACGACCCGATAGGTGATCAGCTAAGACCAAGGTGGGAGCAATGGCGAAATGAGCTGCGACTCTTAGAAGGTCTCAAGATTCCAAGATGCTACAAACCTGAAGAATTTGGAGACCCTAAGGTAGTTGAACTGCACCACTTTTCTGATGCGAGTCAAGCAGGCTACGGTCAGTGCAGCTATCTACGTCTATTGAACGAAAGTGATCAAGCCCATTGTTCCTTGGTTATGGGAAAGTCCCGGGTCACGCCATTGAAATCTGTTACCATCCCACGCTTAGAGTTGACAGCCGCCGTTGTGTCAGTCAGAGTAAGTCAGTGGCTTGGCCATGAGCTTGATTACCAAGATGTTACTGAATTCTTTTGGACGGATAGTAAGGTAGTGATGGGGTACATTAACAACGTGACCAGACGCTTTCATGTTTTCGTAGCTAATCGTGTACAGCAGATCCATGAACACACCCAAGCTCGACAGTGGCAGTATATCGACACACGCTCCAACCCAGCAGATGCTGCATCCCGAGGTCTGACAGCCAAGCAGCTCTTAGATGATAATTACCGATGGTTCAAAGGCCCCCACTTCCTATGGAACCCTGGTGCCTATCAAGCAGAAACAGAGAACACTCCAGAACCCTTGGATCCCAATGATCCAGAAGTTAAAGTGTCCACCCTTGCAACACAGAGTGAAGAAAGCTTTCCTAATCACTTTGAGACTGCCAGGTTGGATCGATTTTCCAGTTGGTTTAAGGTAAGAAGAGCAGTGGCAGTTTGCTTGCGGTTTAAATGCCTATTAAAGGAAAGAAGAGTCCAGAAACCCACAGAAGCTCAAAGCAGTAAGTCAGTGGAGGATAGTGCCTCAAGTTATCAACCCGTAAAGATGGAAGAGATTGGTCACGCTGAAATGACAATAATTCGCTGTCTTCAACATGAGCATTTCAAAGAAGAAATCAAGACTCTGTCCATGCTTCAAATGAACGGCGAATTTACTGATAGAAGGAGAGCCAAGCAGCGCAATCTAAACCTTAAGAAGTGTAGCAGTCTTTATCGCTTAGACCCATACTTGGATGCAAATGATATCCTACGTGTTGGTGGCCGACTACGTAGAGCCAATATGCCCGAATTTTCCAAGCATCCAGTCATCCTTCCAAGACGGTCGCACATCACAGATCTCATTCTGCAATATTGTCACCAAGCAACCAAGCATCAAGGGAGCGGAATGACTCACAATGAAGTCAGACAACGTGGTTACTGGATAATTGGTGGAACATCAGTTGTGGCGAATCTTGTTTCAAAGTGTGTCATCTGCAGGAAGCTGCGTGCTCCGTTGGTGCAGCAAAAGTTAGCTGACCTTCCAGAAGATCGCGTAGAACCCGCCCCGCCGTTTACGTACAGTGCAGTCGACTACTTTGGTCCGTTTGTACTAAGGGAAGGCCGTAAGGAGATCAAGAGATACGGTGTATTGTTCACATGTATGGCGTCCCGTGCCATCCATATAGAGACTGCGAACACACTAGAAACCGACTCCTTTATCAACGCGTTGAGGCGTTTTCAAGCAGAGCGTGGTCCAATACGCCAGCTGAGGTCAGATCGTGGAACGAACTTTGTCGGAGCCCAAAGAGAATTGCAAGAGGCTCTGAGTGAGATGGATGAAGACAAGATACGCAACACCTTGTTGGAAGAGAACTGCGAATGGGTTTCGTTCAAAATGAATCCCCCATCAGCTAGTCACATGGGAGGTTCCTGGGAAAGACAAATTAGGACTGTGAGAAGCGTTCTAGGGTCTCTGTTGGAAGAAGCCGGTCACCAGCTAGACGATGAAAGCTTCCGTACACTGTTGAAGGAAGTCCAGGCAGTGGTGAATTCCAGACCCCTGGCTTTGAACGACATGTCTTCCCCTGATTCACCAGACCCCCTAACGCCAAACCACTTGTTGACCATGAAGAGCAAGGTACTAATGCCACCTCCAGGTGTCTTTCTAAGAGAAGATCTCTACCTTCGCAGAAGATGGAGAAGAGTTCAGCATCTAGCGAACGTATTTTGGGATAGATGGAGGAAAGAGTTTCTTCAAACACTTCAACTTCGCAAGAAGTGGATCAAACCCCAACGCAACATGGCAGTGAATGATGTCGTCATGGTAAAGGATGAAAACGTCCCTAGAAATGCATGGAGGCTAGCAAGAGTTGAAGAAGTATTCTCAAGCCACGATGGTCTTGTAAGGAAGGTTAAACTTGCTATGGCAACTCGTACTCTTGACAAGCAAGGACGGAGAACTAATGAAGTGCAGTACCTGGATCGACCTGTCCACAAACTAGTTCTCATTCAGGAAGCAGACCGGGAATTCCCCGACGAGGAGCCAAACTGCGGAAACAAGCATTGATTGAAGGAGCAGTATTGTCTGAAGGAACGCCGCTGACTGAAGCAGCAAGATTGTTTATTGCGGACATTTACTTGTCATTTAGGAACTCAGAACTTTGTCGTTGCCGTTTTATCTTAGGGATATGTTATTATTTTTATGCTCTGAAAGCTGTCAGAACATTCGACGTTATAAGGACAGTGGATTCCCACTGTGGGGAGCCATGTGACTGTAGCCAGTCCAGTCCGCGCGCGGTTATGTTTCGCGCCATTTTTTGGTCACGTGACCAGTGTG
>OFER01000020.1_pt1:0-12500 | contig 13584 bp, 16 predicted proteins | sample 1521091 | NCBI WGS metagenome assembly OFER01 (sample SAMN04272335, study PRJEB24112) | coral metagenome | biome: Coral reef; feature: Shallow seawater; material: Coral tissue | host: Coral | place: China: South China Sea | collected 2014
TATTTGTATGGCGGGTGGATGGTGTCAAAATTAGTACTACCAATTTGAATGGCGATTTACCAAAATGAATGGATCACGTTTAAATTGAATGGCTCACCAAACTGAATGGCTCGTCATAAATTGAATGGCGATTTAACAAAATGAATGGATCACTATTGAATTGAATGGCGTGTTACCAAAACGAATGGTGCACGTTAAATTGAATGGCTTACAAATTGAATGGTTAATCGTAAATTGAATGGCATACTTCCAAACTGAATGGCAAGTTACCAAAATGAATGGATCACGTTCAAACTGAATGGCGATTTACCAAAATGAATGGATCACAGTTGGATGGCCCACCGCGAATTGAATTCTGGGCTAAGCTCAAGGAGCCTGGGATCGACTAACATTCGATCCAGTCTTGCGCGAATGAAGTGCGTTCATCATGGCGGACGAGTTGTTCGTTCAACTTAGAAACGCATTGCTCGATGTGTCGAGGCAGCTACAATCGTACTTGTCCGATGAATTGCTTGAGGCTACAGTATATCGGCTGGAACAAATCTGTCGTTACGTTCTTGTTCTTGCAGGAACCAATCCCTTCTTGAACGATCTGTTTGTGAGTATCACTTCAATATTGTCTCGCCTTGCAACCTGCGAAAATCTTCTTCATTCATCTGGTTATAATGCACCAGTACACTTAAGCGGGCGCCCAGGAAGACCAAAATTTGAGATAAATCGAGAGCAGCTGGAGTACTTCCTCTTTTATGATCTTGGCGTTCAAGATATCGCAGATGCCCTCAGTGTGTCAAAGAGTACAGTACAGCGACGCTTTCGTGAGTATGGGATTTCTTCGAGTTCAGCTATGTCGCAGCAAACAGACGACCAACTGGATAACCTAGTGAGGCAGATAAAAAACGCTTTTCCAAATGCAGGTTACCGTTGCGTTGATTCACAGCTATGTTATCAAGGAATCAAGGTCCCCCAGTCTCGAGTTAGGGAAGCAATGCAACGCGTTGACCCAGAAGGTGTAGCACAGAGATGGTTAGCTCTAACGCCACGGTGTACTTACAATGTTCCAGGACCTCTGTGCTTGTGGCATATTGACGGCAACCACAAACTCATAAGGTTTGACATTTCAAGTATAATTATATGTATTATAAGTGCTCACCCGTTTTCCCCAATTCCTGCGAAAAGAACGAAAAAAAAGAACAGTATATGAGCCAGCAGTCACCAGTGGGCGAGCCTCCCGCATACATAATTTCGGTCTCACTTGCGTGTTTGTGTAAGAATCTTCCCAGCCGCTTAGAGAAGCTGAAATTCATGCTATAGTGAACACTGATCTAAAAGGTTATAAACATAATGCAGTGATGAATTGATGTCATTAGTAATTATGGTGACATCATTTCCAAAAAGTAACATCATTATGTCAGTTTGAAAAATAAATATGACATATCCTATTATTCAGGTGGAGACTGGTTGTTCATGGAGGTGTTGATGGCTACACACGCATCCCTGTATATCTAATGTGCAATACAAATAACCGTGCTCAAACAGTGCTCAACTTGTTTATGGAAGCTGTCGGTATGTATGGGTTACCTTCAAGGGTTAGATCGGATAAAGGGGGAGAGAATGTTGGAGTGTCTCTCTTCATGCTACAGCACCCAAATCGTGGTCCAGGCAGAGGAAGCATGATTGCTGGGCGTAGTGTGCATAATCAACGAATAGAGAGGCTCTGGCGAGATGTCTATGATGGGGTGTTGTACATCTATTACAGTCTGTTTTATCATCTTGAAGGATGTGGTGTTCTTGACCCTACAAGCGAGTCAGATTTGTTTGCACTGCATTATGTGTATAAACCACGAATTAATCACCATCTGTCAGTGTGGAAGGAAGGATATCTCCGACATCGCATCAGAACTGCAGGCCAAAGAACACCAATGCAACTGTACATTTTAGGCCTGCTTCAGATGAGAGGATCTGACCAGCTACCTGCACAGGAAGTCTATGAGCAACTTTCCGAGGTAAGACTGTCATACTGTGAGAAGCACAGAGAAAAGGCATTAAATTATTCAATGTGAATATTATTCAACTGTTGAACAGTAGGTTGAATGTCTTTAGGTGCTGTCCCTGTAAAACAACCAGTCATTCATAAAACCTCTCAACATTTCAACCTCTTAACAGTGTGAACAAGTCACCATTTTAGAAATAATTTCAATTCATCGCTTTTTTGTGATTGATAATTATACGCAACAAAGAAAACAATTGGAGATTTTATTTATGAGATGAAATAACAAATGCAATTTTCTTGTACATGCATAATTTATAAAGAAGTATTCAATTGGACTAAAAACCCATCTGATTATAAAAATCATTGGTTGTGTGTAATGTTGTGTTCATATGTAAGTTCTAATGTGTACTTTAGGATGAAGTGGAAGCTTATGGGGTCGACTGGGATGGGCCATTGCCACAGCTGGAACCTTGTGAGAGCACCGTTGATGTCCCCGAGACACAATCAGTTCTCAGTGATCAAGAGATGTTCAGGCTTCTTAGTTTGGTTGATCCCCTCTCTCTCAGTGATTGTCATGGAATTGATCTGTACATGCAGACTAGAGCTTTTATCACTTCCTGTCAATCTTAGCAAATAAAGACAAGAAAAACATCTGTATTTATTGGATCTTGTAAGGATCTGATTGCCCAATTATCTCTATGAGCCACACCTACAGAGAATCATGGTGGTTGTACTTAATGTTGCCAAGTCTTGGACTTGTTCCACTGAATACAATTACCATAATTCCCTGCAGGTGTATCTCAAGGAGGGAATCAGGTATTTGGATTTGCTTGTAACAGGAAATGTTAACTATTTCAAGAACAGCATGAGAAATGCTAACGTATGTACGTGTAACAAGCATACTGAAAACAGCAAGGTGATAACATTTATAACAAGATAACTGAACTTTATTTCTGATATTGTGTTCAAAACTGTCTTTAAGCTTAAATCAACAAATATAAAGTGGACAAGAAACCAGAATGTTCATCACATGTACACTGTACATCATAATTTGTTTTCTTTGATTGTTCACTGAAGTTTTAGCACAAAAATGAAATGAAATACTGTAATCTGAAAACCTGATGTTTACATCATATTGTAGAGGTTCACTTGACAGTCAAAACACCTGAAGCATTCCTTTCAGTAAAGAAGTACTGACTTCATTAATGGCAATTATATTTCACATTTTTTTCAATTTTCAAAGTAAGACTCCATCCAAAACTGAAATATTGGTTGGATTTCCAATTAATGATCTCTGGCTTGGCAGTACGCAGTGCACTTGTTTCATGATAGACATGGGAATTTTAAGGTATCCCTGATTGGATTAAAATTGAAACTGTTTTGCATTGTTTTCGTTTATTTCTTTTTCGCATTGTTGGATTAAAGCTTCAAGCCTACAAGACCGAATGGTGGCATGTGTATTTACTGGAATTTGAATATAGGCGTAGAGGAAATCTACAAGTTTGTATTTTTGCGCATGAAGTATTCGGTTTTCTCTCCAGGAGACCTTCTTGAATCTTTTCTTTCGCTGCTTCATTAATCCTTTAAAATTAAATGCGGCGAAAAAGGAGCATTTCTTCACATATCTGAAGAGAAAGGAAATGCAAAAAGTCTCATTTGCTATTTCACTATTTCTCATTAGTATTCAGCATGTGTGCAACACTACCTTCGCCCATACTACCTTTTGGTCTTGTCTTTAAGCTTTAAGCCGACCATGTTAATTAAATAGTTTTATGTGAAACTTCAAAAGTGGATTTGCTCAAATGTCCATTAATAAGTTTGATACCTCATTACTGGGAGGAACATGGAATCTCAAGTAAAACAAAATGAACATTAACAAAGTTATACCTTGGCAATGGCATACCATTTCAGTAGCAACAATATTCATTGTTGACTTAAAAATACTTTCTAAGAGCAAGCAAATCCTAATCTGTTGTCGCATGCCTCCCTTATCTTTTCCATAAAACTATCAAATGATGCATGACCATTTGGCACTCTCAAGACATAGGTGCAGGTTTCTGCAAAAAAGGACATGGACTGAGCAGTAAACTCAAGCTGAATTGGTTGTTGTAATCCAAGGGGAGGTATCTGTGAGAGGCCTGTCATGAAATGCAGCAGTTTACTTAATCCATGGCTTCCATCTTCTGTTGACCAAAAACAACACCGTTAAGGGTGTATCATTGAGATTAACTACAAAATCACAACGTAAATTGTGAAAGAAGTTCAATACAGTCAAGTGAGGCATGTGAGTAAATACACTGTAGCCATTTAGTGCTCAACCAATCAAAGAGCCAGAGATGTTAAAATATACCATAATAGTATTACATATAGATTAATTTTCATATTGGATTACTCCAGAGTTTTTGTTTGTAAGCAGGGTAACAGAAAAAGAGACTATAAGTTGCATCAACAAAGTGTTCTAGTGTGTTATATAAAATGTCATTTTTACAGTACCTTCTTCTAATTTCACGACCGCCTGTTTCAAAAAGCTGTCAGCACTTTGGGATTTTTCATCAACTGGTTCAGATGCCATGTAATAGCTAAAACTCTCCAGTATGTCCTTGCTTGTTAAGGGCACCTCACATACAATGAAATAGGACTTCATGAGACTAGGATTTCCTCTTATTAGAGACAGAATGCCCAAATTTTCAAGACCCTTGCAGAGCTGGTCTAATGGCTCTTTCCTTTTCTTCAGGACATAAAACTCGACGTAGGTTTGTATGGCAAAACTCTGAAATTTTCTATTGCAAAATTCTTTTCCATCATCTGTCTGCAATTGAATGGGGGTTCTTTCTTGCTTTAAAATCTTCTCGAAAGCGTCTGTGACCGCTTCGCCCGTCTTATTTTTAATATGCTCCACCCCCACGCATGTTTTGAGAATACGTCTACCACTGTCAGTAAATATTTGAAGCCTCTGTTGTATTTAGAAATGGTGACGACCTCAATTAAATCGGCGGTCCATTGTTTATCAATACCAAACACCACCACAGGGAGTGTAGGAAAGTTGCGTCGACGCGGTTTGTGTAACGTGTAGCCCAAATCTTTTTCTAGGATTTGTTTAGCACGTTTCAATGAAATACCATTCTCTTTAGCAAAACGTTCAATGCCACCATAACTTCCGGGGCTCTCGGGATCATGATACTGTTCTAACAAGGCTTTGTCTTTCAAATTTGCCATACTTTATAGACACAATCTAACCAGTCGTGAAAACGTTTTTCTCGAACGGACAAGTATTTTCGAAATGCATCGGGTTGCTTTTGTAACCAACATATATAGATGACAAAACGAAACACATTTTTATCCACCCCTGTTTGATCAAACACGTCGACAGGATCTGGGGCAATCGTGTCAGGGATGCGTATACCTTGTCCTCTTTCCTTGTAAATTTTGTTGCATTTGTCTAGCAAAGTAGACCACATCCACTCATCATCACACATGATTACAGAATGAAACAACTTTTATTGGAACCTGACTTTTAGTTTTACAACAGTATTATGTGATTGGCTAAAAAAAGACATGAAAAATTCAGACTGTAGTACAAAAAGTACAGCCTCGCGGCTCTTCGTCCTCTACCTGACTCTTTATTTCATTCCATTCCTTAATTAACTGCTCCATTGCTACTTTTTGTTCTTTCATATCCAGGGTTAAGCGGGCCATTTTCAGACAGAGTTCCTGGTAATGTGTTTTCACCCAGCGGACCTGTTCTCCCACCAGACGAGTAGCTAGCTTATCTCCAACGATAAACGGTTCCAACAACTCTTTCAAAGCTTCTCTTTCTTCGTACATTAAAAAGTCATTATCCGTCTGATGGATAAGGCAGGTGTGTCTTGCATCAAGCACAGGTTTGGAGCAGGGGGTAAATTGAAAGGCATGCTCTGCTTGGTCGTATCGGACCTGATGCCAATAACGCTCAAACAAGAACACGCGATGACTCGTTTTCATTCTTTCTAGAATAAGTCCGCCCCAGTCTGGTCTCCTCACGAACACGTTGAATGCATGCACGGTATGTTCGTTGTCCGCATAAAAGAAATCGTGGTCTAGCAACACCAAGTCAACCTCTCTACTTTCCGGCACATGTTTGTCAAACGGTTCTACTTCAAGCGACGTCAGACTGTTGATCACCACTTTCACATCTTTGGAGTTGGTGTAGAACGTCATGGTGTTGTTTTTTGACTTGTTTGATTTTCTCCAAAAAGGTCACTAAGGCGTCTTCAATTTCTAAGAAATTACGATCGATACCGTAAAAGTCTAGTTGAGACCTTTCCACAGCACTCAAGACAGCTTTCAAATGAGGTACACAAATGGTTGTCAGCTCCCAATGTTTCATCTTGAAAAATGGTTTGTTGTGTCTGTTAAATACGTTTCATATACCTATTTTCCTAACCAATCAACGTGTAGTTTAAGCGTCAGTGACATCTACTGACCAATGAAAAGTGAGAATAGATGACTTTGCCTAAACTTGTCTAGTTTTGATATCCAATCAGCACTCATTTTGAGCGTGGGTGTAAAGTTTTAGCCAATGAGAAGTAAGTTTAGGCGTGTTTGCCTGAACTTGCCTCGTTTCATGAACCAATCAACGCTCAGTTTAGGCGTCGTTACTCATAACGGCCAATCAACGTTTAGTTTGAGCGTCTTGGCATAAATTTGGACATTTTTAACAACCAATGAGATGTGAGATTAAGCGTCCCCGGTTTGTTACTTTAAGACTCCACCATTTCACTTTTTTATCAGTTCAGATATCAAGTCTAGCCAGAGCTTAAGGAGTTTTCCAAAGGATGGCAGACGATCAACCTGTCACGCTCCCAGAGGCGAAACCTGTTGCAGACCCTACTGGGGAAAGTGGACCACACAGTTTTGACTTGGACAAGAAAAGAAAACGTAAGGCACCGAAAAAAGTGCCCGAAGCATCCAAGAAGAAAGTGAGAAAAAACCTAACATTGGAACTACCTAAGCCTGAAGGTACTGTTCGTTTTGACACGATTGTTTTGGTCAAATGTGGAAAACAACAAACCATGAGGCTTCTTAAGGGTTATTCGTGCAGTGACAGTCTGTTTGCTAGAAAGAGAACCTATCAAAAATTGCGTATGCATCAAAACCATCAGCAACGGAAACTGACGCCGAGACGTTTAAAAATTCAGCGACATGTGCATGACACATTAGCTAAAGTCAACTCATAATGTATTCTATTTTTGAATAGTCTTGCCCGCGATTCTCCACATGACACGTGTAAAAGAGGTGCCTCCAGAGCTGGAAGACCAGGGAGTGTCAGAATTTGATATGGAGGCATTTTTGGCCACTATCCCCAGACCACCAGTCAAACAAGCGCCCCAGTGCCCGCGCTGTTTCACAGATATGACGTTTGGTTCTATCCGACATGAAGATGGCAGTCAATGGGACTATTACCGCTGCTCTATGACCCGTTTGGAACAAAGTGCTACGTCACGTGCGGCAAGGAGGACTTGGCCAATTATTTGAAAGCCGTGGAGGAACAGACCCACCCGTGTTATGTCAAGATTCCCCCAGAAAAATTTAAATGTGCTTGTGATATGAGCATGATATTGTCCATTTCTAAGTCGGAGAAAAATCCTGGACGGTTGTATTTAAAGTGTCCGAGAAAAGCTTGTAAACTATTTCAGTGGCTGAACGAGCCCCCCAAAGGTCTTGCCTTTCAATTGTTGTGTTAGAGTCAATAAAAAAGACGAGATACAAACAAGTCTGGTTTATTGTTTACAACGTATGATAGAATTACCAGGAATCGAACCTGAATCTTTGCAATGTCTGAACCATTAGACCATCGAAGCACTGACAAACAAAATTTAAAAAACAATGGCTTCCGCAGTCCTCCTCTATTGTGGAGAGCATTAAACCATGCAATTTCTGCATGATGGGCCACTCCCCAGGGATTGGTTACCCTAGCTTGCGTTAAATTCCCTAACCGTGCAGAAACCACAGGGTGGCTATCACTCTGTAACAATATTGAAAAACTATGTACATGTACCTGGACTTTGGTTGCACTATTTACAGTTCTAGGAGGGTCTCTACGTTAGTCATGTCTACATCGGCCAGATATGGTTTGTACCCGTAAGGGTACGTCTGGAAGGTCGACGGGTCCACCACACGCTTGTCGTAGACTAGACCGTATTGCTTGGCTCGTGGGCCCACTTTGAGACGTTTGGAGGAAGGCTCGCGAGTGAAGAAAAAGGGGTTCTCCACATCAATGTTGCGGCGTTCACCATTTTCCAGAGGATCAAGGATTTCGTTCAGCACGTTTTCCCGCATGACTTGAAAGTTTAATTGTTGCTTCCCTCGGATGTTTAGGGTGAACCCACGGACTTTGCAGCAAACATGTCCTAAGTGGGTTTCGTAACCGTAGTTTTTAGGCCCTCCAGACACGAATTCCATGATGTAATCTCCAGGCTTCAACTCATCGGTCATATCTCCCAGGTAATCGCCGAGAGCAATAGTAGGTTGACATGGCTTCCATCTGTAGATCACGGAATCCGTGTCGTAGTACAACACTTGCTCTCCTAGCTTCTCTAAGGATTCGTAGAGCTTGAGCCGTGCTAGACAGGTCGTGAACGCTGCGATAAAGATGTTTCTTTTACCATTATCCAACTGATTGGATTTGTTCGATTTGTAGACAACTTCTAAAAGGTCATCATTGCAGATGCGAATTGCCTGAACCGGATGGAGAGGATCTGACACCATTTCGAAAAGGGCAGCTGGCGAGTCAACGGTAGTCACGGCAGACTTGTCCAAGTTTTCTCCAAACTTTCCCCAGAAAGAGTTCAACATTAACTTGGCTGTCGTCTTTCTTCCCTTGTTTTCTTTGATCATGTCAGGATTCAGTTCGATTCCCTCATGGGCTTTGTAATTAGCCACATATTCTCGTTTCTTTCCATCAGTGTCAGCCCATGCAGGATAACCAGTGGACTCTTGCTTGATTTTTAACCATTGTTTGACATAGTCAGAAAATAGACCCTTTCGACGTTCATTAAAATGCCATACCTCATGAATCATGACGATGATGTACCCGAGTTCAACTGCTTTTGCAAGTTCCGGCGTACACCATGTACCATGCAACATCCTTTCCTCGTCAGAGTGTCTACAGACACAGCTCTTGGCGAGGAGATCTTTTGACATCTCGGACTCGACGCAAGAGCGACAGAGGGGGAATGTAAGCTTTTCAGCATTTGTTTTTCCATAGCGGAATGGTAACACGGGGTGATAAAGACCGTAAGGAGGTATTACATCTACCTTTGCTACACCAAAGAAACGAGTGATGTCAGTAGTGTCAGGACGTGTGATAATCTCTGGATGGCCCACGGGATACTCACCTGTCGTGTTGATAAAGGGGTAAAGCGACGTGACGTCCACGTACTTTATCTCTTCACCAATCGAGGTATCGGTCTTGTAATAGAGTGCAGCCGCGTTGGTTCGGCCACCGAAAAAAGCATCCCGGGGTTCCAGAGGTGTCGGAAGAGAAAGAGAAGAAACGAAAGAACGAAGGTCTGAATCTCGATCGATTTGTTTGTCCCACTGACATTCCCAGATGTGTACGAGTTTGTAGCCTGCATGTTCCAACATGGTGTGTTTGCAAACGGTGGCTTCGTACATCTCTTGGAAAGTACGATCTCGATTCAGTTTAGAGTATTGATCTCTCCTAGGAAAGCATAGGGGGCATCCATGCCAAAGACAACCGTGAAACTCGTACACAGTTTTAGTGGTGGCGTCGTATCCATCGACGAGAAAACTCTGACCTGGGGTTAGCACTCTCACTTCTCCGCCATTTCCCGCATGTTGAATGCGGTCCGCCTGAGTCGCGCCGGTCGAAGAGTGAGATGCCTTTTGGAGTTTAGACTCCTGCCACGCCAACCACTTAAAGGCTTTGAAAGATTGATAGGACATAGCACCATGCCATCCTCTCGGAGGTTCGATAGCAATAGTTTGCAGAGGAAGTAGTTTTTTTTCGCCAGAAACGATTGCAGGCCGAGGCGATAGTCACACATTTCTCCATGGGTCGGAAGTCTGCATGGCTAGCGAATTCAGATTGAAACTTCTGGCAGCCCGCCCTCAGTAGTTTCACATCTGAGATGCAGTACTGTTCCATTTCATGACGGAGACGAAACACGTACCCCTCTGTCCTCTCCAGACGTTTTTGCCCTTCATACCACTTCAGGAATTCTTTTTTCTTGTCCTCGGACATCCCGTCAGGGTCGTAGAAGCGTGGATCAGGGGTAGGTCCCTCATAACCTTGATTCTCCATAGTATTGAATAGATGAGGAAAGAAGCCTTTCTTGTGTTCTTTAATGTCAAAGGTGGAAGCGAAAGAAGCAAGCGAAAAAGGTAGGAAACAGAGAGAATCTTTAAAGGTAAGATTACCAGACTTTAGAGAAAAGACCTTAGTACCTATACAGATTTGATCGTGTACTTCACGACAATTTGCGTATAGGTATTGCAGCACAAACATAGCATCGTAACCCTTGAAATTGTGAAATATGACAATGACACGTCGTTCATCGTTGTACTCGTCGACCGTGAGACCATCGAGATAATCGAAGAAGTCTTCCGTGCAGCTTGTACCGTAGAAAGGGGGAGGTTCATGTCCATCCTCACTTTCGCAGCACACCAGAATGGGTGATTGAACTCCACTGTCGTCGGTGACAGCTTCATAGTCCGCATAAACGAAAAGAGGAGGCGACTTTTCAACCCAGAGGCTACCATCTTGATCCACATAGGCTTTACGATTTCCAATTTCACCCTCTTTCACCTTTTTCAACTGGGGTTCATCTTCGTTAGGGTCGATTGGTTGAATGAAGCACTTGTGTTTATTTTGTTCTACTTGCTGTAGGCGGAATGGACATTCACCCCAACCACATTTGTGTTTGTACTTGTTCTTAGGGCGTGCACCTTTTGGATTTTTTCTAAACTGGTTGCCTTGTAGACTGAGCGACATTGCAAACACTTCTTCACATCGCATAGAGGCTTGTTTTTCTTTGTTCCAATCTTGTGAGAATCGTAACAAGACTGTCCAAAGAAAAGCCGATTGCAAGATGCACAGGCCTTGTGGGGTTTTGGAAACTGGCCAGGTAGACACGAGGCTTTGGCTTCCTTGAATCCTACACAGTCATTCCGCTCACACGGCCAACACCATTTTCCTTCGCAAGGGTGCTCGCTTTTGTTTTCGTGCTCATAACCACAGTTACAATCATGACAAAAATATGATTTGTTAAGAAAACCACTAAAGGAGTTGCAGCCATGGTAATGATCTTGAAATTTAATGAGACAGATCTTTTTAGGTGCTTCAGGACCACAGAAGATGATTTGATGAGGTTTGTAGACAGCCAAGACTTTGATTTGATATCCTGGCAAGGCATCTTGAAATTGCTGTAGTTCCTTGAGGGCGCAAGGACCTTCGGGAACATTTGCCTTCTGATGCAACTCCTTAGCCATTTTCCCTTGGATGGGGCGACCTTTTCTTAAATTTTTGTAGTTTAGACCCTCGTGTCCTTCATCCAAGTATGCCTTCATTGTCACGATGGCGCGGGCACAACACAACTGATCATCATTGTTTATTGTCACGATAGACGTTTTACGTGCAATGAGTTTTCTGATGGCCTCGTATCCCGGGGTATATTTTTTTGAGTTTTTTCCTCCGGGACCTGGGGTTCGGATGAAAGACGTCTCCATCGTGAAAGTATCATCTGGAGAAAACTCCTCGTTTGAATTCAGTTTCTGAGCGAGAGCTTGTAGGTAGGTATCTAGTCGCTCGGAACCGTCCTGGAACTCACGCACTGTGAACGTCACAGACTGAAACGCATGGGTGAATGCGTCTGATTGAAGAGCGAAGTGGATAGTGGAGTGTTCAGAAAGAGATGGATCTTGATTGATCTGTCGTTGAATGGATCTTTGTAGGGCTGCCGTCAATTCGATACCAAGATTGTCGTTAGGGTCGGGTTCTCGAAGCTGATTTATGTTTGCTACGTAGCGCTGACGATTAAGGACGTTCCTCCAGTTCCGTCTACCACCCACAGGACGAAGCTCGAAGCTCAACAAGGGGGTAGCACTCCCACCGATTTGTCCCCGGTAGGCTAGCTGCCTTTCTATGAGGTCAGCGGCTTCCGCCAAGACAAGGTCGTCCTCAATTTCTTTCACAGCTTCAAGTAAAATTTGGTCCTCCATCGTACTCTAGAATGAGCAACGAAGTAAAATTCAGTATTGTTTTATAACATCGACAAGCCAATCAGCGCTCAGTTTGAGCGTCTTTACTCATAACAGCCAATCAACACAGTTTGAATGACCTTGTCTAAACGTGTTACGTCTTATGAACCAATCAGCGTTTAGCTTTATTTTAGAAACCAGTCAACAATCAGTTTGAACGATCTTGTCTAAACATATCTCGTTTTATGAACCAATCAGCTTTTAGTATAATATTAAAAACCAATCAACACTTAGTTCAGGCGTTTCTATA
>OFER01000021.1_pt1:0-5000 | contig 13552 bp, 5 predicted proteins | sample 1521091 | NCBI WGS metagenome assembly OFER01 (sample SAMN04272335, study PRJEB24112) | coral metagenome | biome: Coral reef; feature: Shallow seawater; material: Coral tissue | host: Coral | place: China: South China Sea | collected 2014
GTGTCACAATCAACAAGCAACAAAGATAACCTCCTGGATGAATGCGGTGATCGTCAGCAATGGTGTGTTAGCGCTTATTATTCTAATTGAGGTCATCTGTATCTTGGCACTGCGAGTTAAGAAAGGAAAGAAATTTCTGGAAGACTTGGAGTTTGTGAAATCTTATCTTCCCTCTCAAGAGCCACAAGAACTTGGTCGTCCTCATTCAGAGGAACTAATAGAATTATTACCAATTACTTTATCTGAAGAAGAGCAATTAGAAGAACCTTCATCAGTCGATGAATTCATCAAAAGGCAGCGGGAAATAATCAAAGAAAGCACGGAGAAAGATCCAGGTCTCAAGGCCCTGTTTCAAGAAAAGCACGGTGAAGGCAAAAGAAATAAAGATCTCAAGTTAGATCGTATTTACACAAACTTGAGTCTTATTAAAGATAGAGCGCGGTATAAAATCACTGGTAATAGACAGGAACAACTGAAAGTGTTCCCCATGCCGCAAGAAAAATTCCAACAAATAACACGAGAAGAAATTGTTGACGCCGAAAACAAGAAGATCCTTATCGTTGGTCGTCCCGGAATAGGAAAAACTTTGTTTTTAACAAAATGGATCAGGGACTGGGAATCAGGCAAAGCGTTTAATGGTGAACTACATTTTGACTTTGCCTTTTTCCTGAAGTTCCGCAAATTCAACTCCGACGAAAAACCGCTCAGCCTTCGTGATCTTTTTTCAAGGTCAGAATATCCTCTGACACTGAGTGATGAAGTTTGGAATCAAGTTGTCAGAAATCCTGAGAGAGTTCTAATCCTTTTTGACGGCTTGGACGAGTTTTTGCGCAGGTCAAAAATCGCTGATGAGAGGTCCGCTTGCAGGAATGGGAAAAAACCAATGCCTCTTTCTGCTCTCGTCTACAACTTAGTGGAAGGCAATCTCCTCCCCGGAGCAAGTGTTTTGACCACTACCAGACCCAGTGCCGTGGAAGAGGTTACAGATCTTCCTTTCGACAAAACAATTGAAATTCTTGGCTTTACATCCGAACAAGTTGAAGAATACGTAAAGAACTTTGCGAAAGATGCCGCGGAAGATGTGCAGGACGCAGGAAAGAAAATATGGGAGCACATCAAGACGAATATGAACATATTTTCACTCTGCTATATTCCTGTGAACTGCCTGATAATCTGTTCATGTTTGTTGCAAGTTCTAAAGTTCCAGAGCGAAAAGGGTTTAACTGGTGTTGGCCTCCCAACCAAACTGACAGACATTTACCAAAGATGCGTAAAATTATTTTTCTTCCGGCACGATGAGCATCGCAACGAAGACCTCCGTCGAGAGGACATCAATTCAGAACGTTTGCCTCCTGAAGTGGAAAAGAAAATAAAGCCACTGGCCAAACTTGCTTTCGATGGGCTGACACAAAAAAGACTAATCTTTGGACAAAAGGAAGTGCCCGAGGATTTAGTCAATTGCGCCCTGTTTCATCGCTTACCAGATAGTCGACATGGCGCCTTCACGTACGAAGCACAGTACTGTTTCATTCACCTCACGATGCAAGAGTTCCTCGCAGCCAAGCACATAACCGAAACCATGAAAGGAGAAGAATTGAGAACATTCGTTGCTGACCACATCAAAAATGGTGAATGGCAACTTGTCTTACAGTTTGTTGCTGGTCTACTTGGTGAGCAGTCTATCGACATATTTACCGACCTTCTTCCTAAGACAACAGAGGAGAGAGATGAAAGAGAGCTGATGTTTGGCACTTCATTGGAGCGACGCACAGTTACCTGTTGGCCGACTGACAGCGAAAAAGGTTTAGCGTTAACATTACTGAAATGTATTCAGGAAACCAATGAATCAGGTTCAGTTGTTCAAAGTAAATTAGAAGAGATTGGCTTTAATGCTGTAGATTTTAGTCATTGTCGCCTCGCACCTGCTGACTGTACAGCAGTGGTTCATTTTATTAAACGCGTTCAACAAATTTCGCTCATAAATTTGTCCCATAATAACATTGGCTCGTTGGGTTGTGTAGAGATTGCAAAGTTGTTTGAAAATTCGATTTGTCAATTAAGAGGCTTAAGCCTCTGGGACAATAACATAGGTGATGAAGGTGTAAAGCAGGTAAGTAATGTTCTTAAAAATAGTCAGTTAAGCAGCTTAGACCTCAGGTACAATAATATAACAGATAAAGGCGTAAAGCAGTTGAGTAATGCTCTTAGAAATAGTCAGTTAAGCAGTTTACACCTCGGGCAGAATAATATAACAGATGAAGGTGTAAAGCAGTTAAGTAACGATCTTGAAAATAGTCAGTTAAGCAGCTTAATCCTAGAGTTCAATAACATAACAGATGAAGGTGTAAAGCAGTTAAGTAATGCTCTAGAAAATAGTCAGTTAAGCAGCTTAGACCTCAGGTACAATAATATAACAGATGAAGGTGTAAAGCAGTTGAGTAATGCTCTTGAAAATAACAATAAATTACGCTGGTTACGCCTCATTGGGAATCATGAAATAACAAATGAAGCTGAAGAGCAAATTAAACAGGCTAATCCCAATTGCAAGGTCATTTAAATTGTTTGGAAATAATTGTCATTGTCTTTCAACAAACTTAATCGACTAAACAAACTGCTAGGATTGTAGTTGTTGTGTAACCGAGTGCAGAAAACAAAACAGAAACTCCGTAAAATGAAAAATTCCATGTAAAACAGTTTTTCATGGCAGTGACTTGTGCTTCAGGATACGAATCATGTTAAATGAAGATTTTCTGAGCTCAAATGAAGTTACCTGACATCTTCAATACAACGTGCTTAGGTAAGATGCATTTTGGTGTTTGTAAATATTTGACATTCAAACACATCTTGTGTAAGATGTGGTTTTACGGAGTTTTTGAAAAATGAACGTGACTCGCTACTCGATAAAATTATTAAGAGAATAAATGTAACTCAGCTTGAAAACAACACAAATGTCTCAGGCAAAACACTTTAATGAGCTGCAAAATTCAAAGAAAAAATTACACAGAAAGAAAGATAAATGACATGACAGTCTTAGCTGTTGTTTCGCCGGTAAGAAATCCACTGCTTCGGTTCATCTTCCCACACTGACCATGTTTACAACAAAATTGTCTTTCAACTCCGAGGACTTGAAGCGGACGCAGATTTTTACTTTTGCAAGCATTAATCTTACAACGAACACCGCTCAAACTAAAGCAAACAGAATCCTTTCGCCCTTGTTTTAAGCGTGAAACTGGCAAACTGAATGAAAATCAACAGTTGACAACACTTGGCCGAGATGTAGGATCGAAATGAACCAATCAAAAAACAACACGACTAAAAATTTAGGATCGAAATGAACCAATCAAACACTTGTTGTGTTTCCTGAGAGGTCCTCCTGAGGAGTTGAAAAACAAATGGCGCGCTCAAAATACACAAAATGGCTGGACCATTAAAAATCAAAGGCAGGGGTAGTTCAGTGAATTCATTAATTTTTTCCTATCCTTAGTTCTGTACAGGAATGTGTTTTTTGGTGTGCAAGCTTCATGGAATCTTTATAAAAGTGAGATAAATTTCTAAATATGATCCAGTTTGCTTGCGAGGATAATTATAAATTTTGTAGCTTATTTTTCTTTACACCTCCCCTTCTTTTGTTTCTGATGGTCCTGCCTTTTATTAAGATGGTGCAACATAGTTAATAATTACAAGCCAATCTCTTTCTAGAAACTAGATAAAATTGCCCAATATGAATTTAAATGACATTGTCTAATATTGTGAGCTGATTTGCTCCATGTTGCTGATGTCGTAGTTAAAATAGTCTAGCAAGTCACTGTTAATGTGACATTGTTGTACTGTATACACATATGTATATTTGAACTATCATTACAAAATTGCAGAATAGTGATGAACTTTTAGTGCCAAGATGAACTTTTAGTTTCTCACAAAAACTTGATGAGATTTAGCTAACAAGTTAACAAATATATATGTAATTAAGTAAAGCTAAGCTCCAGAATCTTCTTGTTTAAATTAAATGTTTATAAGGAAGTACTTTGTTGTGGTCACTTATAATTAACAATTGACTGCACTTTTCCATAGTCTTCACTTTTATAGTGTTCAAAGCTGAAGTGGAACCACAAGCCACAGTTGAGCTGTTTCACTGCTAAGCTTTGAACATTTTATGACATCTCTGTGCTCTCAGTAGACAGGAGTGTGGACCATGGAAAAATGTTGATTTAGTTTTAAGAACGAACAAGAAAAGTTTACACAGCAAATTTGAGTGAAAATCAGTGTGAAATTGCATACATGCGTTTATAATTTTGATCAAGACAATTTTACTTTTTTCCAGTCAACATTATTTTCTGAAGAAGTATTTCAAAATTTGCCTGGTTTTTCAGGCAATTTTGGCAACCAAGTTTGTGAGAATCACTCAGTTATTGCAAAATTTTAGTCAGATAGTTGAGATTTGGACAAAACTATGAAACAAACACAGCTGGTAATCTTTTGAGACATAAAGAATGGGGAGTCTGAGCATTTCCTCCTGTAGCATGAAGTTATAATGGCCTGGCCCCAGTTCTTTGAATGCTGAATAGAACTATAGCTACCCACTGGATAAATCGCTATCCACTGGATAAGTGCTGACAAAGCAAACGGTAACGGCTGGATAGTGATTTATCTGGTGGATAGTGTTATCCACCTTTCGACCCTGGAATGGGCATAGCCAGGATTTTTCAAAAGGGGGGTCACACTGAGCCATACAGAGGGTACTCACCAGATTGTCACCTAAATATTGTAGGTTGTATGCTTACAAAAAGATTTACAAAGGGGGGGTTAAAGGAACCCCAGGACCCCCCTCCCCAACCCTCGGCTATGCCCTTGGACCCTGGGCTTGTTTTCATGACAACATCTAGTCAGTTTTCTTTCTTTTCACTTCCATGTCGACCAATATGATATATTGAGATCACACCAGAATGAAAATCATCAGAATACTTTTGATCCCTCTGTGGTTACTGTGTTTACTCAATTGC
>OFER01000021.1_pt1:10000-13552 | contig 13552 bp, 5 predicted proteins | sample 1521091 | NCBI WGS metagenome assembly OFER01 (sample SAMN04272335, study PRJEB24112) | coral metagenome | biome: Coral reef; feature: Shallow seawater; material: Coral tissue | host: Coral | place: China: South China Sea | collected 2014
ATTTGCATAAATGTCACGCCACTTGACGGCCTCCACCTCAGTTGCGGCGGCGACGAAGTCTATTTTGGCGGCCTCTCAGAAAGGTGAGTTATTTTTCCTTTAAATCAACAAGTCTTGCACAAAATTTACAAACATTACTATAAGGAAATAGATTCCTAAACTGTCTGGCTCATTTTTGTTTTCATAATTCAGTTTTACCAAGCATACAGAGGGTTTTGTGTGAGCGTGATAAGTCTTCAGAAGGAATCCGAAAAGCAGGTAAATTTGGGTAAATTTCCTCGCACAGAATATTGCTTTATTTATCATTTTAACCGTGATTTTTACCGTGTAAAATTAATGAGTGGCAGTTTAGGACCGCTTTAGAAAATGATTTTGCATTATCTATATCATTTTGCGTCATTTTTCTTCGACTCGTGTTTTACGATTGTTTTAATAAAAATGGCGCCAAAGATTTGATTGAAATTCTGTTTTCTCTTCCTTTAGTATGGCAATGGAATGGACAAACAACCACGACATTGCTCTCGCTCGGGAGGTTTTGTTATTGGAACCGTACCGTCACAAGGCGAGGACGGTTGAAAGAGGAAAAGTATGGCAAAAAATAGCTGACAACCTCAATTCGCACGCTGTATTGAGGTTTCTTGTCACAAAGAAATCGGTGAGGGAGCATTTGAAGCTTTTACTAGACAAGTATCGTGCAAGAATTCAGAAGGAGCGGAGAGATAGTGGAGTGGAAGTGGAGGAAACAGAGCTGGACCAAGCCCTCGAGGAAATCAAAGAGAAGTGGGAAGCAGCCGAAGAACAAGATATATTATTGCTGAATAACAAGAAAAAGACAGAGGAAGACAGAGCGATGGGAGAGGAGGTCCGAAAGAGGGCGTGCGAAAAGCTGAGTGAAACGATGAAACGGAAAGGGGAAGGTGAGAGTTCGTCAGAGCCGAAGAAGAAAAAGTCAAGAAAGGGTGGAAATGATACAATAGAGTTTCTGAGGGAAAAAGCAAACATTGATATGGCAATGAAACAAGAAGAACAGAAAGCCAGAAGGGAGGAGCACGAGCGCCAAACAAGGCTTTATGAGCTCGCACTTGCTAATCAACAACAGCAGCAACAACAGAGCAATCAACTCATGAGTCTGATGCTTGGCCTCATGCAAAAAATTGCAGAAAAAAAAGACAGTTAATGTTGACATGAAAGCATTCCAGAGAATATACCTTGATGTTTACTTCAGATTGCTTGTTTTTATTTAGTTCTACACTGATATACATATAAATATATGATCTATGTCACGTCTTGAAATGTTGACAACTCGTTAAGTTTGAAAAGCTTGATAGCATTTTGGGATGAAATTCCCTTTTGTGTTCTTTGTTGTTTACTTGTATGGTAACAGCAATAAAAGCCAGTGATTGTTCTTTCATTGAGATGGTTTTTATTTAATTAACTCACAAAACTAGTTGGTGAACATTATGATCGTAACCTAGTACATTCTTATGCGAAATAGTCCTGTAGTGTGGGTGGTTGTAAATCAAAAAACTCTGAGGTGAGATTGCCATACAAACAAGTAAGAGCATTTTGTAACACAGCACATACTATGTAAAGTTTTCCAATGCTACTTAGCCCAATCTTCAGGTTTTTCTTAAAATCAATAAATTTAAAGTAATTAACTATATCGCCAAAGAGCCACTCCACACAACTCCTTACTGGGCTCATTGAAGAATTAAATGCCTGCATCTGTGGAGTGAGAACTACATTTCTGAAAGGGGCTTGAAGTTGTACCCTTAAGGGGTATGCAGGGTCCCCATATATGCACATAGGTTGTCCTGCTGGAGAATATGCATACCACTGTAGCTGCTGAAGTAGTCCAGAATCACACAACATGCTCGCATCATGCTTCTTGCCTTCTGAAATTCATAACAGTTAAAAGTTTTGAGTTTTAAACAAGACTTAAGGTATTGGTGAAAGTTGATTAAAATGTAGTACCCACCTACAGGTCCATACATATTTGCTATGATGCCATTAGGAAGTGCCACAGACTGAAATTTCAAGGCATGCACCCTTTTGTGTCCATTATAGACCACTCTTTGATTTTCATCAGGTCGTGCAATTGGCCTAACAGTACCGTCCACAAATCCAAAGCAATTTTCAAGGGCAGCACCCTTTGCGTGCACAGCATCTGCATACGTTTGTAGATTTGCTTGACTGAGAAGGTCGTGATTCCATTGCTTGATTCTCCATCCATGGGTATCATAGATAAAGTCAATTACCTTGTTTGTCACCATACTCAACACGGGGGCTGGTCTGCCAAATCTTGGTATCATATCCGAGTACCTGCAAGGGTATGAAAGCCTTCGAAGTAGCATACAGATAGCTTCCATACCCTCACAAACGGAGCCCTGGTTACATACAAAAACATCAGGTATTTGTAAACACTCTGCTAAATGCAGTAGGTCGCGTTTATTCACACGGAACTCTGCTCTACACTCGGAATCTGCCATTTCTTCGAGGTCAAATCTTTCGTACTCTTCATACGGTAACTCCAAGTTCTTTGAAAAGCTGCAGTCATAGAGGAGCACGGATTCTTCGTCAGAAATGATGTCAGCCAAATAAGATCCTGCTAAAAGCTCTCGGGTCTTCTTAAACGACGTCATAGCAGCAACACCGCCTGATTCCAGTGAATCTTTGACTGAATCTGTTTGTTGTTATGTGTTTCGGCGACCGCTTGCACAACGCAAATCTTAAGGCTCGTATTTCCCGCGCGAAGGTGGCGGTCCCGACCCATGCCCTCTCGGACGTGACCGCGTTCTTAAAGGCCGCCGCGTCCAGTATCTTAAGGTCCCTATTGTGTGAACCGCGGCGGTACAGACGTGTCCGTAAGAGCTCCGCACTTGTTAGCTAATTACAAGGTAAAGGACGCCCGTCTATGGATAAAATTGCCCTCAGCAAAAAGAAAAACATTACTCTAAAGCGCACATCAACACAACGAAGTGATTCTAGCGGTTCTGAATCAAGTTCTCCGTCAGATAAGCGACTCCGGAACACGAAGTACAAAGATAACGAAGGTGAAATCCAAGAAGTCTTCGAAGAAGCTGTTGAAGTCTCTCCCGCCCAAGAATTGGAAATGACTGATAAGATGTCAGAGAAGCTTGATGAAATATTAGGGAAGCTAAACAAGTTAGATAGTATCGAATCTACTTTAAATGATTTGTGTTCAAAGATGGCCATTGTGGAAGGTGACATATCGAAGCTGAAGGCTGACGCACGTGGTACTGATACTAAATTGCAGCAGATGGACGAGAGTTTAAAATGGTTTAATAAAGAAATGGAGGACATAAAATTGAAGACGAAGTTTCTTGAAGCGGCTAAAGAAGACCTACATACGAAGCAGCTTTATGCGGAAGCCTACAGCCGTAGAGAGAATTTGAAATTTTTTGGTCTGGCTGAAAAAGAAAACCAGGGCACAGTCAGCGAGGCGATAAATACACGTGAACTACTATTTGAATTTCTGAAGAATGGCCTTGGATTTGAAGATCCGGAAAAGAAATTTGAATTGCAGAGAGT
>OFER01000023.1_pt1 | contig 13094 bp, 7 predicted proteins | sample 1521091 | NCBI WGS metagenome assembly OFER01 (sample SAMN04272335, study PRJEB24112) | coral metagenome | biome: Coral reef; feature: Shallow seawater; material: Coral tissue | host: Coral | place: China: South China Sea | collected 2014
ACGAAGTGGCACATTGTTGATAATTCTAACAACTTTGTTTTGTAGTCTCACCAATAAAAAATGAATATTGCTGGTCAAGCTGATCGAAGGGAAATGTTACAACATAGGAATAAGTTGGCGTTCATTCTGAGTTTAAATCAGTTATTTGTTGAGAAACCTGAGCAAAGCTGGACCCAGGCAAAATGAAAAAGACAATACAGTCAATTAGAATACAAGAAAGCCGTTATATAATTATTTCACGGTATTACATCCAACCTTCCCATCATGCAGCGCGCGTATATCACATTGGTAGTGTTGTCCACGGTATTTTCCATGGCATGGCATGATATAACATAGATTCTTCTACATAAATTTTAAATCCCCAGAAAATAACACTCAGTATGCCAATGTTAAGTAACAATTTTAAGGTAAGCCAAAAGTCGTCTTGAACATAAATACTAAATTTGCCAAAATATGCTAAATATTGCATGTACTTTAAAACTGATGAACGGCTAATTAATAGCGCTAGGAAAAATATCTTCGGATTCTTCTTTTCTTGAATTTATTTGAATTCATTACGTTTCTGTGCTGTTCGGCGTGTTTACTTCAACAGGTACTAAAATGTAATTTATACTTACTTTTCCTTTCTATCGATGTTTTCAGTTTCCATCGTTAACACAAAATATATCCTTCAACAACAAAGTAAAAGAAACCTAAACTTTAATTCCATTTCATTTACAATTTACGTGCTTGTTTAAAGCTTAATTTTGGTGAACCAATTGCCTATTAAGCTTACAGTTTTGTCCCGGCACCGCTTCAGTATTCTGACTTTTTCTGCACAGAGAACAACGAATTTGTTGAGAATTTAAAAACTCGAACGAGTTCTTAAGTAAATGGAGGATTGAAAATTTTCAAAAGTGAAGATTGAATTCATAAAGTGTTGTTCTCCTACCTTTTTCCCTCAAAAAAAAGAGCGGAAACCTTCGCGGTCTCGTTGGGACGTCAAATGGTCCAGTTTTCCGTCGCGAACGCGACTTGACCTTGGCCTGGCGACGTCAATCTGAGCACCGGAAGTCGGGTACAGACTATTCCGCGCCCTCTCGCGTTCTCAAATGCCGTTCCCGTTCTGTTGCTAAATCTCTCTATTGTTATATATTGCAAACTGCAGTGTCCCAGGATGAAGGCAGAAAACAAAGCTTGGGTCTGATTGGCTAATCGTTAGTTTTCGTTGCTTAACACAGTGTGATGGATTTGTGCTCTCCCTTGGCAATGATGCCTTGTTACGACATTACAAGTGAAGGCAACGCGAAAAACACTCACCTGGTACTAACCGAGCGCGACGCGTATTACGCGGTTTTACCGGCTTAGAACAGAGGGAAAACGAGTTGATAGGTAAGCGCCGAAGACAAGAATTACACCGGACGACAAAGAATGTTTGGAAGTACTGGCGGAGGAGTGAGTCAGTCACAATACATCAACGAACAAAAAAGTTCCTGAACGTCCTGAGTTACAAGCAAAACGAAAAAAAGGGGGTGTGGTCTTTGCGCGAAAATCTCAAATCGAGAGTGACCATGCATGTTGTATTGACCGAGCGATAGCGAGGTCATGATATGGCAAGATCGAAGTTTGTGATTTTCCGGAAAAGACCGAACGTTCGAGGTTAATGCATTATTTATTACATGGCTTTTTGTTCTGTCTTTGCAGGCCCGTGATCCGGCGGCCAGTAGGCATTACGTTAAAATAATTCCCCAAAGTTAGGCAATCAGAGCGCAAGTTAACGTGCTAGATCGGCTACAAACACAAGGGATACAATGATTCGCGTAGATCAATATTTTGCTCCCTGTGCGCATTTCTCTTCTCTAAATTAGGATCTAAAACAACACGCGATCGTAGAAGGTCTATGTATATGTTTGTGAGTCTTCCTTGTATAAGGCCAGCGCGCCTGAAATTTGAATTAGCGAATCAGGATTTTGCAAGTGGTGAAAAGTCTACTGCCCTGATGTAAATGCTTGCTTATTGATGAAGTCGGTGATCTATTTTTACTGGAGACGGCATTAAATAGTCACCAAAAAAAGTATTTTTTGACCCCAAAAGCCAGATCAGATTGCGAAGAGTGAAAAATATGAAACATTTTGTGTCTTCAATCTTTTAATTGGAGCCAAATAATTATGGGTCGCCAATGCTGAGCAACTTGCTCTTCGATCGCTGTCACCAGGTAGAATAATAGTTGTCACTTTGGACATTTTTACTAAACGTACCTTTCCACGTCAAGTTATATCCAGAATTCTAGAGTTGAGTATGAGAAAAAGCCAAAGCAACGTAGTATTGTGTTTACTTTATTTTTGTTTCTGTGAAGAAAAATACTATTTTCCTGTGGTTTCAGCAGGAGAGCTAAGGTTTGACTCTCGATCGTACTGCGGGCGCAGCCATCTTATGCAAGGCTCTTTTTAGTCCAAATATAATGTACTATAATCACTGTAACCGTGAATTCGCCGTTAGCCAATCACACGTCTTGTCCACTGACCTGACTTCTGGATATAAAATCACCTGATATCGTCCGATTACTTTTGGCGAATTTGGATCTATAGTGTTCGCTAGTACTTGTCAGGTCAGATTACACGGTGTAGTCTGACCTGGCTCCATGCCACAACAATAGCCCGTCCTCGACCAAACTCGAGGATATTCTCTCAAAGCGTACCACAAAGGACTAATATTAATGAGCCGATATCTAGCTTCATAGTTGAACGTACAGTAGTAATACCTAAGATTAGTATTGAATCGTCGATTTAAAATGGAAATCGTTGTTACTTCGAATTCGTTCCAAGGAAACAAAACTGGCAACTTGTATACTTAAAACTTGTGGGCAACTTGCTTGCAAATTTCAAGATTAAAAAATCTTACACGAGCTTCAGCTTTAATATCTATTTAGCCTCTAGATTTAGTCGCTATTCATTGGGATATTTTTGCGGTCGGTAAGCAAATTTTAGTGAAGTACGTACTTAAAAAGTTCTTCCAATACGAATGAAATACCAAGACATTAATATGAATTAGAAGTTCCGCAGTTACGGTCATGAAATGCTAATATGTAACTTTGCATACAAATTCTGAGAAAAACACACTTGAAAAACTAGACGTAGTGTCATTAATCTTCTTGATCTTGTTATGTCATGATCATAGAAGGCTTTTCCGCTGAATTGCCTTTCGGGAATTTTGCATGCCTTTGATTTTTTCCTATTTCAAATATTATTGAGGCCATATTGGGAGCTTATTAATAATATGTCTTTGGCATGAATCAGTGCACGTTTTTCATATTGGAGAAAACTTTGAAATGGTGACAAGACCTCAAAGGTTTACTTCATCTGCCTTGCACCTCACTTGACTCTTAAAGTCCAAGAGTGACCAAAACTTAAATTCAGTTTGCGCAATGTTAGCTATACGTAGACTGAACAAAACTCAACTAGCCCGGTTCAAGCTTTTCAAGCGCAATTTATTTTCTGTTTTAATTCCGATTTCAATGTCCCAACGTGAAAAGTCACTTCTCCAGACACAACAAAACACAAAACATGATAAACTATTGCTAAGTAATCACTGAACCTGAGAACTATGCATCACGTCCAAGATACACAGTATTTTTTCATGACGTCACAGCAGCCATATTGGTGTCCCAAAACAATGACACAGCGGCCATCTTGGTGTGCCAACCCATTCCTATATGCGAGTTGAGCTTTTTCCCTCTGTAAACACATTCTTTTGTTGCAATAAATTTTCATGGCTCCTGGCCATGTGGATAAAAGTACTCTGTTACCATAAATGGATCCTGTCAGAATGTTTGGGCAAATTTCCACTCACAATCTGTCTCCTGGGAAAAACGCTTGTCTCATTATGTTTTAATTTTCGTTTTATTTCACGCGAATGCAGATAGTTTCCAAAATTTAGTGGTCAACCAGTGTCTGTTACACTCTTGAAAGAGTTCTTTATTAATTTGTTTGGAGTTAATCCAAAAAAAAGTCTCCATATCTATTGAACCGCCATGTCTATGGCTCATACAAACCATTTTACTCTCTGTTTTATTATGACGTAAAGACATCAATGTGCTGTGTTAGCATATTCCTGATATTGTCGTACCTTTTTTCCACAGATGTGTCAGCTAGTTTAATTTCGCTTAATTGCGCATTCCAGAACCGCTCAAAAAAATTAAAATAAAATAAACTTTCTGAACAAGACGATCATAGGGAATGATGTACAGAATAAAATACGTGTAGGTGTTCAAATAGACACCAAAGGCCTGTCAATGAATTGCTATATTAGAACATCATTGTACAGCTGGGGGCTATACCCGGGGTCATACATAGTATCAAATGTATTGCAAGGCAAGATTCCCGGGGGGATAGAGCTATTTCCCCAAAGGCTTTTTTGATTGGCTTGGAAAGCTTATTACTTGACGGTAGGGTATTGTCAGAAGAGGTAACAAGGATATTATCCCTTTACGATTCGGAAGAAATATTGAGATTAAATGATTTTATGTACGAACAAAATCATTCAGCTGCCGTATAACAATATAAACGTCACAAGTCTTTGAAAACACTTCAACGACGTAAATTGCCAAACGAACTCTATGTTAGAAGGCTTGTCGTCGAAAGAGGTTATATCTAAGCCACGAGGCTTGTACTTTCTAACCTGCTACACTTCAATAAATTTGTGAGCTACTTGAATCAGTATGCACTGATCAGGAAATATGATCTTTGTTTTTAGTTTCGATTCCGTTTCCTGGGACACGAAGAGGCTTATATACGTCAAGATCGAGAAAAACAAAAAGTAATGTGGCTTTGTACATTTCTAATTAATTCCTCTTTAAAAGATACTCTAGAAAATGTGGTGTCATCAAGTGCGGTATCCATGACCGGTACTGTGTAAAATTACTGAACCAGGAATTTCCCGGTTAGTAATCAACTGGCGCTTGTGTTAATTTGCTGTAACTTCACTACATATTGGCCATCTAAACTCTCTAAAAATGACGGTAACAATCGTGAAATAAGTCCTAGTGTTTTCACATGGATACTCAAAGTCTATTCACAAACTGTAAACACATCCCACTGTAGAAGAAAACCCATAATTGGGTATAAATATGGTATACGTGATTCGAAGGGAATTATGACACAAAATATTCAATCCAAATAATTACCTGTCGGTGAACACGTGTCACAGACGTCACCGTACGTTAATAAAAGGAAATGAAGCGTTTATTTTCCGCAATATTTGTTTAAGAGCGCATTATTGTCTTTTTGAACCATTTACGAAAACCGTCTGCATAGTGCAACAGGTTTCTAATCTCGCCAACTTGATAAATTCCACAGACAATGTTGAAGGTAAGGTTTTTAGCTGTTGTGTGTTTGCTGCTAGTCTTTGTGTTAGAAGTGGACTCTCGGGGAGGTCGTGGAAGAAGTAGACGCCGCACTCCGCCCTGCCGCCCGCGTGCTTGTCAAGTCAGCTCCTGGTCAGAATGGAGTCCTTGCACTCATCAATGTGGGACAATTGGAAAACAGAAAAGGACGAGAACAAGAACAGTGCTTGAGTCTTGTGGAGGATCGTGTCCGTTCGTTTTAATACAGACCCGCTGGTGTAAAAGACTCAACTGCCACAATTCGGGAACACCCACAGGTAAAGGTCATTCTTGTCAACCGGGATATAACGGAATCTGTTGTGAAATTGGTAACTTGAAGGCAAATTTTACTCACACGAGCAACAAAGCAGTTATACCTGCAAAATCGATGAATGGATCAGACTGGGGTACATCTTTTTTATGACAAATCTTCCAAAAAAAAAAAAAACTCAGTCCTGGCCTTTAGAGTTATTTTTGCCAAGTACAGCGTTAAGTGGGAAGAAAGTTGAAAATAATAGTTTACTAAGATAGAAAAACACCGAATAGGTGATAATAAACCATAAAGGAATAAGGATGCTTAAGAATGAAGAAGATTAACATGGATTGCAAAACAAATTGGGCCAAACTTTTACACGTACAACTTTCGCCCAAGACGCACAAAACGCGACGTTGCTCCTTTGAAACGAAGCTTAACGTTGACTCTGAATTGTTTTATCCAAAGGGCACTCGCACTTTTGAAAGTATAGTGTTAATTAAAAGCAATTCTTTTCCGCTTTCGTGAGCTTCTAACGAAAAAAAAAAACTAATTTTGGTTTTCATTATAGAGACAAATATTTCCGAACCTGGGCAGCCAAGTCAAGACGGTCATGAAGCAATATTAAAGATTAGCACGTAGACCAAAAATTGCTAAAAATAAGCATATGCGACCCGGCAAAGCTGTCACGAACAAATCTGGATAAATGTCTTTTAAAATATATCTACCCCGCAGAAAGCGTTATCATTTAGCCTGATTCAGAATTCTTCACTGCTAACTCTTCCATTTATGTTTGTAGCGATCAATTTCATTTCTCAGTTTTACGGTCTCGTTCCAAGATGGACTTACAGCGGTAATCTAAACGGAAATTAAAAATTTCAGACCAGCAGGCGAAGATCGCTGAGAGGCACTAAAATTAGCTAAAACACGCAGTATTCAGTTGAAAGACTACTTCCTTTTGTAAAAGTACTGTTGAGAAAGATGAAAAGCATGTTTAGCTTAGATTACTAGCACTGGGAGACATTTGCCGTTTCTTGCTACAATGGCCTCATATATAACTAACAGGTGACGCAAAGGGCTGTACGTATCCAAATAGAAAAAGCGGAAAAGAAATCGACAAATTAGCAAAAGTAGGAACATGACTTATATCATTATTTAAAAATCAGCTTTGTGTGCTGATTGAAATAATTTCTCAACCACATTTTCCCTAACGAAGGTGAAATCTTTATTGGTAGGTCAAAATTCGATGTTCTTTGCTTCACACTTAATATTTCGTTATGGGGATGAATACTATTTCATTTTTCGCCAAGAACTTCATGATAGGACACATGTAGTCGCCTTCCCCTTCACCCCTTAAATGTTAACCGCAAGCAAACACAGTATTCAAATGCTAAACGCAAGCAAACGGCAGGAAGACTATATGGTTGGCCTACCATGAATTATATATGCCCTTGAATCTGAAGTGACATACTAAGAGGAAATGTGTGTCTAGCAGTACATTGATGGGGACAGTTATATCCCATGTTATGACGTCATCGCTCGTGAAACAAAACTGTTACAGTTTTCTAAATCAATTTTCGTAAACGATCACTTAACCTTCGTTCAGTCTAAAAAGCCTTCGTAAACCGATCGTTAATCTTCGGAAATTCGACGACAACTTCTTTGTTATAAGTAAAATTCCGCATGTAAGAACCTTGCTTCATTTTTTGGAAGTCTGGTAATATAGATTCTTGTATTTTGGAGGACTTATTAGCAATTTAGTCTGAGTAGGTTCTTGTTACGCTCTTATTTTCTTAGAAGGAGATATACTTGTTGATCACTTTGGGTTGGTCCTTAAATATAGTACAGTATTTATTCACAACTGTATTATGATAAGCCTGACACAACTTACTACAGAATGTATAAGTGGTATTGACTCTATAACAAGAGTTAATAATTTATCTGTAACCCAGAGATAAGAAGCTACTTCACCTTGATTGGTTTGACAGGTTCTTATATTTCTGGTTATTGAAATGGAAAATTTCTACCCAGAAGGTTGTTAATAAAACCACACGTAGGTATTTACTGTAATCTAAAACGCTTCGTTCATCTTTGACACTCCAGTTTCATATGCATATATCAGGACATGACCGAAAAAATCGGTTGAAGCGGAAGATATTTATTAAATTCATTTTCGTGTGGTAGTAACAATATTTTTCGAAGGAGGGCAGCAAGTGAGTAAAATCTTGTTTTTAACATACAAATCGTGTTTTACATAAGTTTTCTTGATTCCTTGTTAATTTGTTTTCTTTAGAAACCACAAGGCCATCGTTTCAACCTTTAGCCTCTTCACCAGCCTTTGTTGTATCATCGCCGCCTGCGGTACCACCAGTGAATTCACAGCGGCCACCCTCTATAGGTAAACTTACTCGCTGCTGACTGTTAAATACTCATTATTTATTCAGATATGTCCAGGATTGAACGCTAATGCGATTCAAATTCCGTATGATTAGCATCACAATATGTCCTCATTTGTAAAAGATCGCCAAAACACGCATAATTTTTTCAAACATGAAGTAATATGAAACTGTAGCCCTGCCAAAAATAACTATGAGGTATCAATTAAACAATACTTCGTTCAGTACTAGACAAAAGTGTATTCACTGCATGAGCCTAGCTGGGTTGTCAGCTGGCTCTCCAGATGATTGCCATGTCAGGTAGTGATGTTAACCTGTTGGACTTTTGGAGTTTATAACTACATCTCATAACTCAAAGCAACCGCACATCAGATATCATCGATAACATGTGAAAAGAAGTTACCAGTCGGACATGAACCCTGTCAAATTCAGAATTCCCCGTTTTTTCGCTGGATGACTCGAACTCGTGACTTCAAGAAGATTTGCAATAAAAGACAGAGGAACATTTATACACTGATGTTAGATCTCAATCTCAGAAATGTATGTCAAACGAATGGTAGAGTTATTGTATCATGAAGAACACATCGATTACTAAAAAAGACATGGACCCGTTAATGGGTAAGATCGGACTCAAAAATTTTGCTGAATCCGTAATTTGTATAAAAAAAAATTATATTTTCAGAAATTCAGTATGTTGAGTGTCATAGTTTTCGTTATCTGAAATGTTAAAGTAAAAATGTGACATTATTTTCCTTTCCTTCAGTCCCAGTGGCATCGACAGTCGCGCCCACGCCCATTTCATCCGGTGTTGTTGTACCATCAACGTCAGTGACTACACAGCCGCCTTTTATCGGTAATTGTTAACTATTCATTATTTCCCACATTAGCTAGATAACTTCTTATCGAGATGATCACCAGGCTGTCACGCACGCCTATGGCCTCGTACCCAGCATCAAAGCATAACACTTCATAGAAATGACATAAGTGTTTGTATCTAGTTTTCCCTCTCTGGTAATATGTATATCAAACGGTTACAGATAGTCGTTTTAAACTGAGCGAGCGTCTAATCTTATTCTCATAAATAAATATTAGGACCATAATACAGCGGCGAGTAAACATTACTTCCACAGGTCATAAATACCTAAGATCGGGGCACTTAAAGATTGAGAAACTTCCTAATAATTATGCCCTTATTAACATGCAAAATAAACGTACTTAGACGACTTTTCTATTGACTGATAAATCGCAGTACAGAGAAAATAAGTAATTTTATAAATGTCACCTTGTTTTTTCTCAGCATGTGGAGGAACGTTAAGTGGATCATCAGGATCATTTGTCTCTCCTGGATATCCTGGCTTTTACTTCAACAACTTGAACTGTTTATGGAGTTTGTTTATTCCAGCTAATGGAGTTCTCAGGCTTCGATTTATTGTGTTCGAAACACAGTCGTGGTAAGCACTCGTTACAATTACCGTTATGTTATTTACAGTAAAAATGTCACTGTAAAAAGAGGAAAGTTAAAATCAATAGTGACTGGCTTACATGGAGGGAATTTTGACATATCACACTAATATTGTATTGTTTTTTAATTTTTAGTTTTGCTTTGTATATATGTTACCTTATTATATTAAGCATTGCGAATCAGGAGTTTTAATTGCTTCTTTCGACTTTGAAAATTTTCATTGTACGAAGCTATACCCAATATACATTTTTTTTTCTTTAAAGCTGTGACTTCGTCGAGTTGAGCGACATCTTTGGCCAGAGAATAGACAGCCTCAATGGCTCTAGGTCGGGATTCACTGTTACAGTTAGAGGAGACAGAACTACGTTGCTGAGAATCAGATTTACCACCGACTCTTCTGTCACGAGACAAGGTTTCAAGGCGCAATACAGCATAACGTTTGGTGAGTAACAATCTCACAATTCGAAGAGAGCCAAAGAACGAAATGAAAATACTAATTATAATTAAAGCTTGATACGAACTGTATCGTGACGTGAAGTTTTATATATTTACGCACAGACATGACTTGATTTCCTGCGAACATTGATAGCTGCCAAAGATCAGCATCAAAAATTATTTGGACCTGAAATGACTTTAGAAACGATGTCTTATAAAAGATCCCCATACAATTAATTGCAGTTTAATTTGGGTGGTGTAAGGTTTTTCCATGTCTGACATATTAGATACTAATATGACCATATATTTCTTACCTTCAGCATCAGTGGCATCAACCATCGCGCCCACGCCTATTTCATCCAACGTTAATGTAACATCAACATCTACAATACAAGTGAATACACAGCCGCCTTTTATCGGTAAGCGAACTTTTGTTGACTATGATATATTCTTTATTCAACTCATCAGGATAGCCTAAGTTCTTAAATCAAGAACATCGCAGGGCTGTCACGCCCATGGCCTCGTATCCACCATATCATCAATGCAGAACACGTGCTAGAAATGATATCAGGCTTTGTTCCTATTCATAATCTGATCTACTTTTTCTCTCTCATAACATGTAATTTGAATAAATAAGCTCAAATCATTATTGACCTTGTAACGGTGACCCATATCAAAGTCAGAGAGGCGTTTTCAACTGAGCTTGCATCAAATCTTACTCTTATAATGTGTATCAAGCCCGCTGGTTTGATGTCTTCTACAGTTCATAAATACTTATGGTTGGCAGTATAAGGGTTGAGACAAAAGTTGTTCCTAATATGACTTCATGAACTTGTTCAATAATCGTGTTTATGTACACAGGTTTCTCTATCGACTGATAAATCACAGCCGGTGAAGAGAAAGTAAGTCATTTTATAAATTTCACTTTGTTTTCTCTCAGCATGTGGTGGAACGTTAAGTGGATCATCAGGATCATTTGCCTCTCCTGGATATCCTGGGTTTTACTCCAACAACTTGGACTGTCTATGGAGTTTGGCTATCCCCGCTAATGGCATTCTCACGCTTCAGTTTATTGTGTTCGACACAGAGTCATTGTAAGCCCTGGTTATAATTCTTCTATTATAGCTGATAAATAAAGAAGACATGCTTGCAGGGTTAAGGTGTGTGCGTGGTCCCAAAGTCGAAATATTCGTCGAAATGTTTCGTGCAAAATTATAGAGCCTAGTGGATCTCCTTAGTCCTCCAATATGGCGGCCGGAAAAAAGTGTAAACATCTGGAACTTACTTGGGGTATCTAGTCGACTGATAATCTGAATCGAACCAAAATACATTTACACAAGCACTTTTCGTAATACTTTAACTCCCAAAATATCTCGGTGAAAATAACGATATAAGTCTACATTTTCCGACAGCGATTTTAACTTAATGTCACGCACCACCATAACTCCGAATTCGAAATTTTCTGGTTTCCAAACGAAGGACACTCTAGCTGAAAAGTGTAAACAGATATCAATTTGGCACTTCTAACGCCCGATGAGGATAAACCTCTGAGTGATTCTGTTTTCTTTCATTTGAGAATTTAATTACGTGGGTGGTGTTTCTTAATTAACTGCCATAAAACCAAAACCAAGTAATCATGTACTCCTTCCAATCACAAAGGACATAGACAATACAGTGAGCCAATCAAATCTCGTAGAAAATGTCTGTAGCTGACGCGACACACGTGAAAAGTGTGCAAACGAGTCACGATTGCTGGTTTAGTTATTACTGAATAGCGAGGTACGCAAAACCAATTAATAATACGAAGTTTATACTTGAATGCAATTTTTATGCAGCTTTGACGTCGTTGAGTTGACCGACATCTTTGGCCAGGTAATAGACAGGTTCAGTGGCTCTAGGCCAGGACTCACTGTTACAGTTAGAGGAAACAGAACTACGTTGCTTCGAATCAGATTTACCACTGACTCTTCTGTCACAAGACAAGGTTTCAAAGCGCAATACAGTATAACGTTTGGTGAGTAACCAATCTCAAGAATGCTAAGAGATCCAGAATTAAACAAGTAAATGAAAATACACCTTATTTTAAATGCTGAATCCATTAGTTTGTTGTGAGCATGCAAAAACTCACTAAGATTAAGGCTGAATGTTGAATTCTCTCAACATTTGTTAATACTCAATTATATATCGCCCCGTGTGTCACTTTTTTAACATACTCATAACACACTTTTTTAACATACTATATAACACACTCAGCTATATATCGCCCCGTGTGTCACTGTCTTTTGTAGTTACCACATTCTGATGTCATCTCTGATCTAGTAATAATAATAATCACATGGAATATGTTTGTGTTTGGTTATATATGTATGCAGGGACATGCCTTGATTCCCTGTTAACTTTAATAACTGCCTAAGGTCAGTGTCCAAAACTGTTCTTTGGACCTGATCATGAAATATGTTTAGATCTGATGCCTTTTAAAACACTTCTATTAATACAAGTAATTGCAGTTTGGGTGGTGTAAGGTTTTTCTTTTTCTGTCATATAAAGTGCAAATATATGACCATATTTTCCTACCTTTAGCCTCAGTGGCATCAACCATCGCGCCCACACCCCTTTCATCCGCCGTTGTTGTAACATCAACGTCCACAATACAAGTGACTACACAGCCGCCCTTTATCGGTAAGCTAAATTGTGTTGAGTATAAAAATATATATTTTATTACTTACCATATCAGGATAGCCCGAAAGGATCTCCAAGCTGCCACAGCTATTGTCTGGTACCCAACATCAGGGCACAATACTTGATAAAATGAGAAAAGGCTTTGTTACCATTCATAATCTGATTTAATTTATCGCCCTTGTAGCATGGTATTTCAATGAATAAGCTCAAATTTTTAATGGACTGATAGCGGTAACAATATCAAAGTTATATAGAGGCGTTTCCAACAAGTTAGTATGAAATCTTACTCTCATAAAATTATGCATATTAAGGGCACAGTAGTAACGCTAGGAAGGAAACACCTCTACAGGTAATAAATGCTTTCGACTGTGACAGTTACGATTTAGGCAATATTTGTTTCAAATATGTCTGTTAAATCGTAATGTAGAGAAAGTCGTCATTTTATAACTGTCACCTTGTTTTCTCTCAGCATGTGGTGGAACGTTAAGTGGATCATCAGGATCATTTGCC
>OFER01000024.1_pt1 | contig 13053 bp, 6 predicted proteins | sample 1521091 | NCBI WGS metagenome assembly OFER01 (sample SAMN04272335, study PRJEB24112) | coral metagenome | biome: Coral reef; feature: Shallow seawater; material: Coral tissue | host: Coral | place: China: South China Sea | collected 2014
TTTTTCAGTTAAGTGCTACTGGCTGCCTGGCATTTTTAACTTTTAGGTTATTTCGGGCAGCCAGCACCCCAATCATCTGTTGTATATAAATAGAAGATATATATTTTTTCTCTTGTAATAATTATGGGGTGGAATAAAGTATTGTTGTTGTCCTTACTTTAATGGAAATAAGTATACTCCCTTTTTTAAAGAGATATAGCAATTTTCTAAATTTATAAACACAAAAATGACACAATACAACCATATTCCAAAAATGAGGTTAAAATATGAAAGAAACTTGAACTAACCTTTTTCCCAAAAATTTTATGAAACGAAACCAAGAAAGTGCAAAATATCGAACATTTCAAAGCCTTGGATTTCTGTGTGCATAGTAATTGCCAAATTTATTGTGAGACAAAACATCACTTCTGCCTGTAGTAAGGAAGCTACTGCTGTTGTAAAATGGTAATTTCTTTTTGGATTCCAATGGTTTTAAAGTTTTTAAAAAGACAATTGTATTATCGCATACTTCATGAAATAAGCCAAGAAAGAGAAAGATGACATATTTTTTATTGCCTTATTATAAACAAAATACAAATACAATATGGTAGAGATGGAACGCCTGCTAGTTATGCAACATTTTCGAGTGGTACACTTTAGGCGAGTGTGTATACCAAGAAAATATAAGTGACAAGTGGGACATTCCACAGTTATACCATGAGAAAGGATTACATAGCTATTTTATACCATGCCATAGAAAATACAGTAGCCAGATGGGAAGGTTGGGTGTGATGCAGTTAAATTGCACTGATCGATGGGAAGATTTGGTGGAATACTGACAAATATACAACAGATTTCCTGAATTCTGATTGGCTGTTTTTTGTATGGCATGGTATAAAAACAATAATATTATAACAATATTATAATCGATCAAATATTTCACCTGCACACGATTGGTCTTAACACATCAAATGACCCAATATTCCCCAGCTAAAACTGGGGAATATCAGAGATTGTTATACCTCCCAAATATCAATGATTAAGAGTGGAAAAATCAAGCAATGTACGAACGATACGCAGTGTGCATCTTGCCTAGCTGCTTCGCGGCAAGTTTTTTACCCCAAACCTTACTGCCTAGTGTACTTTTTGGATGGAGCACACTATTCAAAAAACAACTGACGATGCCACAGTGCTTAGTTATGAATTTAAACATTCTGAGTCATCATAGCAGCAAAACCTCTTGACACAACATGTGCAAGTTCACTTGACATGTGTAAATAGTGCCAAGTTCTGAGAGTTAAACTAGCACGGGGCATTAAGCAAAAAATGGGGCTAAATCGAAAGATGTTGTGTTATGTCCCATTCTAACTAAAAGCTAAATTATTATTAGAGAATAAAGTGAGTATTAAGTAAACAGTATTCTTCCATACATTTCCCACTTAAAAATTGTAAGGGCTTGTCTACCTTCTCACTTGTAGCAATTCAACTCCCAGATACTGGCATTTGAAAACAGAATTCCAACCGAAAGGAATAAAAGCATACTAGCATAAAGCATAAGACCCCAAGTACGCATTGCGAACCTATTTTTTGTGTTGCTTGCGAGTGAACCTGAATAAATGAAGTAAAAATGGTAATATTGTAATCTCCCAATAACAAGCCTAGGTGTTTTGAATTCAGAGAAAACAATGACAAACATGTTTAAATAAATGGAAAAAAAAGCACATCAAAGAAACTAAATAAACAACTGGAAGGCGTAGATTATGGCGTATGGCATTTCCGACATTGAAGTAATTTTGGAGCCAGACTGCAGACAACAAAGCATCAAATGACACACAACTTCTTGCAGAAATGTCATTAAGGCCCTGTTCGCACTACGCGAAATTTTGTTTGGTTTGCAAAAAAATCTGTCAACGCGAAGCCATTTCTAGTGCGAACGATTTTTTGCACCCACCAAAATTTTTGCAAGCGCTACGAAACTTCAAAGATTCCGTCGACTAGCTTTGGAGGCTGTAAAAATTTTGTCAGGCGAGAAAATCCTTTGTTCCTTGACATCCATGCGTCATTGGGTCATCAAATTTTGCAACATATCATGATTGTGAAGCGAACGTGACCGTATGACTTCTCGCGAGTGTTCTCTCACTGAACATATTAAGAGCCTCGGTAAATCCTCGAATGACTCTCTTCCCGTTCGCATATTTCTATGGAACAAGACCTCAGGAAAATATAGCTGGACAGGTGCAGATGGATCTACGGGGCGAGGAAATATCCAGTGCGGGTGAAAACGACGGCGATGGAGGCGTCTTCTCTGCTGAATTAAAACCTCCACATAACAGGCGAATCCTAGCAACCAAAACTATAACTAATTGTTGATGTAGCAAGAACAGGTTCTGTATGAAAAGCAAAAGGCAATAAATTGCCATGAAAACATTTCGGGGGAGCATTTTTCATTCACAAATTCGACCGGAAACTTCGCGCGAAACAGACACCAACACACATTTCACGACATCTTGATGGTAAATTGATCAACTTATCTGTCCCTAAAAAAATTTCGTATCTTCATAGGCGAAAAGGATTGCGAAAACAGAAACTTGGTGATTACAAAATTTTCAATTTTTTTGCAGACGCAAACCTCAAATTTTCGTCTTAGTGCGAACAGGGCCTAACTTCGAAAATATTTCTAGTACTGTTTTTGTTGTTTCAGTGGCTAGCTTGCCGTTAAAGGAAAGGAAGAAGTTTATTCTGTTTACTGCAAAAACAAATAATTTTATCTATATTTACAAATCTTCAACGCACAAATTTTTTACTATTTGATCATTATGGAAAGATTTTGTTATCTCATGCCCGTTTCAACTGAGATGTTATGACCGTCTGTGGACCAGACGGTGCTAGGTACGATCTTTTACAAAATGCTTTAGAAAATATAGTCGAGTCAGAATACAGGAAAGCCGTTGAATATTTCACGTTATAATATCAGAAGCTTGATTAACCAAAAACCCATGTTTTTAATAAATGGCAGTTATTATGGTGGCAGAATTACAATTGGTTATCATCACAGAAAATTAATTGCAGCTCCGAGGGAAAGCTAGGAGAACGGAATAATCGTTACCTACCGGCGAGGAATGACAAATACCCATATAAATTATGAACTGGCCCAATGCAGCATGACTGGCGAGCACAAATGCCAATAATGTCCGGTTCGCAAATTTCGTATTTGCGATAAAGATCTGAAAGCTAAGTGGTCATAAATGAAAGCTAAAAACGCGAGGGGAAATAATGTAAGATCAGGAATATTAATGTAACACGGATCCATATAACAATAAAAGAAAAACCTCTCCCAGCACGAACTCAATGTTATCAGCCCGGGCTTATCAGGCTCACATACTCCTTTTGTAGACATAAATTTAGTCCAATCCCGTCTTGATTACAATTTTTTTTTTTGAAATTTGCTGGACAGTTGTTTAGCACTTCACAACAAACTGAACTTATCAATTAAAAAAAAAACTTCTTTTATGGTCGCAGCTTTTCGTTTCTCTCAGAACCAAATTAAAACGTGAAGTACTTAATTATTTCACTGCGGCAACAAAAATGTAAAATGTCACTTGATCGAGGAATTGTACCCACTGCAGTACATTGTTTGAATTTGCTTTTCCTGACATTGACAACTGTTTAAATAGTAATATCTAGCTCTCCGAGAACGAATCATGAGATCTGCAGTGATGGGAAGGGTTTATCACTTTGCAGATTACAAAATGTATATAGGATGTAGTTGAAAGTTTGCGGTTGGGAGGGGTACACGTAAACAGACAGAGCTATTTAGAAATGACATGTGCGAACTAGATTGACATAAAAGTGTGGGAAAAGTAAAATCAATATTTCTTTTTTCTGTCTTTCTCAGACAAGCCAACAAAAGGAAAGAGAAATCGTTTGACATTTATTTGCGTGTCGTCAACTATTAAACGTCCGGTCGATTGGGTCATGAGATGCTTTATACGAGCTATTTTTCTGATTTTTAAATGGCCATTTTAATGGTCTTAGGTCTATAAAGGAAGCTTTATTGCAACAAAGTTGAAAGTTGATTGCGGGAAGAGAGGACGAAATACTTCTTAATACCGAAATTACATGTTGTTAATCATTTTTCGTTTTCTTCTAGATGACAATATAATAATATAAATAATTTGCTTGGAATCTTTTGAATAAATTAAAACCTTAAGTTTTACGTTAATTTATTTTGCTTATTCTTAGACATTTATGCTGGAAAAATTTATTCATTTTTATTCGAATACGTCCTTCTCATGGCTAATGAAAGGTCATCGTATTCTCCATTGTTTAAGAGTATGACCGAAATTTTACGATCTCAGCAAGACCACAATGTCCATAAGACATGCTGCTGGGTGGTTGTAATTTGAATGTGGGATGGCAATGTTCAATTAAGGCTGTAAATTTACTGACCCACGTACAATTCAACGCCTTTCTTAGCTAGGCGTTATGGAAACGGGTTGATAAAATAGCTTTCTCTCAGTATTATGTTAATCATGTCATTTGGTCAAATAACTGAGGACAATGCTCATCGGAAGAACTACGATCGATGTTTTGACAAGATAAAAACTCAACTATAGTACAGCTGTCCTCTTTCACATCATATCGAAGCTCGCAAGGCTGGTTGACGGATCATTTCGTATATAGCTCAGTGGCGATTAATTTGAGCTATATAATGGAGGCGCGGAGTTCTGTGAACATCACGAGCGAAAAAAATCATACTTTTAGCGTTCAGCGAGAATCTTGCTATTATCTCGATCGGTTTCAGATCTTCCACTCTGGGCCACCGACTACTGAGTACATCGTCAACTGCACTCTAAATGCCATTCTAGCTATCGTGGCCATTTTTGGAAATGGCATTATCCTTCACGCTATTCGAAAATCTGCCGCCCTTCGTCCTCCATCAAGAGCGCTTCTCTGCAGTCTGGCTGCCTCTGATTTTGGCGTTGGGCTCATTGTCCAACCATTTTACGTCCTTTACAAAACAGCAGAGCTTAAGAACAATCACCTGCTATACTGTATCGGAGGGATTGGTTTTCACTTGTCCGCTAACGTGTTATCCGCCGTTTCTTTTCTAACCGTCACAGCCATCGCCATTGACCGAGTTCTTGCCCTTCTTCTCACAACCAGATATCAAACAACAGTATCGCTGAGGAGGGTTATAAAAGTGTTATTGACCATCTGGGCGCTTACGGGCCTGTGGGTGTTCAACTGGATTTGGAATAAGGAAACTTACCAAGTGTTTAATATCATCGTCATCAGTGTATGCTTGTTAGTCTGCTCAGTCTCCTTTATAACACTATGGGTAAAGCTTAGCCAACTCCGAAAAAAGACAGTTTCAAAGGAGGCAAATAACGCGCGTTCAAGGAAATTTGGAGCATACAAAAGATCCGTCACCAATATGTTTTACGTTTATGCGTTAATGCTTCTTTGCTACGTGCCATATTTGACCATGTTTTTTGTCATACAAACTACAAAAGTAAATTCAACTAAAATGCTGGCTCTGAGTTACACCATGACCGTGTTATTTGCAAATTCTGCTATTAATCCGTTCTTGTACTGTTGGCGCATAAGAGAAATTAGAAGTGAAGTACTTTTAACACTCACTAAGTTTGCCTGTAAAAGTGCCGAGTAAAAATTTATTGGTGATGTCCTAATTATTGTAAATACCAGGGGGTGGAAAATGAGATTTTCAGGAAATTGTTAAATTAAATTTCAAAACTGAAAACGAATCCCAAAATAATATGTCATATGTTACTATATATTGATTTTCGTTGTTATTGATTTTGTACAGCTGACAAAGCCTGCGGCAGTTGATTAAATATGTTCACAATGAGAACGACAAGTGGAAAGGGAATAGTTTTTTCAGATGCGCGGTTAAATTTGTCTTTAATTCCATTTTTTGTATTGTTTAATAGCATAGTAAAAGACACAGGGTTCTAATGCGTTTTTGCAATCAACACGATCACCTCTATTAGAAGCTAAGTATTATAAACAGAATTGAGCCCGCTGATAAACACAGTGTGTTTCACTCAAAACCGAGTAAACGAATTCGAATTGTTACAAATTTAGCATAAAAAATGTTAAAGAGGTTTGCAATGTTTGGGAAATTGGTGACTTTCGATGTATCATATTTATGTCTTATATATAGCCAGGTACATTGACAAAGACCATTTAGGATGGTTGGACTGAAAAAGAATAACTTATGTACCCTTCTGTTCTGAAATGTTAAAATGTATATGCCATGTAAATAATAAAATTACTCGTTTTCAAACTGAGAAGGTTTCAAATTGTCTTCTGCGGGCTTGTACTGCAATAATAAACATATGACAGAACAAAGCTAATATATATATTCTTGAGAGACCACTCAGTAAAGATAATGAGATTAGAGATTGGGGACGTTCTCTCAAAGGAACAAAAGATTAAGAAAGAATAAACAAGAACAGTAAAGCTGATCAGGATTGGAAGTTCAACGAAGAATTAAAGAAGAAGTATCGAAGCATATTTATCAAATCTGTGCGATAGCAAGCTAGTTATGTTGATATGAAATGTTTTCAGTTAGATTTTTGACTTGTTTCAATTGTATTCAAGTCGATTGGTTTCCATATAAAACTTCAGAAAGGGTATTTCCATTCCATTGCTTGAAACTGATTTGCAATAAAATGATAACTTCTGTCAGTTCTTAGAATGGCAAGTCGATTGGTTTTTATGGAAAACTTCAGAAAGGACGTGCCTTAGCATGCATAAACTCAACTTGCAATAATGTAACTTATGCCAAAAAGCTGCGGCCGGCTTTTCATAGAACTCTGCCGCCGGCTGCGGATAAAGCGTCTGCTGTTAATAGACTTACGGTAGACACAATGAACTAATCTTTCCAAGCGGTGCTTGAATAGACCTTTCAAGTTTTTTGATCTGCCAAATCTGCCAAAGGAAATTGCCGAGGCAGAAAATTTGAACACTTTTAAAGACAAGAGGCCTTCTCAGTTTATATACAAACTATGCTAGATTATAAAGGCGCACTCACTGATCATCAAAATAAGCTTCTTTTACGACAAAAAGACATAAATTCAATCTTTAAGAGATCAATAATTTTTAGTGATTTTCCTCCAAGCGACATTGTCAGAAACGTTGGCCCGAAGTTTTCAAGTTTTAGACCACTTCTTTCCTACTCGTTTGTAGCCACAGCAGTTGTAAACAACTTTTGTGACTAGTACGGTGCATTTTAGCAAGGTTAGACAACTACTAGTGGATTTCCAATTAATACCAACACCTTCATTCGATTTCCATCGCAAGTAGCACTAAATCTTTGTGAGACTGCAGTCATCTTGCAAATTCAGTTTCTAGAGAGCACTAAGTACTTTTATTGCGTGATGTATTATACTTTAATTTCTATAGTTGGTGCTTTAAACAGTTGTAAATAATTAATGTTACTTTATTTTATTATCAGGAGATAAACTAGGAAGGGATAACCCCCTTTACCTCATTTTCACTTTCATATGGATTTGTGAATAAACAGTTAGTATTGATGTCATCTTGCTTGGGGGGCAGACACAGCAAAAATTGCAAAAAAATATATGAGAAAAGTTTAAAGTTTGATGCCCATTAACTTAAGAGTGATTGAGGTTTTGAGTATTCAATGACGGTTACGAGGAACGGATACCCAACAAACGGTCTTGTTGACAAAATTTGAAGACGTAAGACTCGCTGTGGGGCGGGGAATTGCACTTTTAAGTTTTCATACAAATGTTTCTAAATTTTCCCTAGAAATATACGACTTGGTTTTACAGACAGCTGTATAGAAAAATGAAAACCTTAAATTTTGTTTTTTTCTTAGCAGGACGATTTCCTTCAAACGTGACCTGTAAATTCGTTTACCCAGTATCTTTTGTATTTAAGTGGTGAATACTTCAGAACTAGAATTTTCCGTAAGTTGTTAGACATCAGGTTCTCTATTTTCCCCATACATTACCTGGACCCCAAGCAAGATGGCGTCAGAAGCCATGAAAAGATTTATTTTCACTAAGTACGTTTGGCTGTACCTCAAATCCTCCTTGAACACCAGCATGAAGACAATAAATTGTTGGCGGGAATTCTTATCAATTTTTAGTGAAGACAACATAAAAAAAAAATTGAAAAAGCCTGCTCGACATTCTGTATGGACTATTTGGACGATTTCAAGCAAGATCACTGTTTTTTTTTTCCTCTTTTTCATATAAACACAAAACAACACCATAGATTAATTTACCGTGCCGCGTTATATAAATATACGAAGTTTCATAAGAATCCGTTGCAAACACATAGAAATATAGGAAATGAATGTCAGGTGGTAACGCTCACTTCCTAACGTACATTTCGTTGTAAAATTGGCCATTAAAATAAAAAAATTCGATAAAGTGTGTTATTGCCGAGAAAGGTCCATTCAATATCGCTTGACGATGCTGCCCTTTTAATGTTGACAGATCAGAGAGAAAAATACTGATCTGCAAAATCTACAGGTTATAATCGTGTTGAAAATTCTTTCGTTAATGTCAAATGTTAGCAGAAAAATTTTGGAAAAAAACAAAGTGTTTTCGTAATATTTTTTGCCTTGATACCCCACGCCCTTTAATTGAATTTTTCGCTAAATTACAAAAATGGGTTTATTGCGAATGCTCAAATTCATACTGAAAATTCATCAATTAGGTACTGCATTAAAATTAAGACGTCCAACTACCCGCAACCCTTAGCTTATCAGAAAAGTCAATTGACATTCAGGGGCTCAAACAACAGCCTTGTCAGTTTGTACTTGCTACTGTTTCAATTTTCTCCATTTGATAGGACAGGCTCTACTTTCGTCTCAAGTTTCTCTAAATAAAAAAAGCTTCAGTTTTATTGCACGTCTTTGTCCAAAAACCTTATCTCATCGACTTATCATCGAAATACTACTTTTAATTTCCTGTTTGATTTGCTTGCTGACGTAAATTTTAAGGTAATGTAATATGCAGTATGTACCAAGAGGTTTGATTTAACTGGATCTCTAGAGTGGCTTTACATTGTTACTTTCGTTTTATTGCACACTTCATGGTATTGCCCTCTCGATCCGAATGAATTAACTAATAAGCCAACGTTTTCCCAGCTTCAATATATGTTTCTCTATTGTGTCTGAAGAGAAAACTATATCACCTTTCGAAAGTAATAAAACAAACCCGCATAAGCTATTGTGAATGTCAATCTTCACAATAGACTGATTAAACGATGAAAATCAAAAAGTTACCTGTTTTGTGGGTGGATTTCATCTAAGTATATCGTGGTTTAAGCTTTTCTCACCAACTAAATATCGGCACTATGAAGACCAAATGGACTACGAACTCAGTCAAGTGGAAGTTTTGGAGAATTGTAGTTAAACCTGCCTAGTTTTCAGTGTCGGTGGCAGCTCCCTATTATTGGACTTTATCAAGCAACTGTTTCGAAGGTTGGTCAATGCTTTTTTCGGTGTTTGCTCTATGACGGGAGCAAATCTTCAGTTTCTCTTTTCAAGTTTATATCTTATTCCAATCCCGAGATGACTTGGACAGGACCAATGCAAACCAAACTTTTGATAAACGATTTCAGTGATAATTTTCTGCGATATGCCTTGCTTCTAAGGTTTTATCTGATAATTGACGGTATTTCTTTGCTTTCTATAACCAATTTTGAAAAGTAAGATATTCTCGCACCTCATTTCCATCTATTTTCACGCCTACGGATGGTTATGATAATGATGATAGCACAGAGGTTCGGCCACAATAGCAAATGAAGTTCATCTGCTATTGTGGCATCGCATTGGGTCGCAACTCGACTTGATTCAATTCCCGATTACATTTTCAACCTAGAAAAAATTGTAATAAAAGTGAAGCAGCATTTATTCAATTAGAAGTACGATTGTTATCGGAATTTTGACGCAACTTAATCAGAAATATCCATCAGGATCAGTCAAGGTGCGCAAAAGTAGGCCCAGCTGACTTATATGCAAGTTTTTCATCCATGTCCGAATAGAGCAGAAAAAGGTCTGTTAGTTATTATAAGAAGTCTTCAAAGAAACCTTTATTAATCGGAGAACTTGACACTTTTTGCACAATATGAAATTATTTTGCTTTGCTCAAGACACCGTATGGTGCGGTGGTAGTTAGATCATCCATCTTGGGTTTAAATTTCCAGTGGTCTTTTTATCCCATGAACCATTATAACCTAGCTCCACTAATAAAGAATTGTAAGCTAGGCGTAGAAGCGAATAAAATGATTAGTATTCTCAACGATTAAATTATAGGGTGGTTTTCATTTAACAAAACGATTGCCGTGGCAACATTAAAAAGTTTTGTAAACAGAAGTCGCATTGAAATGTTCAAACAGAACGCACATCAAAGTGTCCGCAGAGATGAAATAACGTCCACTTACCTATTTCCTTTTGAAAATTGCCAAAAATCTCAGACGGTCTCCTCTATCCTTTCCCATCCTGACCCTGTACGTACATCTCACAGTAAAGTACGGCTGCTTTAAGATTTAATTCAAACAATCACTGTAGGACATTCAAAATCACGAAGTATCTTAGTTTGTCTCATCAGCTTAGCGCCGCATATGGACTTACGGAGGGACTAAAATTTCGATGGCTCTGTGTGTTTTGCGTATTCTGTCAATCTTAACTCAACATTCTCCTGACTCAAACAGTGCATCTGTTTATGGGTGTTTCCTGACAAAGGAAGCATAGACTAAGCCATTCCCGTGTTACTGTTTCCTCTGTTTCAAAACGATCTCTCGGTACACCGCCTTTCATTCTGAAGTGCGTTTTTCTCGCACGCGGTCATTATCTTGCAAATCAAACACATATGAAAGGTTCTGCACCAGGACTCGTTTTCAAAACGAGGTTTAATATTGCTCTTGCAGGGGCGGGTCCAGGATAAATGGCACTAGATGAAAAATTGGCATACTCCCCAGAAAATCTTTTGGATTTTAACACCCTCACTGTCGCCTTTCTTGAGATTATGAAACATTCTGCTACCGATTTCCGTAAAACGGTGATAACGGATATAGATCCGCCCTTGCCTTTCTTTCTGTATTAAACTTGTCAAATAACACGTCGACCTCAGACCATCTCTCTGTGCATCTTTCGAGATAAAGTGTGTCGTAAAAAAATCTCTTCGTTTAACATTAGTTTTATTTTGCCACGTTTTAGGTTGAAGACGCGCGTGTCATGTGGTATTCAACGGAGACAAAGGCCGCTCAAATCGGTCTCACCACTATGTTTTCAGTGCTTACAATGACAGACATCGCTGGAAATGCGATTGTATGCCTGTTGATAATTAAATTCAAAGACATGAGGTTGGTTTTAGGGGATGCATTTACTAAACGAGATAATTATTATGATAAGGGGAGAAGCGCTGGCGTAATGTTTATCCGTCTGATACGGGAATTGGAATGCGTATCGTCAAATTTGCTGGCGATGACACGACAATTGTTGTAGTAACATGAGGTCCCAACTGACCGCTGACCAGCGGGGAGAGAATTGTGCTAGCGGTTGGAATCGATTATATTAAAGCATGTTGCGTTTATGTCTGCTCAGTGTCTTGTTATCTTTCTGGACACGACAAATATAAATATGGAATGGCATTTTACTACAAGAATTAAGCCACTACCTAGGCGATTTCGTCTCACTGTTGGTCAAAGTATACTCATTTTATCGCCTCGAAGCACCCCTTCAGTGCAATTGCATAGATGTGTTTAACAAATATAGACTATTAACTGACCATTGAATCAATTACTAGAATGTTACAGTAAAAGATTGAAACCCCGGTCGGAATTAAAAATGTAGAAGATCGAACTCAAAAGAAACATACAAACACAGAAAAAAAAACAGACAAACAAACAAAACGCAGACGAAAAAGGATATAGATGGGCAAATTTGGAGTACATTGAAACGGATTGTATGTTCAATTGCTCGGAGACTTTTAGTTAACTTGTTTATAAGTGCTATTTTTAATGTTCGGAAATCATACTTCTTTGATTTAGATTGCGTTTTTGCCAAGGAATGACTGTCGCTCAGCCAATTGGAAGCCTTAGAACGTTTTATTTTAATTTGATTTTTTACAACTCAGAACTTACTATACAATTCTCATCCGTTTTCAGAATTCCTATGAATTACTTAATTCTGAACCTGGCGGTAGCAGACATTACTAAAACAGAATAGATGGTGCATAGCGTAGCCAATGTGGAGAAAACGGCATTCGTGATAAGACGCTAGTAGATTTATACTGATTTATATTACAACCGTACTTGTTTTTTAGCCAATGGTAACGTTAATTTTACTTAATCCGGATACCTAATGAATTCTACTGATCAAACACTTTGAGATAGGAATAAATACTTTAGTTATTTGGAGTGCAAATAAAGCACCGGCTGAGAAGAAAGCGTTTATGGGTCCCAGCATAGGGCAGCCTACTTTAGCCCACCACAAGTGCCCTGAAGCTCTTATTAAAGAAGGGTTTGTTTAGCCATCCAATTAGTATGGTAATTTTCAGCTCTACTCTACTTAGATATTCGCTTTCTCGTACTTATTTACCATTAATAATGGCGGCGGTTATGATCATCATGACTTAACAACGTCGAGTATTAAATTTTTCAGTACTTTTTGCATGTCTTTGCCTTAGCAAATGTCTTTTGATCACAGCTATGAAGAGTCTAAGATTAACAAGTCGTTCTTCTTGTAGTGCTCCAATTTTTAGTAACTGGACGCCTGGAAAAAGTTAAGTGTCAAGTAGCAGATATCAATTACTACATTTGTGATTTGGGTTGATGTACAATATGAACACCCTTTGGTGCACTTCCAATTACCGATGGAATTAGGATGGTGAAGAGCCAATCAGAATTGCCGAAGAATTGTATTACGATTTCATTCTTAGTTCTGAAAACAAGTAACTTATTAAAGAAGTAAACGTTATGTAATTGACATATTCGGGGTCGGAAAACTCTAAGAATCAAAGGGCTCTTATGAGCCAACTCATTCATGCTCTTAGCCATGAAATGACT
>OFER01000025.1_pt1 | contig 13044 bp, 7 predicted proteins | sample 1521091 | NCBI WGS metagenome assembly OFER01 (sample SAMN04272335, study PRJEB24112) | coral metagenome | biome: Coral reef; feature: Shallow seawater; material: Coral tissue | host: Coral | place: China: South China Sea | collected 2014
CTTTCCATTGTATAAATGATTGGCCCTTAAAATTAATTACGTTCCATCTGGAGAAATTTCGATTCAAAGCGAGCGCTGTCTTTCTCTGTAATTTCGAACATTGTGCAAAAGAGAAGCGATCTGAAGTCAACTGTGTTGGACTCGAATTTAGCTCGAGCTCGTTTACCAATAAATTTTGTAGATGTACTTTTCGTTTTAGATCATAATGGTGTTGAAAGCTCCAATTACAGTTTAAATGCATAGCTAGGAATATCACACGCTTTACTGCGTGTGGCTTAGGTGACTACTGCTTGGTTTTATATAGCTTAAAGAGACAGCTTATACATACAGTTATCTACTACACCAGAAGTAAAATACAGCGCCACAAAACCTGACTAACTGATAACCATCATGCGTATCAACAACAAGGAGGTGGAAAACCAAAATAGCTTGCAATTGTTCACGAACAATAACTGTGTAATACAATGAAATCAACTCTTGTTTTGAAATTGTGGTATATTTCGTGGTCAAGTTTAAGTTCGCTAAATTTTCGCTCTCAATTTCCATTATAACACCAAAATCTAGATCCTGTAGGTCACTTCTGATGACAAATACTCTTGAAAAACGTCGGCCCGGTCCAAAGAATTTCAATTAAAACGTTGCAACAAAGCTCGGTACGTGGAGACCGCGTTCACAAAAGGTAGCAAATTTTAATAGTCCGTCATAAGTGGCGGAAAATATGAGAAACGATGCCGCAAACTGTTATTATTGGAAAGCGAAAAGATTTTTGTTGCGTGAATCATGTGAATTACCGCACGAGGATGAAATAAACTTTGGCCCGCAGCAAGCTGTTATTGAAATGAACATAAATTTATTAGTGATGTCTGTTTCCACCAAATTAGCGCCGCACAATTGTCCATTTCTAAAGAAATCGGCACCGAGCAGAAATTACACAATGTGTAGTAATGAACAATGAAAATTACAGATCAATTTCGTCTCGTGGGGTAAGCGTTTTACTTGGTGTTGTTGACCGCATTCCTGTATCACGCATTTTCGAGGACCGGGTGAGTCCCGTAAAACGTGGTTAATAATAAAATGTTGACTCGACTTACCCGGGCAGGACTTCACTTCCTTTGTCAATACGATGAAGATCGCTGCAAAAACCAAGGCTTTTAACCACAGCAGCATCTTAACACAGGCGGTTTCCTCCCTTCCTTGATCCTAGCACCCTTGATTTCTTCCTCAGCGAGGTCCACTCCAACAACGAAGCCACAATCTAGTGAAATATTCAGCAGCGGCGTTCTTCAATCTGTCATGATGAATATCACAGTGTTAGAAGGATGAATGTTTCGTTCGCCGCTCCAGATAGCGAGTCATTTGTAGTGACTAGTTCGCCGCACAGTTATCAGACATGACTCGCTCACTCCTCTGGAAACCCACATGAATTATGAATGTGTATCGGTATCTTCAAAACGTCACGTTCCCAGATATTTACTCTCGAGTTATTGGGCATTAGACGTGAGCTAACTTTGTAGAGGCCGAACAATATGTGACGACGAAAATCGCAGCGCAACTGATCGTGTTGTGGACTTAAACGCGTTGTTGTGTCAAACAGACGGACAACACACAAATCGAGTTGAAGGAAGAAGAGGAAATGAAATACTTCGACTTCCTGCGAAGTCTACTGCTGATAAAACAACTCAAAATTAACATACCTGGAAAAACTCTGTTCCTGAACACAGGTTGCGCGGCGCAACAATTCGATTTCCACTATCGTTTTGCGAATTCTAGGAAGCGTCGAGGGGTAATTTAGGTCGCTTACGAAGTTGTTGATTGTCCACACTTGGACGAATTCAATAATCGACCTCTCAGGCGCAGTCAACTGAACAATGATCACGAATTACCCTCGCATTGACAGCGGTCAGATGCACTCGTGCTGAGATAACGCGGCGAGTCACTTCCGGTGACAGAAAACCTCTCTATACCACCCCTGCGGTGTTTAGTGAATGCCCTGTTCACTTTCCTTTGGCTCCCACAGGCTACAACTTTAAAGAATCCTTAAGTAGTATAGAGATCCAGCAGCGCTAAAGAACATTGTTAAGTACAAGAAATATGAGTTTTCGTGCGCGAAGAAACCGTTTTGAAGTTTACGAAGTTCCGAGGCGTGGGTACAAGCATGTCCCGAGAGGGTTGCTCGTGGTTGCCCCTTTCCAGAAGGTTCGCTCCTGATGCATGACAAACTCTTGTTTGCAGTTATTGATGCGCTTAACAACTGCTTACGAATATAGCAACTTCAGAACAAAAGACCTCGGGCATCTTGATACAAAAAGCTTTTTCAAGAGATCAATTATCCAAAACCCATTGTTGTGCAAAAAGCCAAATAGCATATAATGCCATGGGGCTCTAAGCTATTAGCCAATGGCGCACGAGAGATTTAGATCCCTGCAAATCGGGCAGCTGCGATTGCAAGAAAATTAACTTCTGTCTTGCCTTTTACTCCAGTTTTGAGTAAAATCTTGAAAAATAAAACAAACAAGTGTACGCATTGGTGCGATAACAGTGAAATGCTGTTCAACTTGTCGACCGAAAAACAAGGTGTTTTGATCCAGTTATCCCTTGGATGGCTCAAATGATCAACGTAAATCTCTGTACAAAGTTGCTTTCAATGAAATGTGATTTCGTTAATTCCTCCTTAATATTCTTGGGTATTATCCAACATAGCAAAGCTACAGATCTTAATTTGAATTCCACTTTCTCCAACGTCTACCTCGCCGAGCTCACAGAGATCGCATTACATGTGTTTTCATGGAACTCTGAGCGGAGTTTCTTTTCCAGCAGGTCGCACCAGCTGGCCACTGCGCGCTGACAGCGGCGCAGCTACTAACTGTGATTAGTTGGAATTATTTATAAATTTATAAACGATTAAGACCTTCTTTGTTTTTTCTTTACTTGCAGCATCGGAGACAAACAGAGTCAAGACACCTGCTCTTGGCAAGAAATTCACAGCTAGACACTGACACGAGATTAAGTCTTGAGTGCACATAGTTTCGAGAAAGCTTTTAGGATATTTTAAAGGAAGGTTTGCCCAAGACATTCGAGATCACATGACGCGCGCCGTTGATTAGCTGAATTCCACCTGACCCACCTCGCTTCAGCACTTGCGGAAACATGAACTTGGCTACATACCACTAGATTCTCACTCATAGCATAGATATCTGGCTTGCTTTACGCGGACATTCCTCTGCATATAGCTACACACGTAGGCCGGCGCCATTGAGATTTATTTTCGCGGAAATACTGGAGACGTCGGCTAGACCGTCTGCATCTAGCTATATATAAGACCATTAGGCCAAAAAAATATATCTAAAAAACATCTTCAAATACTGAAATTTTGAAGGGCGCGGCTTTCATTCACCACTTTCTTATTTAAAAAAAGTTTGGTTGCAATGCCAAAACTTTTATGTAACTGAAGAAGTAAAAAATAAAACGATGCAAGGGAATTTAAATAAAACAATGACAAAAAATAAAAAAGAAAAACGAAGACAAAACAATATGGTGCATGCTATCATTTTGAACTGAACTTCGTGCGCTGTTAACAAAATACTGAAAACACGACAAAATACGACGACTACGAATCAGACCATGATAAAGTCCACTGACGAGCACTGCTGCCAGTACTGAGTAGTAGCTTACATGTGTGCTGCATACTCGAGTGGGATTCGAATATCTTAAAAGCACTTTTCGACACTTTCGACTGAGCAGTGTTCCTTGTTCACCGAGTGCTGTTATTCTACTGTAGTCAACAAACTGTAGACATTCTGGCCAATTTTCTTGCTTTGCTCTCTAGTCATATTTTCTCGCGGCCCCTCGAGTCACAAGGGTCTGTTTACAAACCATTTGCACGCAAGAAAAAAAGAATACAAGATTGCTTTTTTACAGACTTGTTGCTCGATTAATATGATTCAAATACGTGGGGTCTCCGTATCGTGTACCGCGTCGACGCGGCAAGCATGTTGTTTTCTGGCTTTTGTTCAATATAACACCTAGCAGTTTTGACCTCGTGCCAAGAAAGACGATATAAATATACCACAAGAAAATTTACCTGAATGATGAATTATCGCCTGAATGTTGCCTGCGAGTAAACCGGCTCCACACCGCTTACTCCAAAAGAGTGGGAGTTTGCTTGCAGCATGCAGCCTAGGCGCGAATTATAAGTGTTGTGCATACTTGGTCCGCATAGTCGACCATAGTCAGCTAGTGCCCTTGTGATTATCATAGGTTCATATTGTGCTTCTGGTATCAGAACTGTGATGTGACATCAAATAGGTGCATAGAGTAATCAACATTACTCCAATCATCAAACCGCAAACGCCGAATAAATCAGTAATTATCACTGAAAAGTAACTGTATGCGATACTAGTTGAGAATATTTTAAGTGTTAAATAATCCTTAAATCTCTTGATATTTATAAAATAACATATAATGAGCATAAGTCTAAGCATCGAAAAAATAGTTAAACGTCTAACAAAAGCAGCATCGTACTGAATACACGAACAGGCTGAGACAAAACTTAGTGATGTTAATCATCGCGGTTAATGTCTCATTCAGCCATCGAATATATCAGTCGAATCTTTTTCTTGAAAAACGTTTCTCATCAGGACACGATTACGTACTCTCACTGAACAATGATGAAAAGAAAACCCAATACGATCATCACAGTCCCGCCTTCGGGATCCTCTTAAGATATCGTAAATGTTCGCTTGAAGAATTGACTGAGTCTTTTAATTGCCAATTCTTATCTCTGCGCACTGAAGTATGTGACCATTAACCATTTAAAAACCAATATAATTGCTTTTAAGTACTGTACACAAAGACAGGTTTCCAATTTTAAACTATTAATGTTGTAAATATTCTCACCACTGCATCGCTTTCAGTATGGTTCGTCGTGACTAAAGCTAAGAAGTGACTTCTTAGCTTAATCCACAAGGCCTGATATGGATTACTGTGTGTGCATGAACTATGGACAAATTAAGTACTTACGTCCTTTACGCTATCGAACTGAAATTGTGATGGATTACAGAGTGTTGAAATTAACGCGTGCACAAACACCGATTGGTATTATGGGTAGTAATAGTTTAACGTTGCTTGTCACGAAGTTGCAGAAAGAGGGAAGTGGAAGGGTAAATGCACATTTTTCTGTTGTTTCCTTCTTTCAAGCTTATCAATAATAAGTCAAAATATCCTCCATTTCAATTGGCCCTTACTTAATTATGATCTATTGGAGGGCAGACGCATAGCCAGTGACGTCATTAGTCTGCCTGAAGATTATTGCAATTAATGTAAGCGACTGCAGATGGCATTATATTAAGAAACTTTGACGTACTTTTTTCTAAAGACATTAGACAATAAGGAATTCAGAGATATGAAGATTCGCAGTTACTGCCACAATCAGTCAAGTGAGGCGTTTTGAAAAATTAATTAAGACGAAAATTTTCAAATTCGTCCTTCGCAATCTGTCTTGTTTTTCCCCTAATCATTCTCAATCATGCTTGCTTCTTTGTTATTTTTATCCCATCACATTTTTAGTGTTTTATTGTTGGAAATTCTTCAATGTTTAGAGGTGACGCTCATCTGTACATAGCCGGCGTCAGCGAGTTTGCCATTTGAAAGGAAGAGTTAACAGGGCTTGTAAAAAAACATCGACTTTATTACTACATAAAACACACTTGAAACGTCCGGAATAGGTGAAACAAAAGACCTAATCAGCCGTTTAACAAGTTTATGAGCTTACTCAGTGCTAAATATACGTTGACATGATGAGCAAGGGGCGGCCACGAATGACACAATATGAAAATTTTTATATGCAACGCACGTTTACGATCAGTAATCGAGATACGTTCGAGCCTACATGTAACTGTTTGAGCTCAGGCCTTATAAGAATGGTGGTCTGTTTTTCACAATAGTATTGCTATTTAGACTGGCTGGCTCTTAAGGCTTATCGATTGTAGGCGAAGTTGACGCAAACTAACAAACTCGTAATCCTTGTATTAATCACTCGATCCGCGGTCTGTGTTTTTGATACAATGGAAATTCCAATCTTTTATTAAATAATAATGTAACTATGGTATCATAAGTGCTAGGTAGGTGATAAAAATTGCAACAGTTTAACCTATACATCTGACAAAATCAACCCTCTTTCCCGTTCAATGTTTCGTATAACTTTTTATTGGAAAATAGCGCGATATTTATAGCACATAAAGATGAAACTGAAAGTTATCGCGTAGGAAGAACCCTAATTACTTACGTTCATAGTTTTGAATCCCGTTGTAGACTTGCGTTGCTACTGCTACCGATGAAGCCTTCGTCTGTGCTGTTTATTCACATGCATGAGTGATCAATCCATTTAATGCATTACCATTTCGTTCAAAACATGTCTCGCTATCTAGTCGCAATATTCGTCGTTAACTGAATTGTGATTGTAACAATTGCTTAGCAACAACTAGCCACTAATATTATAATTTATATTTCTCATGCGAGAATATCCGTAAGCCGGTCAGGATAATTAAGGACATATTTGGATAAGAACGTCAGCTAGTAATTAGCAAGCTTCATAAAACAAGCGAGGTCGAAAATAAGAGGTAATTAAAAAACGGATTTGAAAAAAATGATGAAACAGAAAACAAACAAAACGATAAATTAAATGATATGAAGCAGGAAGAGCTCTTGACAACACATCAGTAACGGCTCTGTACTGCATATCGAAATGGTTGCTGGCTCTTCAGAACTCCTGTATACTAACAAGCACCCAGCCGTATATAGACATTCATTTTACGGGCCGTAGCCTTCCTTACAGTGACCAGCACAACAATTATTATAACTATGGTTACTAATATTGTTGTTCTTTTGTCATTTTGTTAATTTGGCTTTAAGGTCCCTTTCCAGAAAATTGAAACACTGTAGCGGATCTAGACCTTGAGCCAAGGGATGGGGGAAGCCGGGGGAGGGGAAGTTGGGGGGGACGTTTTTTTTTCCTTCTGTGATCTTTTTTTACCCCAAATAAGGGGCGCTCCCAAGCCCTCCTCTAGATCTGCTACTGACTTTGCATGTTAGGTTCAGTTATAAAACATCTTGTTCCACAACACTTTAGTTCATTCACACCAAAATAAAACATAGTAGCGATGTTCCCCAGGCTTATACGGCATTAAGGCTAATCTACTCCACATTACACGATTGTAAATTACACTTCAACCAGACCGTATATAAAGCTATCTCGGTTTAAACTGAAGATCTCAAAAATAAAGAACATATTTTCGTGGCTTCTAATCATTTAGGTGTCTTGCTAGTAGTGAAACGACAAAGTGAAAGCCGCATGAAACAGTTTTATTGATAGTATTACCACAGACAATGAAGTAACAGAGGTTGTTTGATGCATACGCTGCAGTTTTATTAATTCAATCACTTTGTAGTTGCTCGATATTATATGATTTTAGAATGATCCAGGGAAGTCTAGGGGAAATTTCATCTCTAGAAGCTGCAAAAGTGGGAACACAAGAGAAAAAAACAAGAGTGATAATATAGACTTGCTGGCGCCAACAAAATCATTGATACCAGCCTGAGTAATACACTCTGCATATCCGCATTCAGTATTAACCAATGTTAACTGTATCAACGTTTTGTATAACTCTGTATCCTCCTTTTTGCCTAAAACATATGCTTAAAAATGATGTGACACTTGTTATCAGATATAAAACTAGCTTGCCACAGCTAGAAGTTGCGGGATGGCAAAGAGACAATTGAACTAACGAGGATGTTCCAACAAGGCGAGTGACGTTAACAAGTAGTCATATAAGTTTTACACCTGAAACTAGAATTTATACAAGGAAGTCCCTTTTACATCAAAAACGTTTATCAGAGGCATTTTCTTGCCGGCGAAAATCTTTGTTGTTTAATGGTGACATCGTTCAGTACTGAAGCATGTTTGTCACTAAAACCCAATATTCTTTGCTATTTTCAACATGGATCAACAATTAATATTACTGACTTACTAAATATGTATAAACCCAAAAGGGTTTAAAAGTGTAAGCTCATCATATTCCACTTGCTAAGTGCTGCAACTTCAAAAATATCCTGTAAAACACTATAAATGTTTAATTTTAGCAGATGTTATCCATAACGCTTAAGATGTTTGAAGTTCAGTTGTTAGATTCGTGTGAAACGTTTTTTTGATAGAATATAACTGGGTATGTCCTCAATATTTCTTTTTCATCTGCAAATAACTAAAAATAACGCTCTTTGTTTTTCTCTCTCTGAAGACTTGTTCCTCGTCTCGTCACTTGTTATTCTTTCTTATTTTAGGAACGGAATAATTGTACAAATTTTCTCACCGTTGAAGAAAATTTACCGTAGTCAACAGAAGAACTTCAACAATAAATTAACACAGGTTTAGATTTTCTTTGATGGCATATTTAAATATTGAACTTGAACTGAGTAAATCAGTAATAGCCTTATTGGTCAAAAACTTCCATGAGGACAAACCTTGTCCGCTGGAAATCAGTTGTTAGCCAGGTCGGTTTGACAAGCTGTCGATGTGGCCGTTGAACAAAGTTGTTTTGAGAAAGCCGGTTACAGTTGTCCTTCAAAGGCGTATAAGTGAACGCGACAATGGTGTCGAAAAGTACTATGGGTAATGTGGTATAATGTTGCCCTGATCGAATGTAAGCTAAAAGTTTTTCAGCGTGATATAGGAAAACAGCACAAACACGTTTTTCATACTTCCCCCTTTCCATTGTGAACCTCAACATGAACCAAGCAACGACAAATAATTACTCATAATACCAGGCGGCATTGTCGGGTAATCTTTTACGCTTTTGTGAGAGAAAAATTTACGGCGAAACAGCTCTATATCATGCGAAAATTCGTAATGAGGAGCTTGGGCAGCGAGGGAAACAGCAACTCATGGGTGAACAATTTTTGAGAGGAAAATGGGGCTGGATTAGTCACACCCTGCGGGGAGCGCCAAACAACATCACTCGGTAAGCTCTGAGGTGGAATCCCCAAGGGAAGAGAAAGAGGGGGCGCCCCAGGAACAGCAGGCGACGGGACACTCAGGCTGAACTGAAGCTGAACGAAAAGCCCAAATTCGAGTTCGCTGGCGAGGACGGTTGTCGATGGCCTATGTTCCACCTGGAGCGATGGGCCTGAGTAAGAAGTCTATGGATATCATGCTATTTGCATTTTTCAAATATGATTTATTAATAGTGTATTCACAAGAAAACATTATTATCTGAATTAATCAACAGTAAGATACGACTGACCTACTCAAAAGAGGCCGTTGTAATGCACATATAACCAAAAGCCCTTTTCAAGATAAACTTTTCTCGTTTTCATTGCAATGTAATCAGTAACATGGACGTGAAAAAATCGCAGAAACACAAAATTGCCCGAAAATGGCTCACATACATGTTAGATTATATTTGAATGTAAATGAGAAATTTGAAATGTGAAAAGTGCAAGTTGAACACGACCCAAAAGTAATATAAACATGGTTAGCTGGTTGTTTTTTCATTTCATTTATTGGTGCTTACACTTTCTCATTTGCAGTTATATATAATTTAAATTCTTTACCCTTATTTCAGTTTCTTACTTATTTTTGTTACATTTTCTTTTTTTATGTTTTCATATACATCTTAAACTTTTTATTTTCGTCAAGTTTTATGACAGTTGAGTTGTCCCTTTTTTTCCTACATGTCACTTACACTGTCCAAGAAGGTTATCTGCGTTATTTTGGTGAAGCATGTTATTTTTGAATAATTTGACCTGTGTCCATTTAAAAGTCAATTCGCGGAAGCTTGTTGTATTTACTACACTGTACATTAAGTAATCAAGAGACCATTTACCTGGGTTTTAGCTTAACGGCTTGCCGCCCATAGCTCTAAGCTGCTAGCCTTTGGCAGTTAGAAATGTTCTGATTAAAAATAAATTCGTTGAAAACTCCGCCACTACTTTGATGGCAAATGACTTTAAAATGATCAATAAAACATTTTACGAGCGGAAGTGCAACTGGCAAAGGGCAGGTGAAAATAATCGGGAGAAAATAAAACCCAAATGAATCAATTTAGCCATGCTAGCACGTTTTTGCGATTGCCATAGCACACGAACTAAAATTTTGAAATCATAAATTATGTGCAAGCTCACCACCACAAAAATATGGCCACTGGGGCCTTTATAAACCTCCCAAATTTATTCATTGTGCGTCTTCTCTTGATACGTTACAAGACCAAATTTGCTTTAGATTCCTCGAGTTTTGTTTTATTTTTATTTTGTTAAAAGAAATGCTCCCCTATAGAGCAGAACCGAATCTTCACGACAAATTAAACTTGGCTTATTGATGCAGAAGTACTTATAGTTTCCATGAGCGTTATACTGTGCAGATTGGGGGGTTTTAGCAATAACGACGCCGACGCCAGGGACGATTCTGTTTAATTAAAAATGGTATTTATATTTCATCATCGAATATCGAAACTGTATAGATCTGTTCAGTATCGCACAAACAACTTGCCCAGGCTAAATATACAATAACAGCGTTCAATTCCAAAGGAAGACACGAAAAATAAGCCAGTGCGGTACAAGTTCTCAAAAATACGTACGACTTTGTCATTTTAATTGTTGTTTTGCAGAGGACGGCAAAGAAACGGTACAAAGATTTAAAACGCATGTGCAGAACCATTGTTCTGTTCATGAAACCTTTAGTTTGGTGACTTCGCCGTCGTGGTTTGCTTAAACTCCTTATTACTAACAAATCATGAATAATTAATCAGGCTGGATTACGGTTAAAATTGAGAATGTACTGACTAAACATCGCAACACAGAAAGAACCGTTGTAAAAGGAATTTGATCGATAAGTTCATTTTGAACTATATCTAGATCCTCCTTCAAGCATTGCCGGACCAAATATCGACGGTTATTTCTTTTGCTGGATAGCATCTTCTGCGGTCAAGCGGATACTGATTAAACCGCAACCAACAGCTAACACTGGAGATTATTTCGGATTAGCTTCAGGTACTCGATCTCAGGTTTAAAACGGGCCATGTTTTGTTTCGTGAAGTTAAGTCAAACTAATGTCATGGCTCCATCGATCCTTAATACTTGACTTGGAGAAGAGAAACCTTTCTATTACTGTTAGCTGATATCAAGCGAGCTGTAGCCTTGAGCAAGTTGTTAGCAAAAAGTAACAGCTCCTTCGAAACTTGCCGCTCGAATAATAAACGGATCTTTTTGCTCACAAATAACGAGTAAAAATTTCACTTTGTTTTCTGTGAGTATATTTCCTCCTCACTCATTGATGTCCACTGTATTAAAATCACCCAGCTTGTATTCATTTACTTAAATTTCTGTTTTAAATAATCGGGATATATTTCACGGTAAATTAAGAGATTCCCCGAAAACACATTACTGTCGTCCAGATTAAAGCAATTTAGGGTTTATGATATTGAAGACAAACAAATAGCTATCTCTATCTTCTTGTACATGTGAAATTTCAACCTTACATGTACATACACAAATTGGCTGTCTTCACAGACTGAGTACTTTAATTTGACCTCAATGTGAATACCTCAGTCAACCGATCAGCATGTACAGTAAGGCTAAATGAGAAGCCCTTCAGGCTGCAAGGATAGCATATTTAGTTTCAATTCTAATATCATGATCGAACCAGGAAGAGGTCGCGATCGTTTAATTCTACGAATGTTCAACTGAAGACACTAAAACCGGCAACCACATAATAACTATGCAAAAGCCTCACATAAAAAAGTTGCGCAAACGGAATGAGTCCATGCAATGCTAGACCCAACTGAAGGGACAGCTACCACTAGGCAAGTTTTAGTCAGTACCACCCAAAAGAGCGCGCATCAGTGATAAAACTATATAATCATACATAGCAAACCCGGCTTCTCATCTGTCGTATCCTACATCGACCGTGATCTCCAGGCTACTTTTCGCTAAGAAATTTATCCCCGTGAACTGACTCGGAATGATCTTGCGGATGTCTAAATCTGCCGGCTTCGTGTCTGAAACCACTTGTAAAATGCTATATATCTCAAGTCGACTAAGCAAAAATCGCCTGACAATGCTTGAAGAAGAATGGTGCGAATATGCCGGAAGTCTTTATTCAATGATATTAACTGAACTGACACACGAGATAAAGACCTTTTGAAATGCTTTGATGGACTCACTCAGGATGGACTAAGGCACGCGCAAAAATCAGTAAAAATTTGGTAGTGTATAACAATGGCTTAAATGCATGGTCATTACAAATTCAATTATGAAGTATTCATGATATACATGTATTAGTCACTTTTATTGTTTTGCATCCCCTTCAGGGATCGCTGCCTGTATTCAAGCCAAAGCCCTTGTACCTGAGGTAAGTTAATGACGAATATTCTTCACCTTATCTTTCCTTTATGTATATGCTTTTCACCCTTGTAGCGGTATTACAAGTGTAACGTGGGAAGATTTTAAATATTAAGCGATCGGCGTTAATTTGTTTAAGTTTAAGAGCCTCCACATCCAGACATTAAGTTGTCGACAACGACTTGTTATCGACCACTGAACAAAGGCAGGGTTCAGAGCCACCTTAAATTTTAAGGTGGCTCTGAACCCTACCTGCAGAATTTTTTTAAAACTTTGCCAAAAGTTGCGTCTTATCAGGCTTATCAAAAGGTGATAGTATATAAAAAAATCATCGTGCTGTTTTTAAATTATAAGCCTCTAAAGCTGTAATGAAGAGTATTTTTAGATGGTCATAATGTTGCTATGGTAACCTATTGTGTTACGAACGTGCTCACCAATGGTTAGGCAGTATTTTGATACCATGATTGTAGCATCAAGTAAGTGGTTATAACGACCCATCGTGTAACTGCTGGAAACTGTTCTTTGAGCCACTTTGAACAAAACTTTCTTTCAGGTAGAATATGAAGTGAAAGGCGATCCAGGTCTCGGACAAGCATCCATCCCTCGCTTGGCAAGAACATCCAGAAATAACAAGGTAAGGTTATAATGTTAAACTAA
>OFER01000026.1_pt1 | contig 13013 bp, 6 predicted proteins | sample 1521091 | NCBI WGS metagenome assembly OFER01 (sample SAMN04272335, study PRJEB24112) | coral metagenome | biome: Coral reef; feature: Shallow seawater; material: Coral tissue | host: Coral | place: China: South China Sea | collected 2014
CTGCGGCTCGTGTTCCCACAGCATTTCTCGTTCTCCCAAACTTCCACTCGTGTTTATATAACTCGATAGAAACACGGTACATGCTTTCTATTTCTTAAATACTATTACTTTATGTATTTTTTTTTATGTAACATGTGTCATATACCTATTTGTACTTAAACTTTGTGACATCGATAGCCCTTGTTAGTTGAGAATGGGTGTATAAGGAAAATAATAAAATTAGAAAACGTATAAAGGAAATTTAGTAGGATTATCCCGTCAATTCAATCGTAAAGAGAGACTATATCTTTATATTCAAAACAATCGTGGGTAAAAATATACATATTTGTTATATCTAGACTCCAAAGCTTTCTGTTGACCACTCGACCTTGGTGCCAAATGCTATGAAGATCTCCAGGCAAGGATAATGCATTTATGTCACAGAGCTTCACCGCTCTTTCATATGTCAAACCTATACCAGGTTTCACGAGAGGGCAAGTTACTATTAAAGGGACACTGAGGGTGATGAGGGGAGGGTCAAGATCTCGATTGACGGAAAATTCAATTGGTCGTGTCAGAATTCACTGGAAGCTGAACAATAATAGTTTTATTTTGTAGAGATGATTAAAACCCACTAGGAAGTGAGAAAAACTAACGATAGCGAGGATGGAAACGAACTGCAATATGGATTTTTAAAAAAAGAGTCGGGCTGTCAGGTTTAAACAAGTTCAAGTTTGGCTCGAAAATCGTTGAAGTTTTGCAAAAATAATGCTGCAGTGTCGATGTTCTTCACGAAATTGCCTTTAATCGTTTAGAATGTAGGGACCAATTGGTGAATTTATAACAGTTCTCAGCAAATATATCGTGACAGTGTCCCTTTAATACCGCCGTCCCCTCGTCCTTACCAAATCTTCATAGTATCTCCAGGCAGACTCGTTGCTCTTATGTTCACTGATAGCAACAATCAGTGATGGAAGCTAATTATTCAGCATACCTCAGTCGTCTCCTGACATTTGCAGCAACTTCCATCCTGTATCGTTCCCTCCTGCAAACAGAGGGGTGAACAAACTCCTCTCTGGAGAAACCGCCTTTTCTTTGTCGGATAGCCTCCTGAAATTCTTGCCACAACTCATTCGTGACAAAATAGTGATTGGTTGGAAAGGCATATCCTGTGCGCAACGCTTTTTTGGCCATCTCAAGCCTTTGTAGCGTTGGAACAGGCTGAACTTCAGCTGGTCGCGTTTCCGCATTATAGACGCCACGAATGTCCAGCAATAGCCTGTCGTAGATGTCGACACCATAACAGTCACCGAGGATTCTTGCCCGATCGACATCTGAGATGTCTCCTCTCAGTTCATGGAGTTCCTGGTGTAAAAAGTCTCTTCCCTGACGCCACAGAGGTTGTGGTACTTCGCAGTCCCTTCTTCCGGGGTCCCTTGGCGCCTCTTGTGTGTCGAATCCTAAAAGCCTGCTCCGCTTTTCAATCACATTTGTTGGAACTCCTTCGATCTGATCAAATGAACCGGAGTAGACCTGTCGGAAAAAGCTGATCTCCTGATCACCATTTACCAGCTCGTCATTAACAAACAAGCCATGTAGCTCTCGAACTCTAAGTTCACACAGTCCATCCCCATCTCCGGGAGTTGTGTTTGGGAAATCTAGGGAAATGCGTAGATACGGTGCGTCACATCGGGACTGCTGTGCTCTGATTACGTTGTCCGGCAGGGCCTCATTTCTCTCAATTCTTTTATCGAAAAGATCTTGGACAGCAGGAAGCACAATCTTTGCTTCTGACCAACTTAACTTCACCTGGCCTAGTACGGGGTAGCGATAAACAATCCAGCGAATCCTAACGATTTCCCTCAATGCTGTCATCTTTAACTCCACCCTCCCTGTATCAACGAGCCACTTTGCAGTATTCAAGACATGTTCATCTCGAATTTTGCTCAAGCTCTCTAGCTGTCCAGCTAATTGTAGTTGCTGCAGAAATGATTGAGAAATATCTCCCTTCAATTTCCCAGCCATGGATACTATGTTTCCTATCATTTCGTCCTGTGGAATGTCTTCCACGCATCTTAAGACGCTTGGCGCGTGCAAGCTGTTAAAAGTGTCTTTGAAAGACCTGAACTCCAAGTTGGAAACATAGCGCTCAAGGTCTTCTTCAGTTTCACCACCGACAATTCTAACTACCCCTCGTTTCAGTGCACCATCATCTGCCCTTTTCCTTCTTTTTGGCTGGCTTGGAGTCTCGCTTACACTTTCAACCTACAAGTAAGATATCAATATTACAATTACCATCTGGGCTTTTGGGCGAATCGCAATTAGATGAGATTCTATCTCAACGTTACGAGTTGCTTGCCAACCTCTGAGCCGCCATAGAGAACTAACGCGCCGAGCGCGCAGCGTCAACAAACTGACCAGGGCCGAGGTCTCAAAAAGCAAATGATTGCTGCATGCATGGTGGATATTTAGATTGACCGTAGAAGGTGCGAACGTCTGAGGAATAGAATTGAATAGAATAGAAACTTTATTTATGTGCCAAAGCCTTGTATCCCAGGATAATACCCATACTAATTAGAAAACTAAACTAACACTAGCAATACTACAAACAATTACATTTGTAAATGATATAAAAGAAAAGCTATAAAATTCTCCAACAATGTACGAAAACTACGACAAAAAATCTAGAACTACATAAATGATTATGTGGGAGAATCTGATTGTCTCAGGTTGCTGACTAAAAATGTTTCAAGTACTATTAGGACAAAACCTATGTTTAAAACTACACATGAGAATACAGATGTCCTGTAAACGCACGACTATTCGCTAGAGTTGGCAGCTTAGCTCTCTCTAGTAGCTGAAAATAACTAGCGTGCGTGTCCTTATAAACGGCCCTCAAGCCCCCTACCTGTAATCGTTCAAGTTTACGTGCGTCGCCAGCTCTACGAAAATGCCACACTAGGTGGCAATAGGTGAGGTATGGTAGCACAGCTGACTTATATAACTGGAGTTTATCCTTAGTGGGAATTAAATTACTCAGTCGCATAAGTACGCCGATTCTCTGGCTTGCCACTATGCAGGCTGAGCTGATGTGTTCCGAAAAAACTAGCGTCAGCGGTGACCTGCGCGTCATTGTGCACAGCGCAACTTGAACCTTTCTTAGTGCCCGCCGTGACCTCGTAGTTCTCGTATTCAAGAATATTGGGTCAAAAGCACTCTCCATTAAAGGTTTTTTTCAGCAATGTAGAACTTTCTTATATGGAGGTTTCACTGCGTAGTCTTCTATCTTAGTAACACCCAAAAACCTCTCCGCTTTTATATGCTTACCTCGGTTCCTTCATCTTCTGGCTCTACAGGGTTGTCTGTAGCCGCAGTTGACTGTTCGGAGATGGCTGCCTCGTCAGAAACTCCTGAGAGCGGAAACTGGTCTTCCTGGATTTTTTGAGGACTCTCCATCTCAATATCGAGCTCGCTACTGTTGTGTGTACCCTGGAACTCGCCTTCTTCGGTTGATTTTCTCGCAGCCACAGAAGACTCTTGCGAGAATAAGTTCATTCCAGAAGCTTCGATACTTTGGCTGTCTTGGATATCCTCATGAGAGGGCACCATCCATATCACTCTAGGGGCCTCTGTACTGTGGTGGTCTTGGACATCCTCAGAGGATTCCATCGGTACCATCGGTGGCTGCCTGGCGGTAGCATCCTTCAAGACAGGTAGAAGGAAAGTACTTTCCAATTTGCCTTTCACTTGCTTTAAAGTGCGTCTTGTGCTTTCTTCACCAACGTTACGCACTGCCATGAAGACTTCGCTTTCTACTTCGTAAAAGCCAATGACCTCAAACCCATGCGCCAGATACAGACGTAGAGCAGGTACATTGGCGAATCCTCCTGCTAAAACAAGCCAGATGTAGGTACTAGCTCCGTGAGAATCATGCACCGCTCTCTTTGCAACCTCTTCTATTGCACATGAAAGAAGGATGTCTCCTAAACACGAGGAACGCTTTTCAATTCTTCGAACACAATAGCTGACCTCCCACATCAGTTTCCGGGTCGTGGTTCTCATGTCACTCGGAACTGCATGTCCTGGAAGAGATGTCAATTTGCTGGCTTCGTAAGTCCGTTTCTTGAGCAAAATCAAGCCAGATGGATCGTTGGACGCTTTCTCGAAGGCCACAAGCATGATCTTGTCGTCACTTTTGCCTTCATTACAGAAATAACGGACGGCGTTCTTGTAGGTGTTTATGATCAGCCGATTGTTCTTCGCTTCATCCGGGTTCAGGATAGACTGAAGTCTTTGTACTGTACAGTGCGTCAGTACAGAAGCGCCGTCATCGAAAGTCTGCAAAAATATACAATTGGATAAGCACGTGTTGTAACTGAAGCTGTAATTTTCTATTGGAACAGAATGACTCTGTAGATGCGCACAACTCCAGAGCATCTGCTCTCTCCCGTATTTTCCCGTAAAATGCAGACTCTGCCAAATAAAGGCCTGGTCCCGGTTGTTGGAAACCCGATTAAAATAACCCAAGGTTAGCGGTTTTTCCATGATGAGATTTGTTACTAGCTGTATAATTAATCGAGGGATCAAATGGTGTTTAACTCCGATTAAATAAGCCGGTAAAACCGGTCTGTGGCGGGAGAAAATGGAAGGGATAATCATGATGGCTCGTGCAAAATTGATACGCACTTGTGGGAAAAGAAAGCCTGATTTTTATAATACTTGTCTTTTATTTATTTATTATTTATTTCTTCTATGAAAACTAGTAAAAATGCTTAACTTAAAATGAGAGTTGTGATAAAAAATCTGTGCAAGATAAACGCTGAGTGAAGCTCACTGAATCAGGCATAGACACACAGAACAAAAACACTTTATAAACAAACGCTAAAAGAGCTCTAATTTACTCTTGCTTTCTCTCACGCGATACATGGGGTCACAATTGAATTCTCCTCCAACGTTGTAAAATTGAGGTATTCTTTGATCGAGGATTGCTCGCGGAAAACCTACTCATCCGTTGAGCGCCAACGTTTAGAGGCAAAATGTTTTAAAAATCTATTGTTGATTACACATTTTCTTAGTTTGCGAAAAATGTGTCCTACAGATTTTTAGTTTACTTTGCATGAATGTTAAATCAGACCCAACTTCTTATTCCTGAAATTTTGAGCTGTGGTCATTAGGGTAGATTTCGAGAAAATCTATTAGTGTCCCGTCTCTCCTTGGATACTCGGTCGTTCATTTTGGCCATTTGTTGAAGTTGGATTGTTCAAGTTTCACATAGCATGGTAAAAGACTTAAGCAAACAGTGAAGAGTTAGAAGTTGGGCTGTTATAATCCAAAAGACCATTTATTTCATCACTGATATTTCTCTTTTACATTAGTAGTAAAGTAGTAGTAGTAGTAAATCTTTATTTATCCACGGTACAAAATTCGTCAGCTTTAAAAATACCTAATACTAATATAATAAAAATATTTAAATATAATAAAAATATTTAAATAAAAAAGCTGCTTTCCACGAATGCCGTGCCTTACAGTTCTTTGAGTAACATTAGAGCAAACAACGATTTTTATATCTGAGAGCAAAAATGTTGAAACTTCTTACTTTGCGCAAGTCGTGTAAAAAGGTTAAAATTCCTGCGGAGATTGGTAACTACTCGGACGATTCCATGCCGGGCCCAAAACTAAAGCAAAATGTGCGCCATTCTGACTTGTTTGTCCGCATTTTCATCCGATTAGCACGTTACTTTACCCCACTAGGTGGGTTAAATTTAACCTTAGTCTAATCCTTGGATAGACTAGTGCTAATCCAGCTTGGTAATGAAAGGATAAATTTATACTGTTGATTAGGTCAATTTAATCGTGAATTAAAGTAAACTTAATATAAGCAAAAAAGGTGTTCTCTACTGCTAAAAGAACCACTGTTATTCAATATAGTCTTACCTCGACCAAAAATGGGCTTTGATCGAAACCGTTCACAAAATCTTTCGCCATTTTAGTCACCGCAAAAGCAATTGAAGTCAACTCCGATAAAACAAGTTTCCTTTTAAAAGCCCTGGAGACGAGGTCCAAATATAGATGGCATCATATCACGTGGTCCTAGAGCAACACCACGGCACAACAATGGCGGGGTGTTGAATAAAAGTTTGCGAAGCCATTTTTGCTCTCAGTCTAAAGGGACACGAAAGCTGGTTATTATTTCAGTCTGCTAAAAACGCTAAATTTTCCTTTCTGCCATCAAGGAGAAATGGCTGGAGTCACAGAGAAGTGGGAGGTCGATTAGCTGAGAAGTGACTGCGTGCGATGTCGCGATGAGAAAGGTATTCGATAGCATTTTAAAAATTACTAGTTCTGTTGCGTTTGTTAATTCTCGTCCGAATTTTCTCTGGTAATACTATCATTACATCAATACGAATTAAACGTAAAACAAACAAATGTGCTAGGTCAACGCATCCAATCTGCTTCCATGTTAACTTCTACAGACAGTTTAATAGATTAAGTCACAACAGTTCAATGAAAACTATTGAGAAGCATTAATCCCGAATGAATCGCACGCGCGATTCATTTGCTCATTAGTATGCACGGGGCATGCGCATTTGTCTAAGGAAATTGCCGTGATCAAAATTGTCAAATTAAAGACTAAATCTTCGTTTTTATAGACAGCAAATGGTAACTCTAGTGATATTGAAATTGCTTGGTGAGGAAATCGTAAAATCTATTTAATACGGAAAGATCTATTGCAGTGTATTGGTGTTTCGAATAATTCATGATTTCACAACCCCAGTATGTTCCGAGTTCATCTTTCTTTGCTCTTGGCTTTTTTTTCTGTGAAGCCAAATGACTGCATAGTTTAGCACAGCAAATCATGCAAGCAAGAGATCTTTGGAGTTACATCAAATTGAATGTAGTTATTACCAGTTATAATTCAGTATTTTATAAAGAGAAATTAATAGTTTTATAACAGTGAGGCAACTTTATCAATTGCCGTAGGCTGCAAAGTTATTATTTTCATAGATTACAGATGTGTAGTCGTTGACAATTGTACTACGCATGACGTTTCAAAGCATGTCAATGATCTAAAGTGGGTAACCTAGTTACAACTCTAGAAATTCTGGAAGTTGAACTGCAAAGCATAGATTTGTTACTGGTGTAACTTGGAAATTTTCAGTCAATCATTTAATCATGTTAAAGGTTGATTTCTTGAAATCGGTTTCGTTATGGTGAAAAAGGAAAGATGAAGGATAGAACTATAGCTATTACAATACGTTGAAAAATTGCAGAATTACACAAGATGTTTATTAAGGGTGTTTGGGATTGCTAGTTGATCAGTAGTAATGTGTTGAAAAAAATTAATGATCCCACTTTACACAAGGCTATGACAGCTTGCCCTATGATTCGAAACCAATTTGCCATGAAGTCTTGTGTCTCTATCACTTGTACAAATTGACGCTAGTTTATTTTTGCGTGAGATCGTAAACCAATCTGTGAGATTGTCTGCGAGCGGCCGTTCTATTTTTACTGCTGTGACCATCGATTGTCCGCTATTCATTGGTCATTTTAGGTGCTTTAGAATGAAAGTTTCTGTCAAGTCCAAAACATACTGCTTCAAGTTCAAATTGGAATTAATTTGCACCAGTGTGTTTTTCAAAAAGTGCAAACTAGTTTGAAATTAATTTCAAATTGAACGAGGAAGCGTACGATTGCTAATTTGTAGTGCTTTTCTTGTTAAAGTGTTGAACTGAAATCTGATCTTAGTACTAGCTAATTGGGGACACTGAAACAAAGCTAGTTAAAATAAAGTTATTGCTATATGGATGTGCCGTTCCAGAAAATATCCGTACTCCCCCACAGAAGGGATCGGAATTTCCTGGCAGGTGGGGTGTTCTGTAAGGCCAAAAAATGTAAAGAAGTGTATGAGACTTGATTGGAATTTCCCGAGGGTTAATCTCTTATGTTCTATGCGTCCAAATATATATTGTATGCAGAGACACTGTATGACGTGCTTGACTGCCAAGCTTCAAGTCAGCTCGGAACTTGCTATTTTATGGTTGATCAATTTGCCCTTCAGAGTTGACATTTTTTTAGATCACTGGGAAAGATATTTATTTTAACTGTTTGAGGTCTCATTAATGTAACAGTACTTAAAAACAGTTGGACTGTCCAGAAACAGGATTGATTGATTGATTGATCGATTGATTGATTGATTCATTCCTTCCTTCCTTATTTCCCTCCTTCCTTCCTTCACTCATTCATTCATTCATTCATTCATTCATTCATTGCTGCATGGAAGCAAGTCTAGTATTGCACTTGCGTGACTGACTGAAAAGTTTGCAATACAACTGTTCAGATGTTGAGGAATGTGCATCCCCAAAAGGCCATTAAAAAAAGTATCAATTTTAGCTGACATTGGCCATTTTCGTCAGAAATAGGGTACTATTGGACTATTGGACTGTTGGACTGTTTGTTCACAGGGAAGCCATGAGTGTCTGTGCAGAAGTCTGCTGACCAGATAGGTATGCATTAGACTTTTCGGTCGCCTTTGTTAGTTCTCCCAGCTAATATTCTAATCTATGTGGACTCCAGGGCATCCAATGGAAGTTTCCTGGGTTAACATCTGATTGTTTATAGATAATATGGCCTGTTTAGGCAGTTTTCTTTCAATCGGCCGGACGGAAAACGACACAATTTGACTGATCAATATTTACTATCTTTCAGATCTTTAACACCCCTATTTCTAAATTGGTTATAGAGATAATGAGAAGACAAGGATGGTTGTTTACTTTTAAGTTTGTCTCTATGATTTATTTAAACAAGGATTTCTCTAGTGATCCAAGGTTTGGAGGCTATTTTAACCTCCTTCTTGGAAAGCTTCTTATAAGCCCATTTGGTCATAGAAAAGATCAAAGAACTTGCCATTAGTGTTTAAATTACTATAACTGTAAATAGAGCACAAATCCAGGTCAGACACTGTACTTTCCCCATTTTACTAAGGTTAATATTAAGATGACCTAATACAAATATAATGTATTCTTGTCTTCTCTTGCTAAGTTATGCAATACAGTGAGTTGGTTGATTAAAAGATTCTTTTTTTTCCCTCTCTCTAGAACGCATCTGCACTGTCAATGCTTAATCGGAGCATAAACTAGAGACGAGAGCCATGGTTCCACGCAAGTCCAAAGGCTTCTCTCACAGGTCAGCTAGGGTCTGCAATTTCACTCTATTTCAGTTTCAGAAAATGCCTAAGAAATAATTCATATCTTTGCCCACATGGCATATAGCTAGCAGTGTCTATTAACACTGGTCAACCCGTCACACGCAAGTCAAATGGCTTGATACTGCAGCAAATTCTCACCACATCTATGGCATGTGTGTACAAGTGAAATGAAGGCACTACCCCTGGTTCAAATAAACTCGGCCTTGGTGACTTACAGGTGTGCACTATGGAACGCAACCTTTGACCAATTTATATACGAACATTCTCAAACCAAACTGGGTGGACGGAAGTTAGGGTTGGGGGGGGGGTAGGGTTGCTGGAGAAGATTGCATCTCTATGACTTATACAAAGTGACGCTAGTTTCTTTTTGCGTGACAGTGTCTATGAGAAGTGAATTATTGGCTGGAGAATTTCACACGACACACCTTGCAGTGTCTGTTGACACTGGTCAATCCGTCACACGCGGTTCAAATTGCTCGATACTCAGGCAAATTCTCCCGACGTCTATTACACTTGTTCAGTTGAAATGATTCAAGCTACCACATAGGGTGGGAATTAATTCAGCCTTGCTTACTAGGGGTGTGCAAAGTCCAACGCAACTTCGGACCACTTTATATACGAACATTGTCCTGTCTTGTGTCTGGTACGGTAAGGTACCGGGATGGCGGGGAGGGGGGGGGGTCACACAAGTCAATAGTAGCTAGTGTTTTGATGTTTTGAAATCTTGACAGTACTGTATGTTTTTTTTGTTTTTTTTATTTCAGTGTGCAGACAATACCACAAAACAGGGACACTGCTTCAGACTAGTTCATTGTGGAATAGAGTCAAGGTGAGACATCAAATAATGATATCATTGTGTGAATGAAAACACAAGTCCAGTTATTTTCTTTTAATATCTCTGTTTTTATACAAGGAAAACAGCTGCAATCTCTCTATATTTAGGTGTGCACTGATTGCCTGTTTCGTTATGACAATGATATGAAATTTTCTTTGATAGGGTAACATGGTGAGGAAGATTCACACAGAAGGGCTCCTTGTTGATCGGGAAAATTGGGTCTTGACGCTTTGATCTTTGTGGACACAGTCTCATAGTACTGCAGAGGAAAAGTTTGAAAGACCGTACTTCAAGCCAATTGAAGGATAAATTAAAATTTGTTGAAAGCTATGTAACTGTTGTTTGCCTTGGAGAGGGGTATGTGGTGGCAAAAATAACAAAAGCTAGCTTGTCAAAGGCGGTCAATACATTTTTTAAAACACGAAAATATTAAGTAACGTTCTGTCACCAAGTGACGTTCTTTACAGTAATCTTCGATACGTTACACAAACGGGATACTCGCCGATCTGTCAACAAGACAGCCGATCAACAGTATAAGCAAAGTATACAACAACGTACTTGTTTATTCAAGGCCTCCAACTGGTTCCTACTACAGCATCTACTGAATAGCAACACTCACTCACTTCTCTTGATCTCTGCTCCCTTATATACCGTAGGAACCCTACATTACTTCAGTATCTAGAAGTTTCTAAATGACAAATATTCTATAAATATCTGGAGATCGTCAGACCTATAAATGACTGAGGTAAAACGGAAGGTTCCAGACTATTCTCATCAGAAAGCAGTTTTTAGGCAATGCAATGTTCCTACATCTACAAAGTTCGACTGTTGTCACGCAATATCGTTACAATTACCACCCGTTTAAATAGAAAATTTGTTCTGGTGGTTGAAAATAGTTCCAGCAAAATGAAGCCTCGTCTATTTTACAATTCTATGTGCCTTACTCAATTTAATTTTTAAACTTATATACTACCCCCGGAGGATACTCCCTTATATGGGCTCTATAGGTATCATTATCGAAACAAAAATCAACGAAAGCCCTTCACAAATTATTTTATGGTAATTTACATGGGTATGGCATAGGAAACTAGTTACATTGCAGGTCTGAAACAGGATTTGATGTAATGGTCGGGTCATAAATAGGGTTTCGAATTTTTGGTTAGGTCATAAATAGGCTAGAGAATATCAAAGATTTTGGTCGTAAATAAGGTAAGGGTTTTGGGAAGCGGGCCGCACACCCCCACCCAATTTTTATGGGAGTACCCCCTGGGATTGTTCCTATTAGGGAAGTGGTCAAAACTGTCTACACTCGAACAGGACCCACCAAACCACAAAATAGTTGGTTGTGTCTGCTTTAAACCCACTCTGCGTAACGTCAAAAGATGATGTCTTTATTGCATAGCCACCCCTCTATCCAGCAGTAACAAAATTACAGTGAGATTCAAACCTCACTTTTCTTGTTTGTCTAGTAATGCCGACTCTTGCTAACTGAATATTCCTGTGTCATCTCAAATTTAAAAGCCAATAAAATGTCGATGGTAATGTTCGAAGATAGGTGGTGTCTTTGAGAACCCCCTCCTACCCCAAAAGTGGGTCCTGTTCGAGTATAGTACTTTTGACCAATTCCCTAACTGTAGACTGTGAAGCGTGCCTCCCCCATTTGAACGTACATTTTCCTCCCTCCTCCCTTGCCCCTACCTCCACCTCTGCCACTACCTCCCCCTCTTCCCCTTTTTTTCCCTCCCCCATATCCGTTCCCATTACCCCCCTCCTGTTTCGTTTTACAATCTTTGGCCTTGTGACCAAATCTTTTGCATTTCCAGCATCGCACTAAAAATGAAAGAAAGACGATAACTTGTGAGTTTTTTTGTGTAGCATATTTCTATTTTTCCCATTTTCAGGTGTTTTTCTTGCAAACGTCAAAAACATATGTTACTCCGATTTAGGACAACAGGTAATCAAACAGATGATATTACAACCAATGAGCAAAAGACGTTACTGTATTTCGCAAGCTTCTTTTGCATGACTTGGCTAGTTTTTGTTTCTTTGGATAACGGGAATTATATACAGACAAAATACAATTTGCAAACTTACTTTTTCCCGCCTTCACTTTTTCTTCTAATGCTGAAAAGGAGTAACTCAGTGAGTGAGTGACTGAGTGAGTGAGGGAGTGAGTGAGTGAGGGAGGGAGGGAGGGAGTGAGTGAGTAATTACTTTTATGCCTTTTTGCAAAAAACTTAGTTTTTACGTAGTATACATTTTTATCATCTGTACAGATTGACGTCAGTTCTTCAGGTTAGGTTATCAATGATAAACTTCATCATAACATTGCCACAGTAGCCGTGGATCGCGGAATGGACCAGACTATTTTGACATTTTTTTTTCAATAACAACAGACGCATGAAAAACTAACGCCAGTTTGTTTTCTTTTTTTACGATGACAAATTGAAAAATTGTTTGGTCTTGCCATTGCCACATCACAAACTATAAATTAATGTGTGTATCCCCAGATTTCATATAATCTAATTTTGTCCACGTTAATGATGTTAGTCTAAGGTTGAAACATTCTCGTTTTCCAATAAGCAGTTGCGACAATCGTTCGTTATTTACCTTGTACTTGTCGCCTTAGGTTCTCCAGTTCAACTGTAGAGAAACCAACGTTTATGTCAGTAACGTTTTCAACTTTTCGTTCTTTGCAGAAATTTTATAATGCAATGAATAAAAATAAAATAGTGCCGGACAATAGAGATAATCGCACCTTCTTTGCCTTCCTCGTTCATAGGGGCTGCAAAAAGGAAAAAAGAGAAGTCATTTTGACATGTATTACGCCTGGACATCATCCTTTAATGAATAAAAATAAAATAGTGCCAGATAATAGAGATAATCGCACCTTCTTTGCCTTCCTCGTTCATAGGGGCTGCAAAAAGGAAAAAAGAGAAGTCATTTTGACATGTATTACGCCTGGACATCATCCTTTAATGAATAAAAATAAAA
>OFER01000027.1_pt1 | contig 12952 bp, 5 predicted proteins | sample 1521091 | NCBI WGS metagenome assembly OFER01 (sample SAMN04272335, study PRJEB24112) | coral metagenome | biome: Coral reef; feature: Shallow seawater; material: Coral tissue | host: Coral | place: China: South China Sea | collected 2014
ACCCGCAGGATCACATTCCTCCAGTAACTTGCGGACTTGGCATGCATGCTGGAGCCTGTTGCCATCTTTGTGGAAACCTGCATTTGGGGTGAACAGGTGATTGTAAAAGTAGACCATCCACTTATGCCGATTGGTCTTTGGATTCTTTTCTTTGAAATAGTCAGCCGCCCTGGGGTACACATCCTCATCACTCTCGTCGTCTGCCTCTTCTTCTTCATCATCACCGTTTCTTTGATTTTTTGCTGGTTCACCAGACGCGGTGTTTCTAGGAGTGGGTGGTATAACATTTTTGCTGTCAGAGTCGCGAACTGCTGGCCTTTTTGGTGTCTTTGCCTTGAGGACATAATCTTTAATCACAGAGGAACAAGCACTATCATCGTCAGCTGAAGGCAACCGAGGTCTCTTTGCTTTGGGGACATGATCTTTAATCACAGAGGAGGGACTATCATCATCACCTGAAGACAACCGAGAAGCTGGAGCTCCTACAATAATCTCTACAATGGGTGGCTCAGGCGGGGGCATCAGGTCCAATTCCTCTTGAACGCCCTTGTAATGTCTTGTGATTTTTAGGGCCGTTCTGTATGTCGCGCTGGACGGTTTCATTCTGTGCTTGTTTTGAAGGTGCTCAGGCAGATAAGCCCCAAGGTATGTACAGAAAGGTTCTGGACACCAACGTTTCCAACGTCCTTTTAAAGATTTTCCTTTCCTGCCAGTTCTTCTTGGTCCATGTTTTCTTTTGTAATGTAGACCCATCGCGAAATAACGATCAACGTCTTGGTGTCGGATGTGGTTTTTGTTGGCGTGCACGTTAACTAGATGACGTCTGAGATTGGGCCCACAGTAGCCTGCACAGCCAGTTTTAACAAGGCATTTTCTATCAACATGGTGGGTTGCTGCTTTTGGTGTTGTGACTTGAGGCTCTTCCATCTCATCATCAGGATTCAAATCTTCCTCCTCTTCCTCCTCACTTTCACTCTCTTCCTCATCACTTTCGCCCTCGTCATCAGACTGTTCTTCTTCTGTTTCCTTGCTGTCCTCAGTACTATCGTTCTGGAAAACAGATTTTGGCTTATACCCCTGCAATGCCTTCAACCTTCTGCCTTCCATTTCATTAATCTTCACAAGCAAATCTGACGTCTCAGACAAGTCTCTCACCACTTGCAGGCATTCCTCAGCAATTCCCTCCCCATCAAGATTTTTCACGGCCTTTGCTTTCTTGCCCAAGTGGGTTTGAAGAACATTCAACATGTAGGAGAGTGCCACTCTGCTCTTCTTTTCGCAATGGTCAAGGCCCAGCTTCTTGAACGATGCCACCAAGTACGCGAATTCCAACACTGCTTCTGTCATCTCATCCTTGTCTTTGCATTTTGCTGGTTCGAACACAGCTGGTGGCTCATAATCATATCCCTTGTGTAGTTTCAAAAGTCTCAAAGAAACCGCATCACCATCTTTTGCGTCTTCAAAAAGCTTGACGACGTTTGAAATACTTTCGGACATGCTTTCTCCAGACAGTCTAATATTCCAAGATATCCAAGTGCAGAATGAAACCGACAAAATACACAAAGAGTCCTTGGTCTATTCTGTAATGCCTGTGAATTTGAAAGGCAGGCACAATATCCTTGTCAAATTACAAGGCAACAACATCATAAGCCACATCAAAACTAGGTGAAACTTTGACTGCGTGTATCTCGTCGAAAACGTCTAGAACTTTTTGTTTCACAGGTAGTTAGCCCATACTAGCAAGGACTAAACCCCTAAGTGTCAATTCAAATCGTCAAATCCTCTAAGAGATAAGTTAAAAAAACTTTAAGCCAATGCTACTTACAGACATTCTAGTGCAGAGTGAAACCAACAACCTCACCTGAAAGTTTTTGGCAAGTTCTATCATCCCTGTGAATTTGAATCAGTGGCATCAAATCCTCTTGAAGTTACATGCAGTCAAAGTTGAGCCTCGCTTTGGTGCCAAAACCCAGGCCGCAAAGGACACTAGGGTAATTTTGTGGCGAAACTTTACACGCTAATAACTCTGCGAGGATTTTATTGATTTCAACAAAACTTGGCATGCGCGTAGCTTGTGGCAAGGGCTATCTGAAGCTATAATGTCCTTTCCAAATGCTTAAATCCTCACAAAGTTATTAAGGTGTAAAGTTTCGACACAAATGACGTCATAACTAATTAACAATGAAACCGATTATAAAAAAAATTACACCAAACGGTTCCTCACAACATGAACAAGCATAATATAACATCAAAACATCAATAAAAGGTCCTCAAGCCCTAATGGCGAGGTCCTTCAGCAACATAATGGTCAAGAGAGCACCCTTAAACTTTGACCAAAGCCTGCGCAAAAGCAACCGTTTTATATGGGAAAAAAATGTTCAAGGCAGCTACCTGGGCACCTTAGACACCTCTTCCGATAGTTGGATTGCTTCTGCGCAGTGTTTTAAGGGTGCAAAACAGCAAAAAACACGGAGCTCAAAAAACGTGTCCTTACCCTTCCAAGGCTTGATCCAAAATGGCGGCTGCATAGGTCCACAAGGCGTACTTACACATTACTTGAACAACTTGTAAAAATTGTAACATTGTAAAAAATTCAAAATTTAGCTAGAGAACTTGAAAATCACATAGAATGTAGCCAAATAATTGCTCTGTCTTGTGAAGTTGTAAAAACCAATTTTAAAATTAATAGACAGCTGTCAATCAAGCTTAATTTACATCTTAAAGTTGCGGAAATTTGAGTTTTTATCCTAACTTTAAAGTAGCATATCTTCTATACACTTGAGGGTTTGGCAAAGCCAATTTAGCCACACATGTATCTAGTCAAGTACTATCAGTGTGCATCATTTCAGTTTGTTTGGTCAAAAGGCTTTAGAGTTATGATGTCTTAAACATCGGCACTTCAGCCGCAATAATTGCTATAGGTAGTTTTGTAAGGCTATAACTTTACAATCTTAAAAGGTTAAGCTATAACAATTACATAGCAATAAAGAGTAAACAATGTTCTTTTGATTAAGACAAGTCGATTAGTTATATTTTAAATTTGGCGTTTGCAGTGAAAGGTCAAACATGTTGAAAAATCGAAAAAATCGGGTTTTTTTAAATTTTGGTGGTAATTTGAAGTGATCTTGCGCCTTAGGATTTTAACTCAACCCTCTGAAAAAAATATATGTGAAATGGCAGGGTAAGAACTTTACAATAAACTTTACAAAAAGTTTACATTTATTTTCAAACATGAGTTATGGATTTTTTTGTAAAGGGACCATTTTTCCCAAAAAAGTTGATTTCCCCTCCTAAGTGTATACTTTGAATAGAAATATCTTCTTCTAAATTTATTGTTGTTACCTATAACTAGTATTAAAATGTTCCTCTTGTCGAGATCTCTCAAATGACATATTACATACCTGATTAAGTTTAAAACTCGATTTTTAATTAACAAAAAACTTTGTTGCAGAATTCCCCTCCCAATTAAAAATGGCCGCCATTTGGTAGAAAAAAAATTCTAGAAGTAAGAGGATTTATCCAAATAACGTCAAAACTTCAGAATCGTGCTTTTAACAACACAGGAATATTGTGTAAAAATTTCAGACCTTAACCCTAAATTTGAAGGATTTTGGCTATTTTCAAATTCTTAAAAATTTTCAGGTAAGGTAAAAAGTGAACTTTAGCGCACAAATACAGTGAAATGTATATACCTTTACCGGACTTTCTTCAAATGAATTTTCCGACTTCTGTAAATTTAGGGGTTAGTGATGGGTATTCTACAGCACAAGAGGGAATGCTGTTAACCCTAGCCAGGCCAATTTTCAAGTAATTTGAGAACTTTTAACATGGATTACCCCTCAATCCATAGTTCCCCTCCCTCTTTCAACTTTAAACAGCTCTAACTTTGCTGTAAGTTGCACCCAAACAACCATATTTGGACACAACAGAGTTCTTAACCTAACAATTGCTTGGACCAAATCACAAAGAAAATTATTGTATTTGACAAGTTTTAGACATCTATAGGTCGCCAGGGTTAAAAGAGGGGAGCTCAAACCTGGATGCACCTAATTAGGGTTAGGGTTAGGACCAAGTTCATCTGCGCCCCCCTTACTTTTCCTCCTGCGTAAACTCGAAAACGGTGATTTTGGGCCTAAATAGGTTAAAATGTTGATTTCACTTTAAAGCGTCATGGCAAGGATCTCTATTTCATTTTAACTGCCTGCAACGTATAAGCTTAAAAATGTGACCTTACACAGGAAAACGTACACTAGGCCTTATCCGTTAAACGGTCTAAAATAAACGGATAGCAAACGGATAACGAACGGATAGCAAACGCCTTTAAAAGCGTTAAAACGTTTCCTAGAAACGTTTTAACGGTGAATGAACCTCGAGAAACGGCTTGGAAAAGCGTTCGAACGATCAGCGAAAATTTTCGAACGGATGTCTAGAAGCGTTAAAACGGCTAGCAAAAAATTTCGAACGGCTAGCTAGAAGCGTTAAAACGGCTAGCAAAAAATTTCGAACGGATGGCTTGAAGCGTTAAAACGGCTAGCAAAAAAATTCGAACGGATGGCTTGAAGCGTTAAAACGGCTAGCAAAAAATAACTATTATTTCGAACGGATGGCTTGAAGCGTTAAAACGGCTAGCATAAAATTTCGAACGGCTTGGTTAAAGTGTTAAAACGGCTAGCAAAAAACTTCGAACAGATGGCTTCAAGTGAACAGTTAGTAACTAGTTATATGTTTTCAAAAGGATAACTTCAAGTGTTGAAACAGTCAGCCAAAATTTTTGATGGTCGACTTAGAGCATTAAAATAATGGTTGCCAAAATATATCGAGCCATAAGCGCTTGGTAATTGCTATAAAAAGACTCTAGTAAACGGGAGAGATGATATGATTCAAAACAAACGAATAACTACTTACAATTGGAAAGCTTGTTTGTATATCGAGTTGTCGAGAAAACCAAAACGCCAATCCAGAAAAATTTCCAACGAAATGCCATTGATATAAACAAATAAACCTCCGGTCAAACATTATTTTAAGTAACATGATTTACTATCAATAAAAATACGACTAACTGTGGAGGATGAAGCTCGCTCAACACAACAATCACATGGAGTCTGCACACGTGACGCGTGTAACAAACCTTTCCTAACGGGGTGGGGGAAATTTGCTTATAGCCTGGGCCGGGTTGGAGCCTTTGATCTTGAATGTCAACTTCACGCCTCAACGAATAGCGACGGCAGAACCTAAATACTTGGTTAGTTCCAAATCCTCGTTATTTCGAACTCAAAGCCATTTTCCTCGGAGTCATTTACTACTGGTTATTTAGAACTCCCGCTAGTTCAAAATGGCGAGATTCAACAGGATGTATTTTGCAATTTTGCGATCGGACTGCAGTTCACATAAACAAGTAAAGCTGGGAAACGATATCACAGGAAAGAAGATATTCAGGTATGTTTATATAACATTTAAAATTCCAAACACTGTAAAACAAAACGGAATAATTATTGTGTACGTCAATTCACGTGACCCAAACACAGCTGTTCTTGTCTACATCCAACCACCATAGCATTTCGATGTTTTTGTTTTCGAACAAGAAGCAAACAAAGATATAAACCGAAGCAAGCTCACTGTAAAACTCCACCTGTATCAAAACACGACATTCCTTTACCCATATACAAGTAAGATAAGTTGTAAACCGAACGTTCGTGAACAAGAGGCCAACTTGATTTATTTACATGCATCCTGCGGCTTCCTCTTCGGTTCGACATTGTGTCTTTATCGTCCGTTCTGTCTTGATAGTCTTACTGGCATCCGAACTACTTTTTTCATTTTGCCGCGCGAATACAAACTCGGCAGCTTCTGTTTCACTTCGTAATAACAGTAAGCTTAAAATGACTGTTCTTTAAAACGTTTTAACAGGCTCTTTAATAAACGGATATTGATTCCCGTTAAAACGGATTCTAAGACTTTTTTAACGGACTGGTTTTACCGTTTAAACGGATGCTCGGATTTTTTAACGGATTGCTTTTGCCGTTTAAACGGATGCTGAGATTTTTTTAACGGATTGCTTTTGCCGTTTTAACGGATGCTCAGATTTTTTTAACGGATTGCTTTTGCCGTTTTAACGGATGCTAAGATTTTCTAAACGGATACCTCTTTCCGTTTTAACGGATGCATAAAATTTATGAACGGATGTGAAAGCCGTTCAAACGGTTTGATCGTAACGTTAAACGCTTCCCCTGAAGCATGAAACGGTTTTCATGAAACGTTTAAACGGATTACAAACGGATAACAAACGGATGATAAACGCTTTTATCCGTTAAACGGATAAGGCCTAGTGTACGTTTTCCTGTGTAAGGTCACATGTGTGGAAGTTTTCCAGCAGGAGCTGTCCATAAGCTTTACTTTCTGGGACAATGGGTTTCTTGTAGAATTTTCCAAAGGTTGTGGCATTTGACCAACCAGCATTGTCCATGATAGTAGATAAAGGAACCTTGCACACTTCAGCTGCAGATGTAGAAGCTGCCCTGGTGCTATGTCCTTTAAAGACCGAGGTATCTATTCCGGACTTTGCAAGAACAGTTTTCAGCCATCGAGAAATTGTGTCGGTTGAAACTGGCCGGTAAGGCTTTTGGAAACTCAGTAACAACTGGTCACTCCCTTTCCTAAGCTCACTTGTCCGTTTGACATATTCAGATAGGCAAACAATAGGACACAAACGGCTGTCTGGTGGGTAGGCTGTGAATGTTAAAGCTGACACATGCTTGCCTGGTCGAGAGGTCTTCAAAAGTTTGTGAATGGTGAACACACAGCTATCATGCTTCAATACCATACAACTGACAGATAGCAAATGCAGTGTCTGACATCTCTGCCCAGACAACAATGCTAAAAGCATTGTAGTTTTGTAGGTGAGATCCTTCAAAGTTAAATCCTGAGGTGGGTGAAGGCTTGACAAGTGCGTCAGGACAGTATTGACATCCCAAATGGTCTTGTATTTTGGTAAGGAAGGCTTCAATTCAAACACCCCTTTGAGGAATCGACACACCATGGGGTGGGCGCCAAAGGAGGAATTGTTAGGCAATGTAATAATGGATGAGACAGCACTCCTTGCAGTGTTGATAGCACTGTATCCTATGCCAGAATCATACAGTTCAGCAAGAAAATTGATTCCATCCTCTACAGAGGGACAAATGGGATCAATGCCCCTTGAACTACAGTAGCGTCTCCATTTCTGAAGGTAAGTAGCATATTGCTTTCTAGTGCCTGACCTCCAGGATTCTTCCATGACTTTGGTAGCTGTTGTCGAAAGGCCTTTGCCATTGAGGTATCTCCGGACAAGTGACATAGAATCAGATACATTTTCTTGTGAAGTGGGTGGGAGTCCTGTGGTTGGCTGGGTAGGAACAGAGTGTCTCTGTCCCTTGGGAGTTGAATTGGTGTTTGGATTAACATCTGCATTAACTTGGGCCACCATGGCTGGGTTGGCCATTTTGGCACAAGTAGGAGCCCTGTTGATTGCTCTTCTTGAATCTTCTGGAGAACTCTTGGTATCAGACTAAAGGGTGGAAAAGCATAAAATAAGTAATGCTGCCATGACATGTGAAAAGCATTGACCGCAAAAGCTGCTGGGTCTGCTCGATAGGAGACATAGGGTGTGATCTGGTAATTGATCCTGGAGGCAAATAGGTCAATGTTTGGGGTAACACTGAGCTTGGCACAAGCTTTTGTGAAAAGAGTTTTCTTTAAGCACCATTCTGTACACCTCCTAAATGTACGCGACTCTTTGTCTGCCTCAACATTTTCACACCCTGGTATACGAGCCATAGTAAGCCATATATGTTGCTCAATACACCAGTCCCATATATCTTTAGTCAGCCTATTTAGTTTAGGGGAGTGACTTGTACCCATCTGGTTGATGGTAGATTCCGTGGTTGTATTATCAACCATAACCTTGACATGTTTGCCAGAAGTCAAGGTACGAAATGATTTTAAGGCAAACAACACCGCCAACATTTCAAGAAAATTTATGTGCTCTGTAGCCTCCTCAGCTGTCCATAGTCCCCCAGTTGAAGAATCACTGGTTGCTGCACCCCAACCCTGTTTTGAGGCATCCGAAGTAATGGTAATATCTACGGCTCCTCGAGTTATCGGGTTAGATGCAGACTCAATGGAGTCAATCCACCACATAAGCTCTTCCCTTGCTTGGCTGGATAGACACATTTTGGCATCAAAGTCCCATTTTCTAGTTTTAAGAGCTGTGGTTTTGTCTTGTTCTAAATGGCGGTAGTGGAGGGGTCCATAGGCCACGCCAGGAAAACTTGACACTATAAGCCCCAGGACCTTGGCTACTTCTCTAATAGTAGGGTTTTTGCAGTTAAACAGGTCAGTAGCTGCCTGTTTTAGCTTAAGAGCCTTCTCAGGGGTAAGGTAAACTAGCATGGAAACTGAGTCTAAAATGAATCCCAGAAATACCAGCTTTTGAGTTGGGATGAACACTGACTTTTCAGGGTGTACTACAAAGCCCAAGGTATCCAATAGTTTGACTGTGTCAACAACATTTTTTGCACAATCATCCCAGACTGGCCCCATTAACCAAGAGTCATCTATATAACCTGAAGACAAGTGACCAAGCTGTCGCAGGGTGGCAAATACTGGTTTCATTAGCTTGGTAAATTTTCTGGGACAGAAAGCCAGACCGTTGGGGAAACATGTAAACTTATATAACATGTTGTTCCATTCAAATTTGAGATACTTTTGGTGTGGCTTAGCAATAGGGACCGAATAATAAGCGTCCTTCAAATCAATTGACGCCATGTAGCAATTTGGGGTAATGAGCCTAATTGCTGTCCAGACTGAGTCCATTTTGAAATGTTGGTATTCAACATGCTGGTTAAAGCGTTTCAAATTTAAGATCATTCGATATGATCCATCTTTTTTATTTGCCACAAAAATTGGCGAAATATATTCCCCGCTTTCATGTTGGGTAGGTACAATGACACCTTTGTCAAGCAATTTTTGAATTTCAGCTTCTATAACCAGTGAGTCACTGATGTTGAATGTTTTCCTTTTCGGGCCCAAGTTCTTTGTGGGCTGTGTGGAAAAATCAATAAACTGACCCTTCACACAATTAAGGACTTCTGAGTCAGAAGTTATTTTCATCCATTTATCAAGGAAATGTGCCAGTTGGCCACCCTTGAAGCTTTGCACCTTTTTAGCAAAATAATGTTTCATATGGGTCTCAAACAACAAAAGATTATTTACCTCTAAGTTGTCAAGTGTGTCAGCGGAAATCACTGCTGCTTCTTCCCCTGGTCCTGCGATCGGAAGAACGGTTTTTGGGGTGGCTTCGAGTTCCACTGACGACCTTTCGATAAAAAAGGCTTGCTTCGCCGGTCAGATTTTTGGTAGTTTCGTAAAGGGTGTCCCTTTGCGTTTTTGTGGCGACTCCCAACTGCTGTGGTGCTTACCCTGTTGGATGCTCGTATATTATTGAGCTGGGTTTGCAGGTCGTTTCCAAACAGCAGAGCTGTTACTGGAACGTGTGAAGCACATAGGCCTGCATAATCTTTATTTAGATGTGGTTTGATCAACTCCCTGCGGCGGTGGGACAGGTCGACATGTGCGTGCCCTAGAAGAGCGACCGCATCTGTGTTCAATTTTACAAGTTTCTGAATGTCAGAGTCTGACTTCGGCTGCTTCGAATTCTTCATTTCTAGCAGCATCGAAATGGATTTGCACAGTACAGCGCCAGCAGTTCCAACCGTTTTTTGGATTGTGCTTGACCTGAGGTCCTGTTGTTTTACTGAGTGGCTCAGTTTATCCCAGATTTCAGGATTTACTCGCGGTGTTGCGAGAGTCTCGCAGTTCGCCGGGCGTAAATATTTCGCCGACTTATCCTTTACTTTTGAGTCTGGCAATTTCTTAGACCACAGGTTGTTAATAAAGTCGGCCAATTGTTTCTCAGCAGCCGGACCTGATTCGTCTGCATTGAGAAAATCTTCTGCGATTTCCGACAACAATGGGTCATTGCCGCCGTCGCTTTGCTCGAGTCGAGCACGTGGTTTATCTTTGGAAGTGTTATCGCCTTCCGTGCCACAAAGGGCCTGAAGTTCCGCGTCCGAGTCATCTCCATCTTCATCTGAACCACCAGAAGTACTCATTTCGTCTTTGGAACTGTATTTTCGCCGTTTAGGGTCGAGTTGATCGTCTGTGTTGCTGGGATGAAGCCGCTTGAGCGACTGGTTCATGTTGAGGATCGAGTCTGCCATTGCTCCGAGGGTTTTGTTGACGTTCTGAAGCATACCGAACATGGGATCCTGGTGGACAGTTGTTGGGGTCTTCTCCCTAGGATCTTGGTCATCGTTTAAGAGGGCGTCCTCTGCCTCAATGGAAAGGGTTTGCTCATTGGTATTCGCCATAATCAACGAACATCAAAAAACGCGACTGACCGCTCTGGAATTACGCGCGCAACTGATCGCTCGGGCTACTCGCACATATCTCACGTGACTCACTAGTGAGTAGGACTGGTGTCGAAATAGAATTGTACTAGAACACAAACTAAAGCAGGCAAGATGTTTGCCTGCTAGAGCGATGGAATGAATAAACACGAGGCTTATGTTCAATGCACTAGGGGTTGATCGACAGTGATGCAAGAACTATCCTGATTGGCTCAGCCGGTATATGCACTATGAACACACATGATCGGGAATGAACTTTGGCCTGTGAAACCAACCCTATGTTACTGCATGTCACGCAATCCGCGAGTAGTTCTCACGGTTGTCCCATTAACTACAATTTATATCTTTTAAGAGATAAATTGGTCTTAAGTTGTCAGCTTTTGTTCTGGTGCTGAGGTACGACGAAGATTTTAGTTATTACGGAGAAGCTACAAAACCATGTGAGTAACGTACAATATTTCAACAACTTACCACACGAAAGCACGGTATGATGCGCGAATAAAACTCGCCCAAAAACCTCTGTATCTGTTAAAAGTATCCGCTCTGCCAGTTGCACTTCTCGAATCTGCTTTAGTGGCAATAAAAGGGATTTCCCGAACCAAAAACAGTTGAATTACAATTGTTTTCAAGTTTCGCGCCTTGGTTTCACTTTCGAGTGAAAACAGAGGCCTGGGACAAGTTTAGTTTGCATTCTGGTTGCATCCTGGTGGAAATCCCCGCTGGTCAACTGTAACAAGGGCTACGATTACATAATACAGAGCCACTTTCTAGACTTCAAAATGATCAAAAACGCTCTGATTCAAGGCGCTAGCCGCGGTATAGGACTGCAAATGTGCCGGTATTTGCTTGCTAAACAAACTAACGTGATAGCCACGTGTAGAGATCCTATAAGAGCTCAAGAACTGTCTCGACTCAAAGACGAACATGGCGACCTCATCGCGATTCATTGTCTCGATGTCCAAGATGAAAAGCAAATCGAGGAGGTGGCAGCTCATGTTGGTGGTGCGAAACTCGATTTGTTAGTAAACTGTGCTGGAATGCTTCATCCAAGCGGCAAGGGAGAAACAAGTTTACGTGAAGTCGATCTGGAGAGTTTAAAATCTACCTTAGCTACGAATGCTTTAGGACCTTTGATAATGGCAAAACACTTCGGCCCGAATCTCACGAAGAGAGACAAAGCGAGCAAGAACGAAATTGCGGGCTTTCTTGTCAACATATCAGCAAGAGTTGGATCAATCACTGACAACGCCCTTGGTGGATGGTACAGTTATAGAATGTCCAAAGTTGCGCTCAATATGGCCACCAAAAATCTAAGCATCGAGCTTGGAAGGAAACGCGTGATTTGCGTGTGCTTACATCCGGGTACTGTGAACACCGATCTATCCAGGCGCTATCACAGAAATGTTGACCCTGCCAAAATTTTTACTCCTGAGTATTCAGTGAATTGCTTAATGAAGGTTATCGAAGGGTTGGAAGCGAAGGACAATGGGAAATTCTTCGCGTGGGATGGTACCGAGATTCCTTGGTGAATGACCAAGAATGCTGGGATGGATACAGTATTTTAGAAAAGGGGGTTTAAGATACTCACTGCCCAAGGTGGTCGGTCCCCTGGAGGGGATTCCAGGGCCCTCCTCCCCAGAAAATTGTTAGAATAATTTGAGATCCTTGGAGCATTCTGAGGTCAAACTACAAACTACATTTTATAATGTCTCATTTCTTTTTTTTTTTTTAATTTAGAAGGATTCCTTAGATCTACCTTGGGAATGGATATGTCTTACAATTAACAAAGAAACAGTGTGGTGGGAGTTAAAACAAAACTAGGCTTTCATGTGACTGTGAAAATAATTGTGTTAAGGGGCTGTGTAAAGTCATAAACATTAATAGTGTCAAAGCCCTGGTGGGGAGGGGGTCCTCCAGAAAGTTTTCTACGGGGAGGTTCTACCGCAACATCCAACCCCTTACCCCTTGCCATACCATTTTGACAGGAAAAGCTACCATTTTTGTATACCTTTAATTGTACCCTTAAGAACACTGCATCGCTTTTCTAAACCATTAGAATGGAGTTAATAACCAACGTTACAGGGGAACATTAAGCATTGCCGACAAAAGCAACGACAATCTTTATTCACACTATTCAGGCTCAAAGGAGAAATTAGACAAAAAAACGAAACTATAGAAAAGATGTTAACCAAAAAAGAAGTATTTGTTCAATTTACATTGTGGTGGAAGTCAGGATACTCTAATTTCCCTACCCTTTCATATACCTCAAGTTGTGAAATCCCAACACTTATGTACCTGAATTTCTGAGACCGGTACTTCTGAGCCAGAGCCTTCTTGTATAGGCCATTATTAGGAGTCTTGGCATTGATACCCTCTCCCGGGTGTAAAACACTTGCCATGATATTGTTCTACCACAACACCTTGGATTGTAGAGGTACTCCAAACAACTAAAAATAGTTAAAATGTCTCAAATTACTCCAACTGTGATTGCACAAATGTTGTCTTTT